>Ga0172372_10005656_pt1 | contig 17335 bp, 12 predicted proteins | sample LakKiv5m_2_FD_114544 | JGI IMG/M metagenome (GOLD analysis project Ga0172372, IMG submission 114544) | Freshwater microbial communities from Kabuno Bay, South-Kivu, Congo - kab_092012_9.5m | ecosystem: Environmental > Aquatic > Freshwater > Lake | place: Democratic Republic of the Congo...
AGGCCGGGCTCGCCCCAGGACGGCTCCACCATCGGACCATCAGCGCCGCCATTCACCTCGCAATCGGCCAGCACCCGCCGCACCGATGCGGGCAGTTCGGTGGGCACCCAGTCGGGAATTCGGATCTGACCTGTCGGGCTCGTGATGCAGGAGATGGCATGCGCAAGCTGAATGCCGGGGTTGGAAATGAGCCCTCCCCAGTTGCCCGAGTGATGGCCCCCCGCTCTGGCCTCAATGGACAGATCAAAATTGATGCTGCCTCGGGAACCCAGAAACAGCGTGGGACGATCAGCGCGCAACCGGGGGCCGTCGGATGCGACGAAGACATCAGCCGTCAGCGCACCGCGATGCGCCTCGCAGACTTCGCGCAGTCCACGCGAACCGGTTTCCTCGCCCATCTCAATGAGATAGCGGGCGTTGAACCCCAGTCGCCCGCGCTCTGCAAGCACCGCAGCCAGCGCTTCGAGGTTGACCGAGTGCTGTCCCTTGTTGTCGGCGATCCCCCTGCCGTACCAGCGTCCGTCGCGTTCGGTGAGCGTCCAGGGCGACAGGCCGGCGTGCCATTCGTTGGCCAGCCCCCGGATGACGTCACCATGGCCGTAGCCCATCACGGTGGGCAGCTGCGCCCCTTCCATGCGCTCAGCAAGAAGAAACGGGGCGGCTGCCCTGGGGTGAGACAGTTCCCGGCAGCGAAAACCCATCGCCTCGAAGGCAGGCTGAAGTTCACCGCGCAGATAGTCGGCAAGAATGGACGCCCGCTCAGGGTTCTGGCTTTCGGTAGGGAGCGCCACCCGGCGTGCGAGCAGTGCCTTGAATGCACCCGAGTCAAAGCGCTGCTCTGCGCGGCGGATCGCTGAAGCCCGGCCTTCGTCCGAGGGACCGAGCTGAGCCCCCGCCTGATGGGACAACCCTGCCTCGACACCCGTCTGCTGTCGGCGCTGCATCGCCGGCCCTGCGTTCACGCTCATTCCGCCTTGGCCCCGGATATCCTGACTGCATTTGCCCACCTGGGCATTTCAGTCCGAATGTACTCGCCGTACTCGGCTGCCGTGCCGCCATGAATATCGGTGCCCTGCGCGGCCAGCTTCGCGCGAACTTCAGGGTTCTGCAGGGCCTTGTTGAGCTCCTGGTTGAGCCTGCTGACAATATCGGCCGGGGTACCTGTCGGCACCACCACGCCCTGCCACGCAGCCGCCTCGAAGCCCGGCAGGGTTTCGCCCAGCGTCGGCACGTCAGGCAGCAGCGACGACCGCCGCGCGCTCGCAACCCCGAGTGCGCGCAGCCGGCCATCACGCACATAGGGCAGCACCGTATTCATGGTGTCGGTCATGAATTGCGTCTGTCCGGAGGCCAGATCGACAAGTCCGGGGGCACTACCCTTGTACGGCACATGCTGGGTCTGAAGCTGAAGCTGTGCAGACAGCATGGCGCTCGCCAGATGGGTGATGGTTCCTGTTCCCGACGAGCTGTAATTGAGCCTGCCCGGATTGGCGCGCGCATAGGCCACAAAATCGGCCAACGAACGCACGGGCAGTTGCGGATTGACCACCAGCACCAGCGGTACGCTGGCAGTGAGCGCAACGGGCGTGAAGTCCTTGAGCGTGTCGTAGTTGACCTTGCTGTAGAGCGCGGGCCCGATCACGATGGCCGAGGTGTTGTAGAACACCGTGTAGCCGTCAGCGGGCGCCTTGGCCACCAGCTCGGCTGCGATGTTGCCGCCGGCGCCAGGCTTGTTGTCCACCACCACGCTCTGCCCCAGTTGCACACTCAGCTGCTGCGCAATCACGCGCGAGACGATATCGGTGGGCCCGCCCGGCGGAAATGCAATCACCATGCGTACTGTCCGATTGGGCCAGGCCGCAGACTGCGCCTGCGCACCACCCGCCGCCAGACCGGCGAGGGTCATCAGCATGGCTCGTCGTGCCGAGGAGAGAGGGGTGTTCATGACAGTCACCTTTCGTTAGCGGTTGAATTGATCGAGCACCGCGCCGGGACCACGCTCCAGCGGAACGTGACGGCGCCCATCGTGCACCTGCGTGCCGTTGACCCACACTCCGTGCACGCCCAGTGGTTCGCGCACCTTTCGCGGGGCGCCTCCCGGCAGATCAAACCGGGTGATTGCCGGGCTGATTCCCACCTGCTCCGGATCAAACAGCAGCATGTCGGCGGGGCCGCCCACCTGGAGGCGCCCCCTCCCCGGAATCCGGAAGCGATCGGCGGGTTCGCTGGTAAGCCTTCGGATGCCCGATGCCCAGTCGAACACACCGCGCTCTCGAACCCAGTGGGCGAGAAAATGAAGACCGAATCCGGCATCACACATGTAACCGAGGTGCGCCCCGGCGTCAGACAGGGTAATGACGCCAGCGGGATGCCGCACCAAAGGCGCCACACCCTCATCGACATTCTGAAAAAACTTGCCGATGAAATGAGTTTGCAAGCCGTCGGCGAGTGCGAAATCGAACCAGGCGTCCACCGGGTCCTGACCCCGCTCAGCAGCCAGTGCTTCGAGGGTCAGGCCTTCAAACCGGCGGTTTTCAGCTTGAGCGGTTTCTCCCACCTCGATATGACGCCAATTACCCAGAAAGAGCGTTCCCGCCCTGGGGCTCTTCAGATCTGACCGAAATCTCTCGCGGAACGCGGGGTCGCGGTAGATGGCATCCAACTGCGCAGGACCCGCCACCTTGACGCGGTCGAAAGCCGGATAACTGAGGAGCACATACGGATCGCAGAGTGTGAAATCAAACGACAGCGGCTGGCACGAGGTCAGAATGTAGAGTTCGCGGCCGCGCGCAAGGGCCTGCGCCGCGCGCTCGTAATAGCTGAGCCCGAGTTCGGGCCGGGCTTCGTTGTACATGGTGAGAACGGTGGAAATGAACGCGGGGCGCGAGGTATCAGCCGCAATCGATTCCATCACATCCGGGGTGGCCCGCGAGCCCGTGGCCATCATGAAGACCCCGCGCTGTTCCTCACCCAGCACCGCGGCAAGCGCGCGAAGTTCATGCTCGCTTGCAATGGTGGAGGGCATCGGGCGCCCGCCATAGCCACTGTGATTGGGAGAAAACGACGAGGCAAAGCCTATGGCACCGGCATTCAAGGCCTCCCTCACCTGCTCACGCATGGCGTCAAGCTGCGCCGCACTGGGCTCCACCTGTTCGCTCGCCGCTTCACCCATCACTGCAGTTCGGATCACCGAATGTCCGGCAAACACCGCCACATTGAGATGGGGACCGATGCGACGCAACTGCGCCATGTATTCCGGAAAGGTTTCGAACTCCCATTGCACGCCACGCATCAGCGAATCGAGGTTCATACCCTCCACCACCGATAGATTCCTCAGCATGGTGTCGCGCAGCCCCGCAGGGCACGGGGCAAGACCAAAACCGCAGTTCCCCATGACGGCGGTGGTGACCCCCAGAGCGCCGGAGGGCGACAGCGTGGGATCCCAGGTGACCTGGGCATCAAAGTGTGTGTGCAGATCAACGATGCCGGGCATCAGCGCCAGCCCGCCGGCATCCACCGTAGTCGCGGCCGCGTCGCTCACCCGACCCATCTCAACAATGCGCCCGGCACGCACGCCAACATCGGCTCGCTGCGGTGCGCCCCCCAGACCGTCAAAGACGGCGGCGCCGCGAATCAGGGTATCCAGCATGACTCAATCGATCTGCGCGCCCGACGTTTTGACCACGTCAGCCCAGGTGGCGAGATCGGCACGAAGCATCTCGGCAAACTCGGCCGGGCTGCGGGCAAGGGGGTCGGCCCCCTGCGTATTGAATTTCTCGATCACATCCTTGTGCGTGAGCAGTTCGTTCACGTCCTGGTTGATCTTGCGAACAATCGCGGGCGGTGTCGGGCCCGGGGCAAACAGACCAAACCAGGGTGCGACATCGAACTGACGCAGACCCGATTCGGCCAGCGTGGGAACATCAGGAAAAGTCGCTGACCTCCTGGCGCTGGTCACCGCCAGCGCACGCAACTGCCCGCCCCGAAGAAGGCCCGCCACCGAGGGCAGGCTGGTGAAGACCATGTTGATCTGCCCACCCATCAGATCCTGCATGGCGGGCGCCGCCCCCTTGTAGGGAACATGGGTCAGCCGAGTTCCGGTGTTCATGGCGAACATCACGCCCAGAAGATGGTTGACCGACCCGTTGCCCGCCGACCCAAAGGTGAGCGTTGACTTACCCGCCTGGGCGACAAGCTCAGGCACAGTCCGGAACGACGCATCCGGCCGCGCAACCAGCACAAACGGCAAGGTGGCGAGCGTCGCGACCGGTGCGAAATCCTTGACCGGATCAAATGGCAGGCGCTTGTAGAGCGCCGGGTTGATGGCATGCGACCCGGCGTAGCTCATCAGCAGAAGATGGCCATCGGGTGTGCCCTGCGCGACCACCTCCATTCCAACATTGCCCCCAGCGCCTGCGCGGTTTTCGACCACGACAGGCTGGGCCCATTTTTCGCTCAGCTTTTGCGCGACTACCCTCGCCAGCGCATCGGATGCCCCCCCCGGGGTTTGCGGCACGAGGATGCGAACGGTCCGTACGGGAAAGTCCTGCGCAGAGACCATGGACGGCGAAAGCGCAAGCAGGAAAGCCAGCGCAGAGAACAGGGAACGACGTGTCATGAGGGTGCTCCGGAACCAGCGGGCCAACGCGGCGCGGGCCGGCGCCGCAACTAAAACAGGATCAATCCAGCCGTATGTTCGCATTCCGAATCACGCGTGACCACTTTTCGCTGTCCCGCGCCAGTACGGCTGCGAATTCATCGGGCGTGTTGCCTACGAGCTCGGCGTTATAGCTGCGGATCCGCTCAAGAATTTCGGGTGCCTGCAGCGCACCCACCACATCACGACGAATGACATCGATCACCGGCCGCGGAGTGGCCTTTGGAACCACCAATGCGTACCAGGACTGCACCTCATAACCCGGGTAGCCGGCCTCGGCGATGGTGGGGATGTCAGGGCGATCGGCGTGGCGCGCGGCCGCCGTGGTGGCAAGAATGCGGATTCGGCCGCTTTTCACAAAGGGACCTGCCGTGGAATAGCCGGTGATCATGGAATCCACCTCACCACCCGCCACCGCATTGATGGCCGCCTGCGCGCCCCGATACGGCACATGCAGCACATCAACGCCAGCCATCGACTTGAGCAGCTCGAGCGCAACATGGCCGGCACTGCCCTCGCCCCACGAGGCGAGCTTCACCACGCCCGAACCCGTCCGGGCGAGCTTCACATAGTCGGCCACGCTGGTTACCGGTAGCCCGTCGCGCACCACCAGCACGAAAGCCTGGCTCAGCATGATCGTGACGGGCGCGAAATCACGCGCTGGATCGAACCGGCCCGCAGTGCGATAAAGCTGCGGCGCAATCGCGAGCTGATCGGGAAGCCCAACCAGAATGGTGTAGCCATCGGGCGCCGCGTTCGCCACATGATCGGCCGCTACGCGGCCGCTTCCGCCTGGCCGATTTTCGACCACCACGGGCTGCCCCCAGGTGTCGCGCAGTCGCTCGGCCACCATTCTGGGGATGATGTCAGTGAGCGCGCCCGGCGGATAAGGAACCACGATTCTGACCGGCCGCGAGGGGAACCCCGTTGCAGCCGACTGCGCCCGGGCAGCGGGCGCTGTCGCAGCAGCGGCCACCGCACCCACACTCATCAGAAATCTGCGTCGCATGATGCGCTCCCCTTCAATGGAAGACCGGCCTACCCGGCAAGAACATGCCCTGCTCTAACGCTGCCGCACCACCCTGTTTCTGAGCACGCCCAGACCACTCACCTCAAGCTCGACCACATCACCGTCATTGAGAAATTTACCCAGCTCAAGGCCACAGCCGCTTCCCACTGTGCCCGACCCGAAAAACTCGCCCGCGCGAATCCGCTCATCGGTGGTGACATGCTCGATGAAATCCTCGAAGCGGAATCGCATGTCGCGGCTTGACCCTCGCGACCATTCCTCGCCATTGACCCTCGCCACCATCGTGAGGTCGTAAGGGTCAGCGATCTCATCGGCCGTGACCAGCCAGGGACCCAGCACATTGCCGGTATCGAAGTCCTTGCCCTTGCAGGGCCCGAGACTGCCCGCCATCTCGGCCATCTGCGCGTCACGGGCGCTGAAGTCATTAAAGATGCACCAGCCAAAAATATACGGCCGTGCATCGGCCCGCTTCACGTTCTTGCCGTCTTTGGCAATCACACAGCCGAACTCCAGTTCATAGTCCATGACCGAGGAATAGCGCGGCCAGACCACATCCGTGCCGGTCCCCACTACGCTGAAGCGATTGCATTTGTAATAAATGGGCTGCCGGTACCAGACCTCGGGCAATTCCACCTTGGCCGGATCGCTTGGCATGCCCGCAATGCCCAGCAGATGACGGTTGGCGCGCGCCTGACGAAGATGCTTTTCAAACGACAGGAAATCGCGCATCTGGCGGGGTTCGGGCAGCGGTGCCCGCAGGCGGACCTGATCGATTGAGTGCCGCACTGCGCCTCGCCGCTCGGTTTGCGCCGCACGCTCGAGACCCTCCGGCCCCGCATCGATCAGATCGAGCATGCTGCGAAAGACCGGTGATGCGTCACTCGCTGTGAAGTCGATGACCGTTCTGCCTTCATCAATCACCGAACCGATGTGCTCTGCGCCGCCCTGCGTGATGAAACTGACCAATTTCATGTGGGAGTCCTCAGGTTTACTGCGCCTTGATGGCGGCGCTTTTTGCAAGTGCGATATAGCCTTCCAGCTCTCGTGCCATCTGCGTCTGAAACGCCGCGAGCCCCAGACCCACGGGTTCATTGCCGGTGTTGAGAACCTTCTCTCGAAACTCGGGCGTCTGGAGAATGCGATTGAGTTCATTGTGAAGCCGACCCGATACTGCAGGCGGCATGCCCGCCGGCCCCAGAAGCCCCAGCCAGGTATCGCTCAGCAGGTCCTTGAAGCCCAGCTCTCGAAACGTCGGGGTGTCGGGCAGCAGCGCCGAACGCTTTTCGGCCATCACGCCCAGCACACGCACGCGGCCGCCACGAATAAAGCCTATCGATGAACTCACAGCCGAGACCGAAGCGGGTACGTGCCCAGCCACCACCGCCTCAATAGACTGGTTGGCACCCTTGAACGGCACGTGATTGAGCTTGATGCCTGCCTGAAAGGCGAGCAGTTCGCCCGCGAAATGAACCGTGGTCCCGATGCCGGAGGTGGCGTAAGACAGTTCGCCTGGCTTCGCCCGGGCCGCAGCAACAAAATCGGCAACCGTTCGATAGGGCGAATCGTCTTTCACCACCAGCATATTGGGCGTGGTGGTGAGAAGCGTGATGCCGGTAAAGTCTTTCACCGAGTCATACGGTGTGTTCGGGTTGATCGCATGATTGATGAGATGGGTGTTGGGCGCCATGTAAAGCGTGTAGCCGTCGGGAGGCAGCTTGGCGACCTGGCCGGCCGCGATCATGCCCGAGGCCCCGGGACGGTTTTCCACCAGCACTGAAACGCCCAGCGCCTTCTGCAGTTCTGGGGCAACCAGACGAGCGAGCACATCCGAGACACCGCCCGCCACAAAGCCCACCACAATTCTGATTGGACGCGAAGGGAAGGCTTCCTGCGCTCGTGCAGGCCATGCGAGGCCGGCGCCCGCGGCCAGTCCGGCACCTGCGCCCAGCAGAACACGGCGACGGCCATCGGGGCGATGCTTTACTCGAGTCATTTCATATCTCCTTCAATGGGGAGGGGTTGTCATGAGCCCGCGCGACCATCGCCTCGCGGATCGCCTGGGTAGCAGCTTCATCAAGTTGTCCGGCTGAATCGATTGCAACGCCATAGTCGGTACGCGCGGCTTCGATCGATACAAAGCCAAGTTCGATATCGGCCAGCACGCGTTCTGGATCGCGCTCCCAGGGCGGCCCATAACCGCCGCCGCCAGCCGTTTTCACCCGCACCCGATCGCCCGGCTGCAGAGGATGGTCACCTTTGAGAATTCGCTGGGTGCTGCCATCGGCGCGCTCAAGCAGCACATCACTGACCTGGCCCTCGCGCCCGCCATGAAGCCCCCAGGGCGGACAGCGTGTGCGGTCGATCTTGAGGTTGAGCCGACAGGGCGAGGTCACCCGATACACCTTCTCCACGCCCAGCCCACCCCGGAATCGACCAGCGCCACCCGAGTCGGGACGGAGCGCGTACGACTCGAAGTGATAAGGACAAAACGCTTCCTGCATTTCGATAGGCACATTGGCGGTATCACCGTGCACATTGGATCGGGAGGGTCCATAGCCGTCGGAATCGGCAGTCGCCCCCCAGCCACCGCAAATCGTATCGAGGTTGTAGAACGGCAACCCGGTCTCAGGGTGACGACCGTGAAACGCATGAACCCCGTAGGTGCCGTGATGCGCGGCCGCAGCGCGTTCGGGAAAGGCTTGCCCCAGTGCATGCAGAATCGTGTCGACTACCGTCGGAATCATGTTGCCCGATGATCCAAGCGGGGCTGTCCCGGTCGCCGAGATGAAGGTGCCGTCCGGGATCTCAACCTGAAGCGCCTGAAAATCGCCTTCGTTCACCGCCCGCTCAGGAGAAAACAGATATTTGACGGCAATGCGCGCAGCAGCCACGGCACCACCGTTGCGCCCCGCGTTGAGCGGCCCGGGGCGCTGCGGTGCAACGTCAGAAAGGTCGACGGTCAGCGCATCCTCGCGCACCCTGACCGTGACATTGATCGGTACCGGCGTATCCATATCAATGCCATCGTTGTCCAGAAACGCGCTCGCCGAATAGTCGCCCGGCGGTGCACTGCGCAGGGCCTCCCGCACCATGGCCTCGGACTGGGCCCACATGGTCCGCACAGCGGCGCGCAGCGTGGCCGCCCCGTGCCGCTCGGCAATGTCCGCCACCATCCGGCACCCCAGCTGACAGCCCCCGATCTGCGCCTCAATGTCACCCATCAGCATCTCTGGAAAGCGGGTGTTGTACTGAATGACCCGGAACATGTCGGTATTGCGGCGCCCGGCCTCGATCAGCCGCACCGTGCGCAAATGCAGCCCCTCCTGAAAAATCTCGCTGGTGGTGGTGGAACTGCAGGAGCCGATCATGATTCCGCCGATGTCGAGCCAGTGCATCAGCACACAGAAAAACGCCACCAGCTCGCGCTCAGGGCCCACTCGCACGGGCGTATACATCACCACGTTATTGAGATGCTGGCCCAGCGTACCCGCATGATTGGAGATGATGACATCGCCGTCGCCGATCTGATCGGCGCCATACATTGCAAGCCCGTCGCGCACGGCGGTGCCGAGCGCATTGGCGACAAAAATGGCAAGGCTGCCGCGCGATTGCGAAATGAGCGCGCCCCGCGCATCAACGATGCCCACCGAATAGTCCTTGTATTCGCTGATGAAGGCGCTGAACGCCGTGCGCGTGATGTTGCGATCGATCTGGTTCGGAATGGCCACCAGTTCCTGCGCGATCACTTCCAGTGTGATGGGGTCAAACTCGCGCGCGGCAGGCAAAGACCCGCGCGGCATGGCAACGGTATTCATGGCGTGTCCCTCCCGCCGGTGGCAATGCTCAGTTCGCCAAGCGTCCCGACGCTCACGCGGTCACCAGGCTGAACAATGGTGGTGGAGCTGAATTCCTCGATCACAGCCGGACCGTCGAGGTAAAAGCCCGCGGGCAGGTGGTCGCGCCGCCAGACGGGCGTTGGCAATCGGCCATATCCAGGGAAATAAACCTGACGGTGGGCCTGGGCCTGGGGCGCGGCATCGGGTGCTCGCGAGAGAAGATCAGCCAGTTCGGGACAGGGCACGGCGGCTGAGGCTCCGAGGCGTAGCCCCAGCACCTCCACGTCACAGTCGGCATTCAGATGCCCGAAGCGCTGGCGGTATGTGTCCTCGAAATTCTTGCGAAAGGCCGCTGCGCCCTTACCCCGCGCATAGGGCGCGCGCACCGTATGCGTCTGCCCCCGGTAGCGAGCCTCGAGCCAGTGCTCGAAATGCACCGAGGGCGTCTGCAATTCGGCTGCCATGGTGGTTCTGGCCGATTGCTCCAGCCTGTCGAATTCATGATCGATGGCCGGAAGCGCTTCGTCGTTGAGCGCCGACAGCAGAGTGCGCGCCAGATCAATTCGCGCACCTGCAATCAGCATGCCTATGGTCGAGAAATTGCCTGGATGCGGCGGGACCACGACTGTGGGGATGTGGAGCTGCCTTGCCAGCGTGGATCCAAAGAGCGGCCCACCGCCGCCGAAGACCATCAGGGTGAAGTCACGCACATCGAGCCCGCGCTCGATGGTGATTTCCTTGATGGCACCAGCCATCGCCGCAGCGCTGAGTTCGAGAATGCCCTGCGCAGCCACATCAAGGCCCGTCTCGCCCTCGTAGCCCAGCGGCTGGGCAACGCGTGCTTCGATCGCAGCGGCCGAGGCTGCGCGGTCCAGACGGAGTCGCCCGGAGAGAAAAGCCCCGTCGCTGATCCGGCCAAGCACGAGATTGGCATCGGTCACCGTGGGTTCGGTGCCGCCTCGCCCATAGGCCACCGGCCCGGGTTCGGAGCCAGCGCTGCGCGGCCCCACCGTGAGCCGACCCTGTGCATCGACCGCGGCAATCGAACCTCCCCCGGCGCCGACCTCGACGATATCGAGCACTGCGGTCTTGAGCGGAAATCCGCGTTCATAGCCGCCCACGTAGTAAATCGGCTGAACATCGAAGCGTCCGTCCTGAATAAGCGCGCACTTTGCCGTGGTGCCACCCATGTCAAACGCAATCACCCTGGACAGACCCAGCGCCTTGGCATACGCCGCCGCACCAATGCAGCCACCAATCGGCCCCGACTCCACCAAGGCCACCGGCTGCTCAAGCGTGCGGGCCACCGACAACACACCGCCATTGGAGCCCATCATGAAAAACGAGCCGGCAAAGCCGCGCTCGCGAAGACGCGCGTCAAACCCCTGGATGTAGTCGCGCATGCGGCCGCCCACATAGGCGTTGGCCACCGCGGTGGACGTGCGCTCATATTCGTACCACTCGCGGGTGAGCGAGGTGGAGGCGGTGACATACACCCCCGGCAGACGCACGGCGAGTCGCTCGGCCACCCGCTCCTCGTGTGCCGGGTTGGCATAAGCATTCAGAAACGATACCGCCACGGCGGCAACGTCCGCCTGCGCGAGCTGGGCCGCGAGCGCATTGATCTCGGCATCGTCGGGCACCTGGGTGGGCGTTCCGTTGGCCGCCATGCGCTCGGAAAGCTCAAAGCGCAGCGTCCTCGGCACCAGCGGCGGATCACGCCTGTAGCCCAGCATGAAGGGCACCGGCCGGTTACCCCGAGCAATCTCCAGCAGATCGCGAAATCCACGGGTGGTCACCAGCGCCGTGCGTGCGCCGTTCCTCTGCAGAAGCGTGTTGATCACGAAGGTGGTGCCATGCTTCAGGAGACGCGCCTCCTCGAGCGACACCCCCGTATCACCCAGTGCATCGAGCACGCCCTCGACCAGATCGTCGTATCGCGTGAGTGACTTGCCATAAAGCACCCGCCGCTCATGGGCGTCATACACCGCAATGTCGGTGAAGGTTCCACCGGTATCGGCGGCCACCAGATAGCGCATCCCTGTCTCCATTCGCCTCGCATCCCCCTGCCGGTCCCAGACTGCCCGCGCGGCAACACTTTGTCCAGGAAGGCGCACCCGATAAAGGAACGCAGCCGGCTCGGTACAATCCCGTATCGATTTACCGGATCAATCATCCATGGCCGCGGTCATCACCCTGGATCAGCTCAATTGCGCTTCGCGCGACGAATTCACGCGTCTTCTCGACGGCACCTACGAGCATTCGCCCTGGATCGCGTCGCGCGCATGGGAGGCGAGGCCCTTCTCATCCATCGCTGCGCTCAAGCTTGCGCTGGCTTCGGTCGTTCGCACCAGTCCTCGGGAGCAGCAACTCGAGCTGATCCGCGCGCATCCGGAGCTCGCCGGGAAGGCCATGCTTGCCAAGACGCTGACCGAGGAGTCCACCAATGAGCAGGGCAAGGCGGGCCTCACCCAGTGCACCCCCGATGAATTTCGTCTCATCCATTCGCTCAACGACCGCTACAACGAGCGCTTCGGATTTCCGTTCATCCTCGCAGTGCGCGGACCCCGCGGCACAGGCCTCAACAAGCAGGCCATCATCGCAGCCTTCGAACGCCGGGTAACCCATCACCCCGATTTCGAATTCAGCGAAGCCCTGCGCAACATTCATCGAATCGCCGAAATCCGCCTGGACGACAAATTCGGCACCGAGCCCAAACTCGGCAATCAGGTGTGGGACTGGGCTGAGGCGCTCGCCAGACACAGTGATCCCGGCTTTGCCGAGAAGGGTCAACTCACCGTCACCTATCTCACCGAGGCACACCGGGCGGTGGCCCGACAGCTGCATGAATGGATGCAGAGCGACTGCGGTTTTGACGAAGTCAGCATCGATGCCGTGGGCAATGTGGTGGGCATTTATCACGGCACCAGCCCGGATGCGCCCCGGCTGCTCACCGGCAGCCACTACGACACGGTTCGCAACGGCGGAAAATATGACGGCCGGCTCGGCATTCTGGTGCCCATGGCCTGCGTCAGCGAACTCGCCATGCAGCGTCGCCGCCTGCCCATTGGCATCGAGGTCGTCGGTTTCGCCGAGGAAGAGGGGCAGCGCTACAAGGCGGTCTTCCTGGGATCGAGCGCGCTCACCGGCAGCTTCGACCCCAGCTGGCTGGAGCAGCAGGACCAGGCTGGCATTGCCATGCGCAATGCCATGGCGGACGCTGGCCTCGATGTGAGCCAGATCGATTCAATCAAGCGCGACCCCGCCCGCTATCTGGGTTTCGTCGAAGTGCATATCGAGCAGGGCCCGGTACTGAACGAACGTGATCTTCCGCTGGGCGTGGTCACCTCCATCAATGGCAGCATCCGCTACCTGGGCGAGATCTCGGGCATGGCCAGTCACGCCGGCACCACACCCATGGGCAGCCGGCGCGATGCGGCCTGCGCCGTGGCGGAATTCATGCTTTACGTCGAGCAGCGCGCCGCCGCTGAGCCCGACCTGGTCGCCACCGTCGGCATGCTCGAGGTGCCAGGCGGCTCAATCAATGTTGTGCCTGGGCGCTGCCGCTTCAGCCTCGATGTGCGGGCCACCACCGATGCGGTCCGAAACGCCTGTGCTGCCGACCTTCTGGCGGAACTCGAGCGAATAGGCGCCCGCCGCGGCGTGAGTGTCCACCTGGAAGAAATCATGCGGGCTGCTGCCGCACCCAGCGCGCCCGACTGGCAGTTGCGTTGGGAGCACGCGGTGGCCGCCCTGGGCCTGCCGGTGTTTCGCATGCCAAGCGGTGCCGGGCACGACGCCATGAAACTGCACGACATCATGCCCCAGGCCATGCTCTTTGTTCGCGGTGAAAACTCGGGCATCAGCCACAACCCGCTGGAATCCACCAATAGCCATGACATCGACCTGACGGTGCGTGCGTTTCAGGATCTGCTGGGCCAGCTGACCGCTGGTTGAGTGGCCGCGGTGCGCTTCGCGCGCCTTGCCGGGCGCGAAGCGCCAGATACAGATGCTTGTCCGCAGCGGAGCAGTCCGATATTCTCCTTCGGCAGTCTCGGGCAAGTCCCGAAAACAAGGGCGCGGCCCTCGGGTCCGTGCCGGCATCCCACAACAGGAGACGATCATGATCCGGCGTGCATTTTTCTCGGGCGCAATCGCGCTCGGGCTACTGGCCCTCAGCCAGCCTGATGCTTCGGCACAGGCGGAAAACCGCATCTTCCGGTTTGTTCCGCACGCCAATCTGGCGGTGCTAGACCCCATCTGGACCACGGCCTACGTGACGCGCAATCACGGCTACATGGTCTACGACACGCTGTTCTCCGAAGATGCGCAGGGCAACGTCAAACCCCAGATGGTCGATACCTATTCAGAGTCGGCCGACAAGAAAACCTGGCGCTTCACGCTACGGAGCGGACTCGAATTCCACGACGGCAAACCCGTGACCAGCGCGGATGTGGTGGCCTCGCTCAAGCGCTGGGCCTCGCGCGACGCCATGGGAGGTGTGCTGAGCGGCTTTATTGACCGTTATCAGACGACTGATGCCCGCACCTTCGAAATTGTGCTGAAGGAACCCACGGGCATTCTGATTGACGCGCTGGGCAAGGCCTCATCGAACGTTCCCTTCATCATGCCCGAGCGCATCGCCAACACACCAGGCACCGAGCAGATCAAGGAAGCCATCGGCTCCGGTCCGTTCATTTTCAAGGCCGATGAGTTCAAGCCCGGAGCCAAGGCGGTCTATGAGCGCAACCCGCGGTATCAGTCGCGCAACGAACCCTCAAGCAGTATGGCGGGCGGTCGGAAGATCAATTTCGACCGGGTTGAGTGGGTGATCATCCGTGACCCGCAAACCCAGTTCAATGCGCTGAAAGCAGGCGAAGTCGACATGGTCGAGCAGCCGGCCTTCGAGCAGTACTACACGCTCACCAAAACCGCCGGTCTGAAGGTGATTGATTTTTCACCGGCAGGTCTGCAGTTCATCATGCGCTTCAACCACCTTCACCCGCCGTTCAATAATCCGAAGGTGCGGCAGGCGGCCATGCTCGCCATGGGTCAGCAGGCATACATCGCCACGCAGGTGGGCGTCCCGGAGCTCGGTCGGGTGTGCCGCAGCATGTATCCCTGCGGCACCACCTATGCCGACGAGAACACCGGTGACTTCACAGGTACGCCCAACATCGCTCGCGCCAAGGCGCTGCTCGCCGAAGCGGGCTACAAGGGCGAGCCCGTTGTCCTGATGCGCCCCACCGATCTTGCTTCGATCGCGAAAATTCCGCTGGTCGCCCGGCAGCAGCTCGAAGCCGCCGGCTTCAAGGTGGACTTCCAGCAGATGGACTGGGCGTCACTCGTTGCGCGTCGGGCGAAGAAAGATTTGCCGAGCGCGGGCGGCTGGAACCTCTTTCTCACCGCATGGACAGCCGGCGACATCTCCAACCCGCTCACCATGGCCATGCTTAACGCCAAGGGCGACAAAGGCTGGTTCGGATGGCAGGACGAGCCGCGGATCGAAAAACTGAAGGACGAATTCGCGCGCGCGGACAACGTCGAAGCGAAAAAGAAAATCGCGAGCCAGATCCAGGCAATCGCCTTCGAAACCGCTACCCATGCGCCGCTTGGTCAGTACCGGCAGCCGGCAGCGGTGCGCGACATCATCGATGGTGTGCTCGAAACGCCCGGAGTACCGGTGTTCTGGAACATCACCAAGAAATGACGCGGCGCTGAAGCGGGCAGGCGTCGATGTTGCGATTCGTCTTCGGCCGCCTGGTGGCCGTGGTGCCGGTTTTGTTCGTGGTCTCGTGCGTGGTCTTTCTGATCCTGCGCCTGGCCCCGGGCGATCCGGCGGCCGTCATCGCGGGCAGTTCGGCCACCACCGCTGACATCGAGCAGATCCGCGCCAAACTCGGACTGGATCGGTCGCTGCCGGTGCAGTTCGGAATCTGGCTGGGTCAGGTGCTGCAAGGTGATCTGGGCTACTCCTATTTTCTGAACAAGCCAGTGGCCGAGTTGATTGCGCAGCGCCTGGAGCCCACAGCGTCGCTTGCCATCGGTACCATCGTGCTGGCGGTACTGATTGCGGTACCGTTGGGCGCGCTCGCAGCCTGGCGCATGGGAGGCTGGATTGACCGGGCGCTGTCGGCCGTATCGGTGGCCGGCTTTTCCATCCCGGTGTTTGTCACCGGCTATGTACTGATCTACCTCTTCTCCATTCAGCTCGACTGGCTCCCTGTGCAGGGTTATCGACCGCTGGGGGGCAAGGATGGTCTGAGCGGCTGGGCTCGCCACCTGATCCTGCCGTGGGCCGCGTTATCCATCATTTATGTGGCCCTGATTGCGCGTATCACGCGCGCGGCGGTATCGGAGGCACTCACCGAGGACTACATCCGGACCGCCCGCGCAAAGGGCGTCTCCGAGCAGGCGGTGCTCGTCCGCCACGCGCTCCGAAATGCTGCGGTACCCATCGTCACCGTGATCGGGATCGGAATTGCGCTTCTGATCGGCGGCGTGGTGGTCACTGAAACGGTTTTCGCCATCCCGGGGCTGGGGTCGCTCACCGTCGACGTGGTGCTGAACCGCGACTTTCCGGTCATCCAGGGGCTGGTGATGTTTTTTGCGATCAGCTACGTGCTTATCAATCTGCTGGTCGACCTCAGTTACCTGGTGCTCGACCCCCGGATCCGCTACTGATGAACACCTTCGCAAGGCTCTGGGCCAATGGCGCTTTTCGATACGGCGCCACCGTGCTCGCGCTCGTGCTGGTCATGGGTGTGCTCGCACCCTTCCTGGGCACGGTCGACCCGGCGGTGATGGACTACAACAACATCAATCGCGCTGCCGGCCATACCGGGTCCTTTACCCTCGTGGACGGCAGTCAGGTCGCCCACGCCTTCTGGCTGGGCACTGACAACTTCGGGCGGGATCTTTACAGCCGGGTAGTCTACGGCGCACGCGTCTCTCTGCTGGTCGCACTCTGCACGGCATTCCTGGCGCTTCTTGCAGGAGGCGCCGTCGGCATGCTGGCGGGTTACTTCCGCTCAGCCGATCTGGTGCTCATGCGCCTGATGGACGGACTCATGGCAATTCCCGCCATCCTGCTTGCCATCGCCCTGGTGGCGGCACTCGGGGCCAGCATCACCACCGTGGTGGTGGCGATTGCCATTCCCGAGATTCCGCGGGTATCACGGCTGGTGCGCTCGCTGGTGCTCACCCTGCGCGAAGAGCCCTTTGTCGAGGCTGCGCGTGCGCTGGCCACCCCCACGCCGGTGATTCTTCTGCGGCATATCCTGCCCAACGCGCTCGCGCCCCTGCTGGTGCAGGGCACCTTTGTGGCCGCTTCTGCGGTGCTGCTTGAAGCGATTCTGAGTTTTCTCGGCCTGGGGCTGCCGGCCGAAATTCCCACCTGGGGAAACATCATGGCTGAAGGCCGTACCCAGTTCAGCCAGTATCCGGGCAATGTTCTGTATCCGGCACTCTTTCTGGTCCCCACCGTGCTCGCGCTCAACCTGCTCGGCGATGGGCTGCGCGATGTGCTCGACCCCAAGTTTTCCAAGCGGTGACCAGCATCGCCACCCTGGAGATCGACGCCCTCAGCATCGCCCTGCCGCGAGGAGGCGATCGCACGGACGCTGTCAGCTCGGTGTCACTTGCAATCGAACCGGGCCGTACGCTTTGTGTGGTGGGCGAGTCGGGCTCGGGAAAATCCGTCATGGCAACTTCTGTGATGGGGCTTCTTCCTCGCGAGTTGCGAGTGAGTGCGGGTCAGATCCGTCTGGAGGGCGAATCGCTTCTTGAGGCGAGTCGCGCCCGCCTTCGCTC
>Ga0172372_10005657_pt1 | contig 17333 bp, 16 predicted proteins | sample LakKiv5m_2_FD_114544 | JGI IMG/M metagenome (GOLD analysis project Ga0172372, IMG submission 114544) | Freshwater microbial communities from Kabuno Bay, South-Kivu, Congo - kab_092012_9.5m | ecosystem: Environmental > Aquatic > Freshwater > Lake | place: Democratic Republic of the Congo...
GGCGTCAAAGCCAGAAAACTTGCCACCCAACATAAACCCAGCTAACAATCGTCGCCTTCGGCTCCGCCGGTAACTCACTCACCGTGGGCACAATCGCGCGAAATCAGCTGGGCCCAATCGGGGAAATCCTGTACCCGTTCGAGTGCTGATGTCGAACGTCGAGGCCTTCCTCTGGCTGCGCACGTGAGTGAACTCTGTGTCATCTCGCTGCTTACGTTGGCGAGATCGGGGTTCGTCTCCCGCCGCAAGGCGCCCAACTCGGCTTCGGCAGCAACCTCGTGCTGATCGAGCCGCCGGGCAAATCTCGCGGGTTCAGGCAATTACCCAACCCGTACCGATCGCCACATCACGATGCATCATGCAGATCCGGTCGTTTCACAATGATTTGCCTACAGCATCCGGGGCCGCCGCAGTCGGTCACGGTCACACATAGTCGGCACAGTGTTGGTGAATCGTCCGGAGTAGCTCCCCCTGTGCCTTGGTAGGCAACCAGTCACGACGCATCGTCATGACGATCGACCGATGAACATCGCCAATTGGGTGGGGCAGTGCGATCAGCTGGCTACTAGAGATCTCATGGCTCACCTGATTCACTGATAGCAACATCACCCGATCACTGGCGATAAGCATGGCGCGGGCAGCCATCAATGAATTGCACTCTATCGGTTCCGCCACTGGCGGGGTCGGCAAGGCCGCAATCAAGGCGTCGAATTGGCGACGAAGGGGTGAGTCTGGCCTCGGCGCGATCCAGGAATATCGCGCCAATGAGTTGAACGTTAGCGAACGCCCGCCTAATGCAGCGAGCGGATGTTGTGGTCTGACGATGATGGCGAGCGGATCATCAAATAGATGTCGTTGGACGATATCAGCGGGGACAGCCTCGCGCCGCGCACCTATCAAAAAATCTGCGCGCCCTGCCCGCAACTCTCTGAGGAGTGTTTCATAGGGTCCGTCCAACAAGCGAATGCGATGTCTGGGTTTTCCTTCGGCAAACGCAAGCACGGCCTGCGGCACCAGCGAACTTCGCGCAAGAGGCATCACGCCGATCACCGTCTCCCCCTGCTCCGACCCTTGGGCGGACATGACCTCTGCGCGAGCTTGCTGGATTTCGGAACCGGCGAGCAAAACCAGACGGACAAATCGTTCGGCCTCGCGCGTGCAGCGCACACCGTGACTCGTTGCTTCGAGCAAAGGCGTACCGAGCGCACGCTCGAATTCCCGAGCAGCATGGTGAACGGTTGTCCGCGACAACCCGCGGGCACGCGCTGCGCTGCCAAATCCGTCGTTTTGCGAGACGGCAATAATTGCGGTAAGCCTAGCTTTAGTCGCCACCCGAAGCAGCGACCGCCCACGCCGCTTGCCCGACTGGGTGATATCCGAAAAGGCCTCTTGTAAATGTTCGAGCGCGCGATCTGCTCTCACGAGCGCCAACATGCCGGCGTCAGTCAACGATACGCCGCGAGCGCCACGGGTCAGTAACCGAGCTCCGATGTCCCGCTCGAATTCGGCAATAGCTTGCGTAACGGCGGGTTGCGATATGTGGATAGTCCGCGCAGCAGCGCTAATGCTTCTTTCATCCGCTGCAGCGCGAAACGCTTCGAGGTGACGAACGTTAGGTATGGACTTCAGCATGAGATAACTTGAATACGTTGTTGATAATTCCTTATAGCATAGGAGGAATATCAATTGGTCACAGATGAGCAGATAGACGGAAAATCAACTCATGAGTCTTGTCTATACCAACATTCGGCGCCCCGACCCCGGACTCGTAGAGGGGTTTAAAAATCTGAGCGTCGCCACAGTGCACGAGGCGCAAGGCAGGACGGGCCTGCTCGCGCCGTACGTGCGGCCGATCTCTCCGGGCGCTCGCGTCACCGGCAGCGCCGTCACAGTCAGCTTGGCGCCTTGCGACAACTGGATGATTCACGTTGCCGTGGAACAGTGCCACGAGGGCGATGTACTGGTCGTGGCCCCTACCTCGTTTTCGGATGCGGGATACTTTGGTGAATTGCTCGCTTGTTCGCTCATAGCACGTGGCGTTCGCGGTCTAATCATCGATGCTGGAGTGCGTGACATTCGTGATCTGACCAAGATTGGTTTTCCGGTCTGGTCAAAAGCCATCTCAGCCCAAGGTACCGTCAAAGAAACTCTGGGAAGTGTCAACGTGCCGGTAGTCTGTGCGGGTGCCGCCATCTCACCGGGTGACATCATTATTGCCGACGACGACGGTGTCTGCGTCGTCCCTCTTCGCGCCGCCGCCAAGACTCTCAAAGCCAGTCTTGACCGCGAGGCTAGGGAAGCTACTGTTCGGCAGCGCCTGAAAACCGGTGAGCTCGGCCTCGACATCTACAACATGCGTGAAAAATTGGCGAGTCGGGGACTGACTTACGTCGATCAACCACCGGATACCTGAGCGTATGCTTCGAAGCATTCCAACCACGCTGATGCGGGGCGGCACCTCGAAGGGGCTCTATATAAACGGTCGCGATTTACCGGATGCACCGATCGCACGCAATCGAGTGTTGCTCGCGGCAATGGGTTCGCCGGATAAGCGGCAAATCGATGGCGTGGGTGGCGCCCATCCGCTGTCCAGCAAAGTCGCGGTAGTTGAACCCTCTGGTCGTGAAAATATCGATGTCGATTATCTTTTTCTGCAGGTCGGCATCGATAAAGCTGAAGTCAGCGATTCCCAAAATTGCGGCAACCTGCTCGCGGGTGTTGGACCTTGGGCCATAGAGCACGGTCTCGTGCCGATTCAGGGACCCGTCACACCCGTGCGTATCTACATGATCAATACCGAGAGCGTCGCCGTAGCCTACGTGCAAACACCTCTAGGCAAAGTTGAATATGAAGGTGATTCGCATATCGATGGCGTACCGGGTACTGCAGCCCCTATCAACATCGAATTCATTGATGTTGCAGGCTCCTCTTGTGGCGCCTTGCTTCCGACTGGGGATGTGGTGGATATCGTCGACGGTGTCACGGTGACCTGCATCGACAACGGAATGCCCGTCGTCATCCTTAGGGCTGCGGATTTCGGGTTGACGGGCACAGAGCAGCCTGCCGAAATCGAACGAAATCAGATGATCTGCGAGCGGATCGAAGCGATTCGTCTGCTAATCGGACCGCGAATGAATCTGGGTGATGTCGCCCGCAAGACCGTCCCGAAAATGTGCTTGGTATCGCCAGCGATGAATGGCGGAACGCTGAATACCCGAACGCTGATACCCCATCGTGTCCATGACGCCATCGGTGTATTGGGCGCGGTCAGCGTCGCCACCGCCTGTCTCGCCACGGGTTCCATTGCAGCGCAGATCGCCGGAACATCCAACCTCACGAACCCGAAAAAACTTGATGTCGAACATCCGAGCGGGTTTTTCACGGTCGAGATCGATGCTGCGGTCGACGGCGGTACCCTCGCAGTGAAACGCGCGATGTTGTTGCGCACTGCACGAAAACTGATGGCGGGTGAAGTTTTTGTGCCGGCCGCATGTTGGGGCGGCTCATGAACGTTTGGCAAGTGGCGTTCATCGGCTATGGAGAAGTCGGGCAAACGCTCGCCCCAGCTATTCGAATGTCCAAAGATAACTCGCTCGTTGTCTGGGACAAGCTTTTCAAAGAGGAGGTCAGCACACCTCTGCGCGCCATCAAAGACCAGCCCACGCTCAAGATGGCTGACAGCATGCAAGAAGCTGTTCACGATGCGACGCTTGTCATCAGCGCGGTGACCGCTGATCAATGCCTCGATGCAGCGCTCGAGGCAAGCCGTTGTTTGCCACACAACTGCATCTATCTTGATCTGAACTCTGTTTCGCCAGCGACTAAGAGCGAAGCTGCGCGGATGATCGAGAGTGTCGGCGGTCGCTTCGTCGAGGCTGCGGTGATGTCACCGATCGGCCCACGCGGCATCGACTCGCCAATCCTTCTCGGCGGTCCGCATGCCGATGCCTTCGTCAAAACCGCCGAAGAACTGGGCTTTACCGGCGCAACCGCGTTTTCGTCGGCATTAGGTCGCGCATCAGCAACAAAAATGTGTCGCAGCGTCGTCATCAAAGGATTAGAGGCCTTGCTGACTGAGGCAATGCTTACAGCCAGGCATCATGACGTCGAAAAATCGGTACTCGAGTCTTTGTCGGATTTGCTGCCCGGTCATGACTGGCCTGTACTTTCTCGGTACATGATTTCTCGCTCGCTGCTGCACGGCAAGCGCCGCGCAGATGAAATGCAGGAAGCTACCCGAACCGTTCGCGACGCCGGAGTAGACCCTATCATGAGCGTGGCTTCCGTCGATAGACAGCACTGGGCGGCGCAACATCGGTCAGCTCTTGCGGGTACAGACTTGAGCGAGCTACTTGATGCACTCAGGGAATCGTCCAGGAGTACATGCCGATGATCATCGACTGTCACGGTCACTACACCACCGCTCCGGCTGCACACCAACGGTTTCGCGATGCGCAAATTGCCGAGCTTGCCGACCCGTCGGCAACACCCGCAAGACCTGCACACATCTCGGACGACGAAATTCGCGAGACTATCGAGACCAATCAATTGCGCCTGCAGAAAACGCGTGGCAGCGATCTGACCATCTTTTCGCCGCGCGCATCTGCCATGGGACACCACGTGGGCGACCAGAAGGTATCGCTCGCCTGGACTATTGCCAACAACGATCTCATCAAACGCGTGGTCGATCTTTATCCCGAGAACTTCGTGGGCGTCTGCCAGCTTCCGCAGTCCCCCGGCGCTTCGCTCGCCGCGTCGGTGTTGGAGCTTGAACGTTGTGTCAAAGATATGGGTTTCATCGGTTGCAATTTGAATCCGGACCCCTCGGGCGGACACTGGACCGCGCCGCCGCTTACCGACCGCTATTGGTATCCGCTCTACGAAAAGATGGTTGAGCTGGACGTACCAGCCATGATTCATGTGTCGGCGTCGTGCAATGCGAACTTTCACGCTACAGGCGCACATTACATCAACGCCGATACCACCGCGTTCATGCAGTTCATCGAGGGCGATCTATTCCGCGACTTCCCCACACTCAGGTTCATCATTCCGCACGGCGGCGGGGCCGTGCCCTACCACTGGGGCAGATATCGCGGTCTCGCCGACATGTTGAAGCGGCCACCGCTTGCCGAACATGTCATGAAGAACGTTTTTTTCGATACCTGCGTCTACCATCAGCCGGGCATCGATCTATTGGTTGGAGTAATCGACATAGACAACATCCTGTTCGGCTCCGAAATGGTCGGTGCAGTCCGGGGCATCGACCCGATCACCGGTCATTACTTTGACGATACCCGCCGATATATCGACGCTCTACCACTTTCAAAAAACGACAAGCAACGCATATTCGAAACCAATGCGCGGCGGGTCTTCCCGCGCCTCGATACGCTGCTTTGCCGAAGGTCGTCGTGATGCAAACAAATCGCATCATCGGGCCCGGCTCTCCCGCCTTTGCAGCATCCTCTGCATCGGGTGGCTTCACGACGGATACGGGCTGGTTACCTTATGAGCCCAACCCGTCCAAACCAATTTTCATCGTACCGTCCGGTGCGGTTGATGCCCATGTGCATGTTTTTGGCCCTGGCGAACGATTCCCCTACGCGGCAGAACGCAAGTACACACCTGTCGACGCACCGAAGGAAAAGCTTTGGGGTATTCGTGATCATTTGGGATTCGCACGCAATGTCATCGTTCAGGCCACCTGTCATGGTACGGACAACCGCGCACTCGTTGATGCGCTACGCGATTCAGACAACAGGGCGCGAGGGATCGCCACCGTACAAGAAAGCGTGACGGACGCCGAATTGCATATGCTCGATGCCGCCGGTGTCCGTGGCGTTCGCTTCAACTTCGTCAAGCGCCTTGTCGATACCACTCCTCCCGCTGTCCTGCAGCGAATCGCTAGGCGCATAGCCCCGCTCGGTTGGCATATCGTCATTTATTTCGAAGCTGTCGACCTTCCCGAGCTTTTTGATTTCTTCGTGGGGTTGCCCACACCACTCGTCGTCGATCACATGGGGCGACCCGACGTGAGCAAGCGCGTTACAGGCCCAGAGTTCGAACTCTTCGTCAACCTGATGCGTCACAAAACTGATATCTGGAGCAAGCTTACTTGCCCTGAACGCCTGACTCGCTCGAAGTCGCCAAGCTATGACGATGTGGTGCCCTTTGCAAAACGGCTCGTTGAAGAATTTCCTACACGAGTTTTATGGGGCACCGATTGGCCACACCCGAATCTCAAGGATCACATGCCAGACGATGGCAAGATAGTGGACTTCATCCCGCGCATTGCACCGACAACCGCAGCACAAAAACGTTTGCTGGTTGATAACCCTGTTGCTCTTTACTGGAGCCGATGACCATGTCGAATGAACGCGAGTACGAAACGATACCGGGGACGTTCGTCTATGACGGCCGCCGATCGCAGATAGGGTATTACCTCAATCAGTTCCTGATGTCGCTCAACAAGCCGGAAAATCGAGACGCGTTCCACGCGAGCGAGCCAGAATACCTTGCTCGGTTCTCACTCAATGACGAACAAAAGCAGGCCGTGCTCGATCGCAACTATCCGAGGCTGCTCGAGTTGGGAGGAATCTCTTACTTCATGGTTAAACTCGCACATAGCGACGGCAAGACCTACTTCGATATTGCCGCCGCCATGTCCGGCATGCCGCGTGACGCGTATTACCAGATGATGCTGAGCGGCGGTCGAAGCCCGCAAGGCAATCGATTCAAGGGAGAACCCCGTTAATGGCAAAGATTATTGCGGGCGTCGGTACATCACACGTGCCGGCCATTGGCTCAGCGATGGATCGCGGCCACACCACCCAACCTTACTTCGCACCGCTATTTGCTGGGTATGAACCCGCTCGAAAATGGATCGATGCCATCAAGCCTGATTTATGCATCATCGTCTACAACGATCACGCGAACGCATTCTCGCTAGAAGTGATTCCAACTTTCGGCATTGGCGTGGCCAAACAGTTTCCGATTGCCGACGAGGGCTGGGGCCCGCGACCGGTGCCAGCGGTGCAAGGCGATCCGGAACTCGCGTGGCACCTTGCTGAATCGTTGATCCTCAATGAATTCGACATGACCATCTTTAATGAAATGCCGGTCGATCACGGCCTCACCGTGCCCATGTCCATCATGTGGGGACAGCCTACTGCGTGGCCTTGCCCAATCATTCCGCTGATGGTCAATGTCGTGCAGTACCCGCCACCGACCGGCCTAAGGTGCTACAAGCTCGGGCAAGCCATTCGGCGTGCGCTCGAGTCATTCCCAAAAGATTTGCGAATCGTGATTTTTGGTACCGGCGGGTTATCACACCAGTTACACGGGACTCGCGCCGGTCTGATCAACAAAGACTTTGACATGAAGTTCATGGACGATCTGACAAAAGATCCGGAAGGCCTCTCACGTATTCCTCACGTTACTTACATGCGCGAGGCGGGATCAGAAGCCGTCGAACTTGTCATGTGGTTGATCATGCGCGGCGCCTTGAACGCTGATGTCCGCGAGGTGTATCGCCACTATCACGTACCTGTCTCGAACACGGCGGCTGGTCTCATAATATTGGAGAACTCGAAGTGAAGATCATTCTTGCCGGTGCAGGTGCTTTTGGTATCAAGCACCTTGATGCGCTACGGACGATTAAGCAAACAGAGGGCGATGTCGAGGTCGTGGGACTGGTCGGGCGTCAGCTCGAGCCGACGCGCGAAGTCGCCACAAGGTACGGCATAACTAATGTTACAACCGACCTTGCCGAAGCACTCTCAACTTGCGAGTCGGATGCGGTGATTCTTTGTACGCCCACTCAACTTCATGCGGCACAAGCACGGCAATGTCTTGAGGCGGGGAAGCACGTTCAGGTGGAGATACCGCTTGCAGACTGTTGGGGCGATGCTGAATCCGTGGCTCAATCACAGCAGCGCACCGGTCTCGTTTGCATGGTCGGTCATACCCGACGATTCAATCCATCGCACCAATGGATTCACAAACGTATTATTGCGGGCGAGCTCTCTATTCAGCAAATGGATGTGCAGACATTCTTTTTCAGACGAACCAACATGAATGCGCTCGGACAACCGCGCTCTTGGACAGATCATTTGCTGTGGCATCACGCGGCCCATACCGTTGATCTCTTCACCTATCAGACCGGCAGCACTATCACCAAAGCCAACGCCATACAGGGACCCATTCATGGCGAACTCGGTATCGCGATGGATATGTCTATTCAACTCAAAGCAGCGAATGGCGCGCTCTGTACGCTGTCGCTATCATTCAACAACGACGGTCCGCTTGGCACATTTTTCCGTTATATCTGCGACAACGGCACATATATTGCGCGCTATGACGATCTCTTCGACGGTCGCGAAGAAAAGGTTGATGTGTCGAAGGTTGACGTATCAATGAACGGCATTGAACTACAAGATCGCGAATTCATCGCAGCGATCCGCGACGGACGCGAGCCCAACGCAGGTGTACACCAAGTACTATCTTGCTATCGCGCACTGCATGAAATGCAACAGCAACTGACAGCGTAGAGACACTCAACGTACCGTTCGGCGCTTGAGAAAATCGAGGACGATCGCCGCGAAAGCGTCTGGCCGATCCCTGAACACGTTATGACGCCCCGCAGGCAGGACCGCAAGTTCCCCGTTGGGAAACGCATTGGCGAGCGCAAGTGCGTCGGATGGAGAGAAAAACTCATCGTCTTCCCCTAGGAGTACTAAAGTGGGAACCGGCACGTTTGCGAACGCGTCGAGCGAGAAGATACGCTCAGTAGTCCATGTCGGCCATGCTAGTTGGTGCAACGTTCGCCAGCGTTCGGGCTCGTTCGCTGTTGCATGGAGCGTCCGCAATCGCGCCACAAATTCTGGGCTTCTTGCCTCAAGTGCATCAAGGGCGTGAGCTGGCAGCGGTCCGGACTCTCTAGCGCCATAAAATGTTTCTAGACCGTCCCGATACCGGTCATCAACTGCTATTCGATGCGTAGCTCCGCTTATTATTGCCGCAGATGCGACCGATGGATACTGCAGCAAGAATGTTTCTACTACGACTCCACCGTCGGAGTAGCCCATAATCGCAGGCGCTTCGAGGCCGAGCGCGGTGATGAAGGCCCTCAAGTCTCTGGCGAGCAAGTCATATGAGAATTCTCCGGATGGGTTGTCGGTGGCGCCGTGGTTTCGGGTATCAGGAGTGAGTACTCGCCACCCATCATTAGTCGCGGCCTCAGCAAATTGGCTCCACATTCCTGAGGTCAATCCGCCGCCATGCAGCAGAATGAGTGGCGGACCACTGCCGGCATCACCGTAAGATACCGTAATATCGCCGACCAACACGGTAGCGCGATCCTGAGCGGCTGCTACGCTGCATAGCAATAGGCAACCCAGCCAAATAACAGAGTCTACGCAGCGCCTCATAAGCACGGTCACGGCTGGCGCACAAATAAGTGCACAAAATCACGCAGAAGCGTTGGCCTCCCATGGTTTTTGCCAATCACCGGAAACCCTCAAATCGATACCAGCGTCATCTTCAATGACTTTACAAACCGTCATTTCGCCAGCCCCAAGGCCATAGCGACGACCTGCCTCTCGAAACCGCTCATGCGTTGCGTCGGTGATAGTGCTGGTTGTTCCGACACGATCCGTCAACTCCTGGATCAGCGCGAGGTCCTTGAGACACAACGCGATAGGAAATGACGGATCGTAGTGGCCTGCGAAAATGGAAGGGACGTCGTGCGACAACACGAAGCTGTCGGCAGCTCCGCCTTTCATTGCCTCCCACCAAGTAAGGGGATCAAGACCGGCAAGCTTCGCCGTCACCATCGCCTCCCCGATCGCCGCGGCATGGATTTTCCATAGCTGGTTATTAACTAGCTTCGCAATGTAGCCGTTACCGTAGGCGCCTACTTTACGCAGTTGACCCATTGCCTCAATCACCGGACGTACACGCTCGATCACGTCGGACGTGCCGCCCACGAACATCGGCATGTCGCCTCGGATCGCCGCATCAACACTACCGGTGACCGGAGCGTCGATTGCCTGACCACCAGCCGCCACGAACTCGGCAGCAAGTTGTCGCATAAGAAACGGCGATGAAGTCGTCATATCTATCCAAATTTTCCCGCTCGCGTCGCCGGAGAGCAGACCATCATGACCGCGAACCACGTCCTCGATTTCTTTAGGACCAAAGACCATGGTCACCACCACATCGGACGCCGCCATGACTGCCGCAGCGCTTGACGCAGCCTTGGCACCGCGTTGTACAAGGGACGCGACAGCCTCAGACCGAAGGTCATATACCGTCAGCGGGAAGCCTTTACGCAAGATATTTCCTGCGGCGTTGCCGCCCATCGTCCCGAGACCAATGAATCCAATGTCCATCATTCAAAGCTGAGTCGCAGCGACGCGCCATAGGTTCTCGGTTCATTCGGACCGCACTGCCCGCTGCCGAACGGCGTTGACCCGTTGGTCGTACAGAACCGCTCATCGCCCAGATTCTTGCCCCACAATGACAGCTCGTACTTACCGGAGCTGCCGAACTCATAGACTAGGCGAGCGTCGAAGAGGGACGAGGCGGGCGCCCGAACGACTGGGGAGTACTGCCCAACGCTCGAGTTTTCAGCCACGTAGGCAAATGACGTGAAGCGCTTCATACTTCCCTGTACGGAAAACAACCCATCACCGACATCCCAGCTTTGGCGGACGAGCACGTTGGCGTTGAACTTTGAGGATTGAATGACCTGCTGACCGCTGAAATCAGCCAAGGGATTGCCGGGTGTCGCGATGAAGTTACCGTACGCAGCGTCGAGGTAGCCAATCCCAGCCTGAAGTAGCATGCCACGAACAGGACGCCACTCTAGTTCCAACTCGGCACCATCGATCGTGGCCGAGGCGGCGTTGGCAAGGACCAAGGCTGACGAGCCTGCGTCAAAGACGGTCTGTTGTTGGTCAGAATAGTCGTTTCGGAACAGGGCCACATTCAACCGCAACGTCCGATCTGCTAGGTCAAACTTTCCACCGACTTCGTATGTCGTGACCTTTTCCGGCCGTACACCGGCACGGAACGCAGCTGCAGTAGCGGGGTTGGTTAGTCGCACGGCCGGCAGCAAATTGAACGTGCCGCCCTTAAATCCCTTTGAGTAGTTTGCGTAAAGGAGGCTGTTCTCGTCTCGCTTCCAGCTGATGCCAAGTTTGCCACCGGAGTTTTTCCAACTACGGTCAAACGGAGACTCCGCGCGAAGGTTCGCGGGAAAATTCGTTTCGATCAACTCCCGGGTGAAAAACACTCCCGGTGGATAATTGGCGCGGATCGCATTCCAAGTCGGCGCGCCAGCGACTGGCACGTCAGGATTGGTTGCGAAGAAGCCAGGGTTGACGCTCCAACGCGTCGTACCCACTCCGGATTTAGATTCGTCGGAATACCGCCCGCCGAGTGACAGTTCCCAACCCGGCGCGAATCTCCAATCAACCTGCGCATAGCCTGACCGAATTTCGTTCTCTTGATCCCACATGAAGCTTCTAAGCTGCGATCCAGGCGGAGAACCTGCGACTGCGTTGTCACGGATTGCGAGAATGTACAGGCCGTCTTGCCTCTCACGGAAGTAATAGAGACCCGCGATCCAATTGATGGCTGCATCGGCACCGTCATCGGAGGCCAACCGCAACTCCTGCGAAAATTGCCCTGTCAACGTGTCGTTGTTGATGACTCCGCGATTCAATGGCCCGCCATCGACGTCGTATTTGAGGCGGAAGTCGTTTTCGAGGTGCGAAGTGATCGACGTCAGCTTAGTGGAGCCGAAGTCGTAGGACACATTCAACAGCCCACCGACGACGTCAATGTCTTGGACACTGAGTTCGCCAGCATACACAAGACCGAAATCAGACGAGTCTTTCAAACCGGCGTCGTTGACACAAATCCCGTCCCCTGGCGTGCTGTTCAAGGGCGCGCACGACTGCGCAGGGTTGGTTGGATTTCGCTGCCCGCTACTCTTGAAATACAAGCCGCCACCGCGGTCCTGGCCGTACTGGAAATTTGCAAAGACAGTGAGATCGTCGGTCGGTTCTATTGCGACACTCGCTCGAACGCCCTGTCGATCCCGTTCGGCAACGCGTCGATTCAGGGTGGGGTTGAAATAGATGCCGTCACGCTCCTGCGACAGTACGGCGACTCGCAGTGCCGCTCGCGATCCGAGTTGCGTCGTCCCAGCCGCCTCCACGTTGATGGCGCCTAGATTGCCATAGCCGACATCGACATAGCCGCTAGTGCCGCTGCCAATCACTGGGCGTACCGTGTTTATGTTGATGGCGCCCGCAGTTGTACTGCGACCATAGAGGGTAACCTGCGGCCCACGAAGGACCTCAATGCGATCAATGTCGAAGAGCGGAATTGTGTTGAGGACGGGCGAATTCAAGCCCACTTCGTCGACTAAAATTCCCACGGAGGCGACTTGGTTGGTAGTGATGTTGCTATCGACGATTCCACGTAGTCCAACATTTGACCCGACGGATCCTGACTGATTCCAGGTTAGATTGGGCGTGAACGCTGCAAGCTGATCGGAGTTGTTCAGACCAACTGCGCGAAGACTTCCAGCGGAAAAGGCAGTGACGGCAATCGGCACATCCTGCAGCCGTTGTTCACGCCGCTGCGCTGTGACCACGACCTCCGTCAAACCGGTGTCGGAGCCGCTATTGCTGTCAGTGACGCCAGCGGACTGCGCTTTGGCGAAACTCGAAGGGTCGACGAGAAGCGCAATCGCCACACACGAAAGTAAAGTGGTATTTTTATTCACTTAGTCCCCCGTTTACTTAACTTTGAGAATGATGCGTCTGGTCAAGTCTAGCGAGGTGCACTGAAATTCCGCTATCGAGCAGATTAGCAATGGAGCGTTGCCAAATTCCGAACGACGCGTTGTTATCTCATTCGAGACGTATAGACGGCCCACGACGGTCAATTAATGCCAGTCCGAGCAAGGCAGCGAGGCCTACCACTATCGCGCCCAACAGCATGGTGTACCGCAACCCCAGTAGGTCGCCGACGATGCCGCCGAGGATGGGGAATAGGCCAGCGCCAAAAAACTCCCCCGCGAAATTGGCTATCCCAATTGCTGAAGCGGCCTGGGCCGGTGGAACTGATTCGGTTGGAATAATCACTAGCATCAGCGGTATCACACCGCCAGAGAAGAATGTGAAAAAGAATAGCGTCGCAACAAGCGCGGCGGCCGACGTTCCGACCGGGGCGAGTGCATAAATCGCACCGCAGATCGCAGCCAGAAAAGACAGGCTAACCACTAAATATTTTCGGTGGCCCGTCCGATCCGCTACCCAGCCGAAGAACAATGTTCCTAGCACGTCGCCGGCGAGGGAAGCTCCGAGCATCTTACCCGCTGCTGCAAGGGGTACTTCGTGGACGTCAGTCAAGTAGAGGGCGCCAAAAGAGGTGACTATGAAAATTCGCGAAATGAAACATACGGCGATAAGACTCGCCAAAAGTATGTTGCGATTTCGCAATAAGGTACCCCAGCCACCTACTGCCCGATGCGCATCAGCGTCTGCGCCGGTTGACCCGCGAGGGAGTAACAACCAGAGGAGTACAACTAATATGAACAGAGGAACAGAGACGATCGCAAATGCCGAACGCCACCCGACCGACTGCCCCAAGGTGGTGATAAGTGGGGCACCGATGACGACGCCAACGATCAGAAAGCTCGCAATGATGATCGAGACGATACGACCCCGATTTTCAGGGCGAACGAGGGCGGTGGCGGCAGACGTCACGGCGGGCCAAATAGCGCCCTCGACTGCACCCAGAAGCAGCCGCGCCCCAACAAGCTGGAAGAGCGACTGAACGAGACTCACCATCCAGCCAAGCATTGCCGAACAAAGTCCCGCGACGATTAGGGTCGGTTTGGCGCCAAAGCGGTCGGCGAGCGCACCCGCAAATAAGGCACCGAATGCCCAAGAGAATGCTAACGCACCAGTAACAACCCCCCATTGAGTATTGGTCAATCCAAACTCTGCGATCACAAACGGCGCCACGAAACCTGGCGCAAATCTCTGCAATCCGATCAGCGCCCATACGCCTACCAGCGCCGTCACAATAATCCAGAGACGAGGGCCTGCGGGTGGCGATCCAGCTAGTTCCTTCATTGTTGCACTCCGGTTCTAGATCACGTTGCGGTGCGGTATGTGGTTAATCCCGAGGCGGACCAAGGCGATCGTGGATTGAGATGGTCTCGCCAATTTCAAAGGTCATCAGATCTTGACCGACCAAAAGTGGCCCCGAATAAACTCGACGCGTTTCCGAGACAACATCATCAGTGGACGTCCCACCGATCAAAGCGAGGTGGTAGTAGACAGCGAGTCGCGGTTTTGCCTCTTTGAACACGTGACCCGCTTGTTCAGGCGACGTATGCTTGGCAAGCACGCGCCGCATTCCCGGAAATTTTTCGAGATATAGCGCTGGAATACTCACCACCTCGTGGATCAGCAAATCGACGCCTCGTGCTGCGGCAATCAGGCGCTTGTCGAAGGTTGTGTCGCCAGAGATCACGACCGAACGACCCTCGTAGTCAACTCGGTAGGCAAAGTTTGGCTTGATCTCTGCCCCGTGCTCGACATCGATAGCCGTGACACGAACCCCGCCTGCGTCGAAGACAACACCACCGTTCGGAAAATCCACGGCTGCGAACGAGGCCCACTCCGGATCGAGCTGCTGTCCGGCGGATCGCATTTCAACGTCTCGCGAAAACGCCTGCTCCAGACCTCGCGCCATTCGCGCCGTACCCGTCGGGCCTATTAATGTGAGCGGCCGGCGACGCATCCCATAGTCGGCAGGCAACCGTCCCGACAACAACAAATCCGGTAAGCCTACGACGTGGTCGGAATGTAGGTGCGTGATAAATAACGCATCGACATCCGACAAACGAAAACCAGCTTCGACCAAGCGGACAACAGTCCCGCGGCCCGCATCGAACATTAGTACCTTGTCGCCAGCGACCACCACGGTCGCTGGACCCGCACGGTCCGATTCGGGAGTCGGGGTGCCTGTACCGAGAAGGGTTACACGAATCGCTTCAGATCGGGTCGGCGGAGCCGCAGCGCTGGGGTAGGCAAAGGCAAGAAGGATCGCAACCCACACCTGCCCTCTCGCATGGCACGCACTGCGAGCAGGCACCCTTTTGACCAGCGATTTGTTGGCTTTTCGACGCACCATAAGGTGATTAATAAGTGCATGCGCCGCCGTCTACATTGACGGCTTGCCCAGTCAGGAAGGTACTCTGCTCGGATGCCAAAAATATCGCTGGCCCAACGACATCGTCCGGCACCATGTCACGCTTGATCATTCGCGCGTCAAGTGTTGGCGCGCGGATCTTGGCCATCATTTGAGGATGCTGTTTGACGCTCGCGCTCGCCGTGAACCCGACAATGATGGAATTCACGCGGATGTTACTGCTCGCAAGTTCGGTCGCCATCGACCTAGTCATCGCCCAAAGAGCGCCCTTTGAGGCAACATAGTGGAGAAACATCGGCGCTCCCCGAAGAATAGTTCCGGAGCAGATGTTGATGATCGAGCCCGCTCCTGCCTTGCGCATACTAGGGACCACCGCCTTGGCGACCTGAAACGGACCGCGGGCGTTGACTCGGAGCACGCGATCCCACTCTTCTTCGGTGATCTCCATGAACGGCTTCAGAACGAGAGTGCCGAATATGCCGGCGTTGTTGACCAGTACGGAAACGGGCCCGAACTCCGTCTCAGTGCGTGAAACCAAAGATTGCAGGGAGCTGCTATCGGTGACATCAGCCTCGATCCCGATCGCCGAGCCGCCGCTACTAAGAATTGAGTTGACCGTCCCCGCTACATCGAGAAGATCAGAGACGATTACGCGCGCGCCCTCTCTGGCGAAAGCCTCGGCCAGCGCTGCGCCTATTCCTTGTGCAGCGCCCGTAACCAGCGCGACTTGACCAAGTAGGTTTTTAGGGGACATTTGCTCGACCTCTTTTACTAACATTCGACAAGCTGCTTCAGTTCGTAGACAGCACTCGCTGGACCTCGGGCCAACTCTGCGCACCAAAAGTTTGAAGATCGTTGGTGAGTTGTGCCGGGCACCAGTCGAGCACAGATTTTACGAAGGTCGGGCGAGCCCGAACCCTCGTAAACCAGTCGTCGAGCCGCGGACGTACGCCGTTCTCCCATAGGCCACTCATCGAGAGCATTGCAAGCCGATTGACGTACGGGGTCAACGCGATATCGGCCAGTGAGTAGATATCGCCCGATAGCCAAACGCTTCGAGCAAGTGCCGACTCCATTTTGTCGAGATAACGTACATAGAGCCGAAACTTTTCGGCGACTTCGGGCGCTTCGAAACCGAGCTCTATCACCCGTCGTTTTTGTGACTTCCAGTCAGGCGTCACTGACATCGAAGGGGTCGAGTTCAAAAATCTGTCGACACCCTCGGGCCCTGTGCGTCTGACGATATGCCTATGACATGACGCAAAGGTGATGACCGCACATGCGGGATGGAGGTCCTCGTCGACTGCCTTGGTCCACAAGCGCATCGCATGACGCTCTCTAGGAGACGGCGGCTTGAGTGCCGGCGTTTCATAGATCTCATCCAAGTACTCGCAAATCGCTGTCGACTCGACGAGCGGATGCCCATCGTGAACGAGGGTTGGCACCACTCCCTTGGGATTCAGTCTGAGGTATTCAGGTTTGAACTGATCCCCGGCGAGAATGTCTACGTAGTGCGGCGTGAACGCGGCTGCTTTTTCCTGAAGCACGATTCGGACTTTTGCAGCGCACACGGAGGAGCCATGGTGATAGAGCTCTAGCATTACGGTTTAAACCTCCGGGCCTACTGAGGCAGCGTGATCCATTTCCACTCGGTCATATTTGCTATGTCTTCTTCAGTACCCTCTCGCCCGAATCCGCTGTCACCCACACCTCCAAAGGGCACATGAGGCTCATCATGTAAAGTGCTGGCGTTGACATGAACCATGCCTGAACGAACTCGCCTCGCAAATTTCATCGCTTTTTCGAGGTCGGCGGTAAATATCCCGGCGCTTAGTCCATAGCGTGAATCGTTCGCGATCTGAAGAGCCTCATCAAAGGAGTCCACGCCGTACACAGACACTACAGGGCCGAACGTTTCCTCAGAGTAGGCACGCATGTTTTCAGTGACTTGCGTCAGTACGGTGGGCTCGCATCGGTTGTACTGCCAAGATCCGCCGCAAAGGACCTTCGCTCCCTTGGCCGTAGCATCATCGAGATGCAATCGAACTCGATCACGCTGTCGGCTATTGATGATGGGGCCAATGGTTGTCTGCGGA
>Ga0172372_10005659_pt1 | contig 17329 bp, 13 predicted proteins | sample LakKiv5m_2_FD_114544 | JGI IMG/M metagenome (GOLD analysis project Ga0172372, IMG submission 114544) | Freshwater microbial communities from Kabuno Bay, South-Kivu, Congo - kab_092012_9.5m | ecosystem: Environmental > Aquatic > Freshwater > Lake | place: Democratic Republic of the Congo...
AACTGAGAATGCTTGTGATGAGACGCTAAATTGGACGAGGATAGGTTAGTTTTGAAGCATGAAAAGCTGCCGAGAAATTAAAAGCGGAGCAGGAGGCTTTGATTAATCCAATTCAAGCTGCAGTGAGAAATATCGAAATTGCCGCTTAACTTATCTTAAATCCCTTTGCAGTTGTCTGATAGTCGGAATCTGGGTGTATCGAATCACGGTATAGCCAGCTGCAATCAGCATGGCATCGCGTTCAGCATCTTCCTGTTCTTTGCCAATATGACTGGGATCATCCAGTTCAACGATCGCCACTACATTATATTCACGATCAAGTACCACGAAGTCTGTGACTTTGCGATTGAAATAAACATAAGTAAATAACAGACTGATAAAATATGTTATTGATGTTTATGAATAATTAAAAATGAACTCTGTCAGTTAATCAAAAAATAAAACTGACAAAATTACTCAAAATGTCAGTTTTTTAAATTATCTAAATGACATTTAATATTGTTAATGTGCTTCCTATGGGTGAATAGATTGGATGGTAATTTTGCAGAAATAATGCATTGATTGATTTGCTCTAAATCTTTTTTAGATAAATATATATGTTTATGATTTTTAATAAATTTTATCCATGAATATCCTTGATAAACTCCGTTTGGTAGGTTTGAGACAAAGGATGATCTCTTACTAAAAATTACAAGTGAATAAATTTTATTTAAATTTATATGATTAGTCAGAAGTTTTTCGAGAACTTTAATATGCTTATAATTTTGATGAATAGGGTTTTGAAAGTAATAATCTTTAGAATTTATATTTTGAACCCATTTTTTATCATATTTATTAGCATATATAAGTCCACCGTAGTTCTTGGTTTCAAGTACAAATATTCCATAAGGACTTAATATTATATGATCAATTTGGGTGGTTGAACCTAAAAAATCATTAAGCGTAATATTGTTTATTATTTTATAGTTTTTATCAAAACTATAAAATAATAAAAATTGAATATATTTTTCGCCCAAATAACCTTTGAATTTTTTGTGTTTGAGTGTTTTTTGGGCTAGAATAAAGAATAATATAACAAAAAAGAAGAGATACATAATATTCAAAAATAAATATTTTATCAATATTCTGTATTTTGAGCTATTAGATATGAATATTAAATGGCCAGATAAATTAGAAATAAAATTGATATTTATAACTTTAAAATAATTTTGGATAGTTAATCTTCATTTAATACTACATCTCAATATTTTTTGAAATTTATCAAATTTTCATGATTTAAAGAATTTTCTAATTCGCGAACTCTTAACCTTAATATAAAATTTTCACGGACAACAGCGTATAATTTATTGTCAGCATCTTGTAAGCTTTTTTTTAAATGATCATTTTCTATTTTTAGATTTTTAAGTTTTTCGTGCCAAACTTTCCTAATTTCACTAGATGTGGGCTTAGATATAGCTAATTTTGCAATTCGATCTTTTTCTGCAGATTCAATATCAAGTATTAATTGTTGATGTTCGGGACGCGATTTTCGAATTGCAGATGGACCATTACCAGCCTCCTTTGATACATTATCTAAGGTTATTCTTGAGCCTGGAGGTATAATATTTCCTGTATTATTCTTTAAACGAAATAGTGCAGCATAATAGTTCTCAATAGCTTTGCTAAATTTCATAATTATACTCCTAATATATCTATTCTATTTTCTAGTAATTTCTCAATTGAGTTAAAATCATCAAGAGTTAACATGTATTCTGGTGAAGAGGATGGATATTTTAATAGTTCAAGTTTTAATTGAGCTTGTAGAGCTCTTAAGCGTTTAATCGTAGTGTCATTAAATATTGCATGCGTACAATTAAAACAAACAGAAAATTGAGTAATTTCTGATTTACCACAGGTACCACCTGGTCTGGTACACCCACCAAGAAATGTATGCTGATGAGACAGACGACCTTCTTTGACTGCGCGTAACATTTCTTTTTCATCGGTATAAATAATTGGTAATTTATTTTTTCGTTTCATATTATCTATACGAGTACCTTCAGCACCCCATAAATGTTCATCAGTTTTAATTACCTCATTCATCAAACTCAACATAGTTTGAAAATCTTCTTCTTCTTGAAATTCCTTTATAAAAAAATTATTTATAATGTTAGGAGTAAAACTTTGTGCAAAAGTTGCATTTTTTGCATAGTAGGCAGTCATTTGGAGATATAAATGTTTAAACTGTTTTTTAAGCAAATGCAATGAAGCACTAGTATTCTTTATGGAATAAACAGCAAGACTTCTACGAAATTGATGCGGGTGAAATGACCATTCTTTTCCAATATTATTTTTATATTCAACTTCAATATTTTTAATATTCGATAATTTAAGAATTTCGTTAATATCGTCAGAATTAACTTTGAGGTCAATATCACATAGTCTTTTTAAATGGATGTTAAATCTATCATCAGAATCAAATGTTCTTACCTGATAATGTGGGATATTATATTTCGTATAATGTATAGAATGAGCATTTCTATTGCTAGCTGCAAAAAGTGGAAAAAGCTTCTCATCAACAATCTCTATGTTTTGACGTAAAGCTGCAATTTTAGCAATAGTTTGAGCACAAATTACTGCATTATTGATAAATAGTGATGATACCCAAAATTCCCTTTTCATAGTTTTAGCAAGTTTTGAGGTATAACCACTAAATCCATAGATTTCTCCAATTTTTGAATAGCTATTGTATGGTAAAATTTGAGCTTCACTTGATCTCATACCGGTATACATCAAAACAGAAAACTTACTTAAAGCATGGATACTTGTTAAAAATGAACTAAAAGTTCCAAATGATTTTATTTTATTCTTTTCAAAGTATTCTGTTAGATCATATTTAGCAGAATATTCAAAAAATAATTGGGCTTTAATTTTACTACTAATATATTTCTGCTTACTAAGAGTATAAATCTGATGTTCTTCATTAGCAAAACTTAATATCTGATCTTTAACGATAAAAAAGCTATCAAAAATTAAATCGAAACTTGAAAATAATTGACTATAAATTCTACTAGGAATGACTTTAGTCTGACGTATTATATCTATACATCGATTAGCTAAATTTACTAAATGCTTAATTTGTTTTGCAGTGAAGCTACAATCAAATAGTGGATGTTGCTTTGAGATGTGAAACATTTGATTTATTAGGATTAAAAGAGAATTAGCATAAGATTTTTTCAGTTTTTTTAGTTCATTCTGGCATTCGTGAAAGAAAAGTTGATTGTTTTTAAAACCATCTTTAAGATCGGTTCCTAATTTAAATGCTATCTTAGCAAAAAAACGGAGACTATTATATCGTTGTCTTAACGTGTTGATTGCCATTGATTCTTTTGGATTTAAATAAATGATAGAGAAAATTATTTGTTTCATTTGATTACTGATAATATCAGCTAAAGGATGAGGTTCATCTTTATGCCAATTTTTGAAGTTTAATGGATAATTTCTAGCTGTCGTTGAGTAAAAAGTAAAATCCCAAATATCATCACTATATATACTTAGAGTTTTGCCCTCGTTGTCTTTTGAGATTATATGATCAGGTTTTGGCAATTGGGAGCTATCATAATTTTCTGGATATATATCCAAAAAATCTAAATGAAGAGAGGGGTAATGCATTTTAAATTTCCTCATGAACTGAATAAATAATTTGAAGACGACGATCCCAAAAATTAGGATATTTCCCAATTTCAATCTCAGACTGAATTGTCTCAATTAATAATTTAAATTTAATATCACTTTGAATTAGTGCTTCTAGGAAATTTTCTATTCGTTGCAAGGAAAGTTGAACGTTAAGATCATTGAGGACCTTATTTTCAGTTAGCCACCATTTTTGCGTTAATAACTTAGCTATATCATGTTCGTTAGCATGAATTAGAAAATGCTGGCAAAAAAGACAATTTTGTTTTTGTTTACAATCAGGTATTGGTGTTATTAAAGTTGAGCCAGAAAGTGGTGTTGGCTCAGTAGCTTGATTATTACAGTGACCTGCAATAGTTTCGAGATGATTACTTTGATATTCTAAAATTTGGGGTGATTCAAAACTGTTAAACCCTGCTTTTTCAATAGCTAAATTCCGTAACTCAGTGATGGCTTTATCCATATCGGATAGATAATCATCTGTATTGTAATCACTATAATACCTCCTAATAGTGTTGATACTATTACCAAGGATTTTAGCAGTAATCTCAATATCACCATCTGATAATTGTGACACTAAACGTGCCTTTGTTTTGCGGTATTCAGTAGGTGTAATCCAATTGCATTCGGGCACATTTTGGTTTAGCCATACTTTGTATCTTCTTAAAGAAGTACCGGATATTGATTCTAAATCATAAGTTGAGTGAGCTCGATCTTTGATTGTGGGATATACAAAAAGGTAATCATTAGAAAACTTAGCCTGGCATAGCCAGTCTCTTAAATTTAAAAACATTATAAATAAAGGTTTGAATTTAAGGCTAATTTCGATATCTAGGGATTTGTTATAAGCTCTTTTTTTTATAATATTATTGATATTAATTGAGTCACTATTATTTAAATTAAATTTTGTTGAAACTAATGAGCGAAATCCTTTACGAGATGATGCTAAATCTATGTTTGATAATTTTATGCTAAGAGCAGTTTCAAGATTAACACCAGTTTCAGCAAAAAAAAGATTTAAGAATGCATGACAAGCTATATTAGTCAAATATATACGTTCGCGATGGAACTCAGAATTACTTTCATTGTAATATTTCAGAGTTTCATTATAACGAGATAAAATATAATTCGAGGTATTATGGTTTTTCAAGAAATCAACAAGTTCAGTATAGGATAGAAAATGTTCTTGACGTATACAGTTTATGGTTAAATCATCAGTAGGTTTATAGGCTTGTATATTTTTACTATACAAAGTTAATGAATGTGATTTATCAAACTCGATTTTTAAAGGAAACGGAGAGTTGTTAAATAAGAATTGGTAAATACTTTCAAATATAATTTTATTATATTTGAAATTTTCTTGAAGTATATTTTGATTTACAGGTTCAGTAACATCCATCTGATTTTGTTTAATAAATGGTGCATAGTTGAGAACGTCTGATTCTTCTAAATCAAGACATGATGCTATAAAAAATCGAGCTACGGATTGATGATTAGAGGCAGATTTTGGTTTAATAGCACGCGCATTAATAGGTGAAACTCTCATTCTATGTATCAGATGAGAAGTAAACTCTTGATAAATATTTTTCATTTCTGATAAGTTATTGAAAGTACAATATTTGAAATTATCATCTAAAAAATTTAAAAAGTATTTGAGATGATTTAATAATGTCCAAAGTGTATTGATATTAGAACTATAACTACAAAGTGATACAAGAAATTTTTCCAATGAAATCTTTCGCTCGATAATTAAAGTAGATTTATTTATAGCATTACCCCTATAATTAATATCAGCTTTTGTTTGACTAGAAAAAATACGTTCAGAATAACAATAAGAACCTAAATCAAAGTATCCTGTTTTATTTTTATCTTTAAAAAGTAAGATAATTTCACTTATATCAGAAAAATTATCGTGCGAAGTTAAAGTTGAGAGATTAATAATATTTGTAGATCGTTTAGTAAATGTATTCTCGGTAGTTAAAAATAATTGTGAAAAAATTCTCTTTTTATTAAAGGGGAGTTCAGCAATAGTAAATAATTTCTTAATGTCATAGTTTGAACAAATTGAAATGAAGTAACATAAAAATTTTATGTTTTCATCCTTATGACGCGTTTGCAAAGTACTTGAGTATTGGATTGAAAGATATTTTTTGAAAAAAAATATTAGATCAAGTGAATTTGATAAATTGCAGGGTGATTTTGACTGATTATCGGTGTAATCTAAAAATTTTTTTACTACACGGAATAATTGTAATTTTAATTTGTCAGAGAGTTTCAAATTAATAAAAGCGTCTTTAAATTTTTCAAGAGCAGGCTTTCTTTCTAAAATTATACTACTTAAATCAACTTTGTTACCTTGAAATAATTCATTGTTCTTAAGTAAATTTGGATGAGGGTATCTACGCAGATATAATAAACTTCCTAGATCCATCTCATATTGAATTTTATTACCTAGAGTTGTAATAAAAACATAATTCTCAATGGGGATATTTTTTAAATATGAATTACAATATTTTAAATCAATTATATTAACATTTCTATAGTTAAATATTGATTTACATTTGGATTGTAATTGTAAAGGGGTCCTTAAATTTGAGTAATCAATTTCAACTAAGTGAGAAAAATCTTCAAAATATTGATCTAATACCACTGATAAAAAATATGAAATAATATATTGTTTAAGTGATAAACTCTTATAATCTTTAGATATAGAACAATATTCAAGAAAAGCCATCTTTAAATTACTTTCATTAAAATCAGAATTTGAAAAATACTTATTATAAAAGCTAATAAAATAATGAAATTCTAAATACAAGATTTTTAAGATTGAAGGCTGAGTATTTAAACTTAAAATTGCTATTATTAAATTTTTTATATAAATATTTCTTGATTTATCTTGTTTGTCTTCCTGGATTATGTTTTTTATTGGCTGTTTTTTATATTCTTTATAACAGAATGAGCCAAAGTCAAAGAAATACTCTATATTGTTTTCAATATAGTAAAGGATAATTTGATTAATATTGTTTTCTGTTATAATTGAATTATCACTATAATTTATTTTGAGTAGAGAGTTGCGAAATAATATTTTTGTATTCATTATTTAAATATCCAGATTAAATAATATTTTTTGGTAGTCAATATTAATTTTTTCTAATTTTTTTTTATTTTCATAATATTTTATATAAGGTAAAGTTGACTCTATATCCGAATGCCCCAAACGTTCTTTAAGTTCATGTAATGAATAATTTGTGTCATAACCAACTAGTGTCATGTTATGTAGAAAGTTTACAGCAAAGGTTGCACGCAAATCATGAAATGAGAATCGTCTGAATTCTGGAAATTTTTCCTGTATTAATTGTATTAATTTTCTAATTTTCATACGTACAGCACTTCCATCATAAAATTTATTAGATGTATCCTCATTATGTGAATTTTCGGGATAGGAATAATATGGATTTCCATGTTTAGTAATAAATAAATAAGGTGAATTTCTATCGGTGAAACTTAATCTAGATGCTCTTTTCTCCCATTCAGAACTTAAAGTGTATATATATAGTTTCTCAACTAAAAAGTCAGGTATAAGTAATTTATATCCTGTATTATTTTTAGTTCCTACATTTGTATTCATACCTACATTTAAAATATACTCATTAAACCCAAGTTGGGATTTTTGTTTGTTATTACTTATAAACAATTCTTTTATCTGTTCAGCTCTTATATTACAAACTGTTTGAATTCTTGCCCCTGTAAAAAGAGCTATATAACACATTAAGGAAAACTGATAATCATCATAATTTTTTAAGGTTTTAATTAAATTATATAAATCATTTTCTAATAATGGTTTCAATACGCGTTTACCTGGGTATTTTTTGTTATTTGAATTGGGGTTATTCGTGCGTTTCTTAAATTTTATTTTTTTTTGTTTCTTTGAGTATGATAAGCCAACAGGATTAATAAAATTGTATTGCTGATATACAATATCAATAAGTGGATAATTTATTTCATTTTTATTAATAAAATCATTATTAATACAAGTTTCATAAAAATTAACCATTGCCATTAATCTATGATTAATAGTTCCGGTATTTAATAAATTTTCGTCTTTAAGAAATTCCAATTCATTTAAAAATTGATATGTTACTCGTTTATATTTTTCCTTTGGTGAATGTGTAATTTTAAGGTTTTTATGCTCTATAAATCTCAAAAAATGTAAAAGGTGATTGGCTATCGTTCTAAGCGTTTTAAAACTTAGAAATGGATTATTTTCTATTAAATAGTGAAAATATAAATCTGACTCTAACCATCTTTTTTTATCGCTTTGTATAATTATAGGAAATAATGAAATTTTTAAATTATCTATTTCCTTAAAATAATATTTACTATTTAATGATATTTTTTCATTTTTTTTTAAAATTTCTTCTTCATTAATATAATGCAATTTAATAGGTGTATAATTATTCAAAAACAATAATTGAGCATTTGAATTGTAAATATGAGCTATAGGTGATTTAGGCATTAGAAATGATTAAAAGGAATATTGTTTTTAAATTTGTACAAATATATAGTTTTATTCAAGGTTTTTATTTGACTTATTTTTTTAATTTGTAACTAAATATTTCTTAAATTAATTTTATTTATAAGAATTTTAATTGAATTAATTTTAATTTTTTTTATTTAAAATTTATTTTAAATTTATATTATTAATAATATTAAATTATTTATTTATTTTTTTTAGTTTTAATATTTTTATAATGTTAATATTTTATTTATTTAAATATTTTTATAATATTAATATTTTAAAGTATAAAAATATTTCGTCTTTCTTTTTAATTTTTCCATTTTTTTGTATGATACCTATACCAATGATAATTTTAAGAATTTTATAACTTAATTATGTTCAACTATATACAATTGAATCGAAAATTCTCACCAGTAACTTCCAATTTAGAAGAAAACGTATCTACTACTGATTACTCTTTACATGTAAGTAGTAGCCAAAAGTTCAATTGGGACCATCTACTAAATGAATACAGGTGTGTAATTTTAGCTGAGGCTGGGGCTGGTAAAACTAAAGAATTTGAACAATGTGCTCAAGATCTCTTAGCTAAAGATAAATTTTCATTTTTCATTCGTATTGAAGATATAGATAGTCATTTTTTTGAATCCTTTGAGGTCGGTGATGAAGATCTATTTTTTGAATGGCTTAATTCAAGAGAAGAGGCTTGGTTTTTTCTGGATTCAGTTGACGAGGCCCGCTTAGAAAATCCGAAACAATTTCAAAAGGCTATAAAAAAGTTCGCAAAAATAATAAGACCCGCTGCTCTTAGAGCCCATATTTATATTTCTAGTCGTCCATATAGTTGGAGATATAAAGAAGACGAAGATCTTTTAAATTCTGAATTATATTACTTACTTCCTCAATCAAAGGATTCTGATAACAAGCCTAGTAAAGAAAAAAGTGCACTTAAAATATTTTCGCTATCTGCTTTAGACATTGATGATATAAAAGCATTTTGTGAACATAGGTCAGTTCTTAATATTACTGATTTGTTAGATCAGATCGTGAAACATGACCTTCTAGGATTAGCTGAAAGGCCGTTTGACTTGGATAGTATTATAAGTAAATGGCATTTTGAGGGTACTTTAGGATCAAGATTTGAAATTATTGACCATAATATTAAACAAAGATTAAGAGATGCACATGTATCCGATAGACTTGTTTCTAACGTAAGTTTTGAAAGGCTTTATGAGGGAGCACAACGATTAGCTGCAGCTGTCATTTTAACAACTAAAGTTAATATTAACGTTCCTTCCTCAATCCAGAATCCCGAAAATTTAGAGGCTTACATAATTCTTCCAGAATGGAATGAGTCAGAAATTTTAACCTTATTAAACTCTGCAATTTTTAATGATATTGTTTATGGAGCTGTACGGTTTCGTCACAGAGATATTAAAGAGTTCCTAGCTTCCAAATGGTTTTTAAAATTATTAAATGGTGATAATAGATTTGCTATAGAGAGATTATTCTTTCGGGAGCATTTTGGTGAACAAATTATTACCCCTTCATTAAGATGTATATTGCCATGGTTAATTTTAGAAGACGAAATTATTTGTCAACGTGTAATAATAACTCAGCCTGAAATTGCTTTTGAAAGCGGTGATCCTTTTAAATTAAGCTTGGATACCCGTAAAAATCTACTTAAAAAATTTGTAGCAAGAATAGCCCTAAATTTGGATGATCGTAGCATTAGACACAATGAGTCAATTGCAAGAATATCTAATAAAGATTTGGAAGAAGAAGTTCTCTCACTTATTCAAGCTCATACAGATAATGATGACGTTATTTTTTTCTTAGCAAGAATGGCCTGGTATGGAAAGCTTATAAAGTGTGTTCCTGCATTATTAGATATAGCTTCAGATGTTCAACGCGAAATGTCTACAAGACGTGTTTGTTCACAGGTTGTCATGATATGCGGAACCAAAGTAGAAATAACCCAACTTTGGACTGCAATAAATTCTGGGGAAGAGGTACTCGATCGTAAACTTATTGCTGAACTAGTTGAAGATATATCTCAACCAGACGAGGAAACTATAGATTTAATTCTTTTTTCATTACAAAAAGTCGCTCCATATGAACAATTTGAATATACAGGTTTGCGTCCTGCGTTAAAAAAAATCGTTCAAAACTGTAATGAAGATTTAGCTTTTAAATTATTACATGGTCTTTCGCATTTACTATTTGAAGAGCCATTCAATACAATTGAAAATTATATAATATCCCAGAAAAATGCTTGGATTCTAAAAATTGCTTTTTTAATAATTCAAAAGTTTACTGAACAAAAAAGTCGTTATGCTTTGGAAGAAAAAACATTATCTATTCTTATGCATAGTGCAGCTATTACATATCAGGATAAATATGATTTGCAGGAAGAAAAATTAAAACTAGAAGAAATCATTCCTCAATGGTATGAGTTAAATGATACTTTATATTTTTATACTTTAAAGCATGCTAAAAAATATCATTTGGAAAAGAAAAATGAGTATCTAAATGATGATTGGAGTTATTGTTACTTAGATCATTTTTGGCAGTTTGATGCTTCAAGTTTTGAAAGATTTCTAAATTTTATAAAAGATAAAGAAGATATAAATGATAAGTTAATTATTATAAATAGAGCGTATCTAATATATTGTCGTTCAGGAAAACCATCTTGGATGCTTAGAAAAATCAAGCTTAATTGTAAGACTGAGCCCATTTTAGTAAACCGCTTAAATATATTACTTAAGCCCGTCATAAGTGAAGCGCAAAAAAAACATGAAAAAACAAGAAAAAAACAACAACTGGAGCAAGAGAAGCAAAGACTTGAACAAGCTAAAAACAGATCAAAGTGGATTGAGGTTTTGTGTGAAAATCCAAGTATATTAACAAATTCAGTTCATTTCTTAGAAGGTGATCTTACAAAAAATCATGTTTGGTTAATGAATGAATTAAGTAGGGGGAGAGTTTCATCAAAAAGAGAAGAATATGCAAATTGGAAATACTTTATCCCAGATTTTGGTAAATCAGTAGCGTTAGCCTATCGTGAAGCAGCGATTAAGTTCTGGAAAATATATAAACCTTGTCTTCATTCCGAAGAATCATTAGCAAAAAATTCAACCCCGTATGCTGTAATTTTTGGTTTAGCAGGTCTAGATATAATTGCTAAAGAGGTTAATGAGTTTCCTAATCATTTAGATGCTAAGGAAAGGGAACAAGCGCTACGCTATATAAATTGGGAATTAAATGGATTCCCTTTATGGCTTGAGAAATTTCATAAGGCTTTTCCTAATGAAGTAGTAAAGGCAATAATGAAAGAGGTCAAATGGGAACTTCAGCAGTCTGACTCTAATAAACAAAATTATAATCACATTTTACATGACCTTTTCTATCATGCCCCTTGGATAAACACTTTTATAGCTCCAGAAATTTACCATTGGTTAAGCAATAATCCCAAAACTTTGCATGAAGATACGAGAAAATATGCATTACAAATTTTATTAAATTCGGATATTAAACAGGATCAATTCAGTTTATTAGCTCAGAGTAAAATTAATGACTCACAGTCTGTTAAAGATAAGGCATGGTGGTTTGCACTTTATGTAGATAGTTCACCTGAAGAAGGCATTACAGAATTACAAGAATGGTTAGAGCTATTAAATAAAGAAGATGCTACGTATGCTGCTCAAGTTTTCATTTGTCATTTAGTTGGGACTAGAAATTCAATCAATGGCAAAGCCGGTAGAGATGAATATAAGCAGATTAAATACCTACGAAGACTTTATTCTTTAATGCAGAAACACATTATATATGAAGAAGATATTCATCGAGCCGGAATGGGGGTATATTCGCCGGAACTGAGAGATCATGCTCAAGATGCGAGGGATTTACTTTTTAAATACTTACAAGAAATACCATGTTCTGAAAGCTACTATGCACTTAAGGAACTTGCAATAGAACAAAGAAACAATGACCGCAAGATTTGGCTGCAAAAATTAGCTTCGAAAATAGCACAGGTATGTGGAGATATAGAACCTTACAGCGTTGAAAGTCTACTTCAACTTGAACAATCTGGGTATATTTCCCCAACTACTCATCGTATGTTGTTCGATTTAGCCTTAATGAGAATAGGAGAGTTAAAAGATAATTTAGAAAATGGGGATGCTAGTCCAGCCAGAACTTGGAGAAGAGTTCCAAACGAAACTGAAATGCGGAATTTGATTTCGAATGAACTAAGAAAAGTGTCTTTTAATAAATATTCTCTTTCACAGGAGGATGAGTTAGCGAATAGTCAGCGGACTGACATAAAATTTCACAACCCCAGAGTTAGTACTCCAGTTCCTATAGAGCTAAAAATATTAGATAAGTCATGGTCTGGCCCAGCCTTATGTGAACGTCTCAGAAATCAGCTAGTAGGTGATTATCTACGTGAGAGTAATGCTTCATGTGGAATATTTTTATTGGTTTCAAAGGAATGTAAAAAAAAATGGAAGATAAATGGTAAAATAACCAATTTAGAGAATCTTGCAAGTGCTTTGGAAGAATATTGGCAGAGTATTGCTAAGGATTGGCCTGGGGTAGATTCTATTAAAGTTGTAGTTATTGATTTGTATAAACGTGCATTAGTATCAGATACTTAGAAGTTATAATATATAAAAATTTAATTTTTCTTTTCAATATTAGAGAATTAAAGGTGTCATTTGGTATCTTTAATTCGCTAGTGCACAATGCAGAATATAATTATCCTATTTTGTAAAATTAGAACCATATAAAGTTATATTTTTAGGTTCAACTAATGAAACATTTTTGTTTTCATCAATGACAGCACATAGTGAGGCTCCACATTTAATAAGAAATAATCTTTCACTTACATTCACTACCTTAATTTTAGGTAATTGATACGGATGATTTAATACTCTGTTAGCTGATTTAGTGGTTTTAATATCAATTAGTGCAAAAGTAATAAATGAAGATAGGCTAAGTAAACAAATAAAGAACGGCCAGAAAAAAAGGCGTATACGATTGATTTGTTGTTCTTCGATTAAACTTTGATTGTGAATTTGAGTAATAGGTTTCTTTTTTGATTTGAATCGAGTGAAAAGTTGAAAAGGATAGCTGATTTTAAGTATAGCAAGTATATATACAATAAAACTTAATATTAAAATTGCCAGCAATATGATTGTTAGCCAGTTAGCACAATTCAAAAATCCCCAATTAATTTTTTCAGGAGTAGGAAAGTTTAAAACAACGGGGTCAATAAAAAAAACAGCCATATATGCAGCTAGATAAGACTGCCCACACCCATAGAAAAAAGCTGTTATTAAAGAAATTAAAAGGGCCACATCTATAGAAATACTGGGTTTCATAGCTTATTCACTTTTTTCTGTTTGGACATTCTTTTCCATTTCCTCCTATTAAACAATTACATGCTCGAACATCATTATCACTATCTAAACTATTCCACCTGTTTAGACCTGAATTTTTCTGCTTCTCATCCATGCTTATGCCTGTTTTTGTGAATTGAAATCAGCATATTTTTTGCAAAGGATTGGTAAGAAATAAGTAGCGATACGACTAATAATATAAATTTCATATTTTCTTTCTAAGAAAAAAATTAAATAAACTTTAACATTTATCTCTACATGTGACAAAAAGCAATCAATTTGTTAAGTTAAGTAAAAATATTATATAAATTTAGGTTCATCATGAATGGTTCAATAGCTTTTCTCCTGCTAATCATTGTATGTTTAGGAGCTTCTTTTTATTTTATCTATAACAAATTTAAGAAGATAGAGAATGAGAATTTAAAAAATGTTGCTCAATTACATAAGTATGAAGCTAAATACTCAAGAATTATTGATGTAGATAAAGAGGTTGAGGAATCTTTAAAACGTAAGAGTCAGCTTATAAATGACATTCAGGCCCTACAGCTCGATTACCAAAAAAAATATGGTCTTTTTCAGATTTTGACACGCAAGATAGCTGTGTATGATGAAGATTTGGAATTAGCTGAGACTGGCTTTTATAAACCACATTTTGATTTTGGTACTTCTGAAGAATATAAAAAGAAAATAATATCTATTCGTGAACAGCAGAAAGTAATGTTAAAAGCTAAAACAGCTGTTACATGTCCAACAGAGTGGGCAGTAGGGGATAGTAAGGCCGAAGGTAAAAAAATGGTCAATCGTGCAATCAAATTAACAACTAGAGCATTCAATAATGAATGTGAGGCAGCAATTGCAAATGTTCGTTGGAATAATATTGAAAAAATGCAGGAACGGATTTGCAAAGCCGCTGTCGATATTAATAAGATGAATGAGTCAAATCATGTGTATATTGATCAAAAGTATATCGATCTAAAAATGAAAGAACTATGGTTAGCTTATGAATATCAGGACAAACTAAAAGAAGAAAAAGAAGAGCAAGCAGAGATTCGTCGTCAAATGCGTGAGGAAGCAAAATTAGAACAAGAAATACTTGCTGCGCAAAAAGAAGAGGAGAAGTTTCAAAAATTATTACAAAAAGCTCAGGTAGAGGCAGCAAAAGCTGCAGGTGAAAATCTTAATAAATTAAATTTTGAAATTGCTGAGTTAAGCCAAAAATTAGAAGCAGCACATCAAAAAAATGAACGTGCTCTTTCTATGGCGCAGCAAACGAAAGCAGGGCATGTATATGTAATCTCTAATATTGGATCATTCGGTGATGATGTTTACAAGATTGGTATGACTCGACGTCTAGAACCTATGGATCGTGTCCATGAGTTAGGTGATGCAAGTGTTCCATTTTATTTTGATGTACATGCAATGATCTATAGCGATAACGCACCAGCTATGGAGAATGCACTTCATAAAGCTTTCGCTGAGCGCCGATTAAATTTAGTAAATTTAAGAAAAGAATTTTTCCATGTAACCTTAGATGAAATTCAAAATGAAGTACATAAGATTTCAAATAATGCTGAATTTATTTTAACAGCTGAAGCAGAACAATTTAGACAAAGTCAAATAATGAGACATGAAAAGACTGAGACAGAAAAAAAGCTAGAAGAAGAAATTCCATCTTTAATTTAAGAGGTCAAAGTGTACAAGCGATATGAATTGTTAAGATATAAGTATCTTTTAACATAAGAAAATAAGCTTAAATTGAATTAATTCATGTCTTTATGTTCCTTAATTCCAAGCTTTACAGCAATTTTATGGCTCTCACCTCGTTGAGGAATTTTATTATTTTTTAAAATTCTATATACGAGATCGGGCGAGAAACTATTATCTCGTGACCATTCTGCTATTGAGATTCCTGAGTTTATAAAATCATCTCGAACTTGTTTAATTGACTTGAGCATATCTAACGAACTTTGAACAAATTTGACGAAAAAATATATTAGAAAAATGTGGTAGTCAAGCACAATAATATTAATTAAATATTTTAATTTTTTTAAGAAGTTTTTAATTATTAAATATTTATTTATTCAATATATCATCCATTAATCTAATATTTGAATTAATGTTTTTAATCTCATTCTCTAATTTTTTTTTATAATTAGAAAAATATTTCTCTAATGTTTTATCATCTGATAATAAAGATTCTAAAAACTCAATATTATTTTCTTTATCCTGAATCTGATCAAAAAATTCTATTTTTTTCTTAGAAAAAATTTCTGTTAGTTTTTGCTTTTTTGTTCGATTTCTGAGTTCATTTATACGCGGTGTTTCTGTATAAGAAAAAACATTTTTCTTTGATGTTGCTGGATCAACTTCTAAATACCGATAGTACATTAAGACTTTTAAACCAGAATACATAAGCCGTTTGGTTTTTTCATTTCTGTTGTTCTGACTAATATTAAGTTTTTCCCAAAATTGTTTTGCTTGCCAATTATGAATTTCATAATTATCGAGTAGTTCTAAGAATTCGTGATACAAAGGCAAGTGCACAGGTCTCTTCATGTTCAGTCTTTTATTAAAAAAAGAGGATTATAGTCCGTGGATATTTAATCCTCAATTGGTGATATTTCTGATTTTTGAACAATTTATTTCAAATGACAGAATTACCTATCAAAATTGGTCAATTAATACGCAAAAAAAGAACAGAGAAAAAAATTACACAAGAAGCTTTAGCCTTACAGTGTGGTATTGATCGTAGTTATCTGGGCCGTATTGAACGTGGTGAGGTTAATATTACAGTTCTAAAGCTTTATGAAATCGCACATATTCTTAAAGTTGAGCCTCATCATTTGCTACCTAAAGATTAAGCATGAAATAACAATTTTTCTTAAAGAGCTAAATTTAAAACTTGTAGTATTACTAATTATATTAATGATTTATTGAAGTTTTTATTAGTATGAACTATGTATTTCAGGTACTAATATTTCATTTTTTAATTTTGTAAGTTCCTCTACTCGCAAACTTTTTCGCAAGATTTGGGTTACGGCCAGATAGCTTTTTGAACAACACAGGAGGGCTATTTGGAGCTTTACTCCATACGATATCATTGTCTACATACATTACTGTTCCATTACGAGCAGCTTCAATAAAGCATTTTTGAAGTACAAGAACTGCTGCACGAGCTATTTCACGTTCTTTTACTGTATCTTGGTCTGTCATATCTATAACTTTCATTTGATTAGATTTCGTTGATAGTATTATCGATTACCTCAAGAACAGATAGCACTCATTATTTAATAAAGACATTCTTAGATTAAATTCTAATACTCATTATAACTGGGACTATAAAATTCTAGTCACTATCTATCTCGGAATTGATCCTTTGCGTCACCACTCTCCTAGACAAATTTAGTCTATTCTTTTTGCATAGGAGAGGCTTTGTTGTAAAACCTGTTCTTGAAGGCTTCTTCAAAAATATTATTTCAGAATGAACAAGCCTGCATCTAAAATCTATCGTACAACCAACTGGTCTTCGTATAATCAAGCCTTAATCAATCGAGAAAATATATACATTTGGTTTGATCCTAATACTCAATAGTATGCTCAGCCACAAGGTAAACTATGAATAGCCACCAAAATTCTAGACACACATAACCATCTTTTGATGGGCCTTTTCATAATCTAATGGAGAACGCTGACCATTGGAACCATGTCTGCGTTTTGAGTTATAGAACATCTCTATATA
>Ga0172372_10005660_pt1 | contig 17326 bp, 25 predicted proteins | sample LakKiv5m_2_FD_114544 | JGI IMG/M metagenome (GOLD analysis project Ga0172372, IMG submission 114544) | Freshwater microbial communities from Kabuno Bay, South-Kivu, Congo - kab_092012_9.5m | ecosystem: Environmental > Aquatic > Freshwater > Lake | place: Democratic Republic of the Congo...
ACCGCTGCTCTTCACCGCTGGGGCGAACCACAGGATTCACGAGGACCCAGGACTCAGGACTGTAGGTCGTGTCTGGACTCTCCTCGACGAAGAGCTTGGGCTTGATTACCAGGACCCGCTGGGCCACGCCAATCTGGGGCGCCGCGAGGCCGGCCCCGCCCTGGACCTCGATCGTGTCGAGCATGTCCTGGACTAGGGACTTGAGGCTGTCCCCAAACTCGGTGACGGGATCAGAGATCGCCCGGAGGCGCTCGTCGGGATAGTGTAGGACTCTCCTTGCGGTCATCGATCAGCCCAAGTTCACGCAGATCTTGTCTTCGACAGCGTCTAGCACTTCATCGAGGGACTCGTCCGAGGTCTGTGCGAGCTTGGACTTGATGCGGGCGATCTTGAGTGCCGCATTGAAGACCTTGAGATCGATTCTATCCTTGTACTCATCCAGGACGTCCTTGCGATTCTCCTGGAGGGTCTTGATCTCGTGCTCGAGATCGATCACCTTCTCCACCAGCTCGTGAATGATTTCCTTATTGCTTGTCGTCGTCATGGGTTCTTTCTCCTGTCTTCTTTCTTTGCAAGCTGAGCTCATACTGCTCAGACAAATTAATGATGTAGATTCCAATCCAGCACACGCAGCATGTGAGAAAATTGAGCAGGGCTGCGTGCATGTCACGATTTTGAAGTAAGTTTATTCCCAGCAGGACTGTGTTTATTACGATCGCAGTCCCGAGCAGAAGTCGCCTGGCTGTGTGTGCCAGGTGCTTCACTCCTGGGGATCCTCTTTCGACTTCTTCTTTTTCGCCGATTTGGGGGGTGCAGATGTCGGACGCTTGGATGCCTCGTCATCCACGCCTGCCAGCCAGACAGTCGCCTCGAGCCCATCAGGTGCCGGGGGAATCGGAGGCTCTGCAGCGGCAGGCTGAGCCGGCGCCGGCGGGGCGGAGCTGCTAGAGAGCACCGGTCCAAACTCGAGCTCGAAATCCTTCAGGCCGGCCGGGAGCACTCGGACCTCAGCGCAATAGGACAGGTAAGAGGGATAGTCAGTGATGCGCCGCGCGTTCACCAGCGCTCGAATATCGATACGCCGGCGTGATCGATAAAAACTCCAAGAAACATTAGCCATTCTGCTGGTTCTCCTGTGCCGACTCGGCACGCATGTCGATCATTGCCTCGTAGATTCCCTGCTGAAAGTCAGGGTCCTTTGCAGTGCGGGCGAGATTGTTCTCATCGACGTTGAGGCCGTAGAGCTCATGCATCGACTGTGCGAGCTTCTTCATGGCGCGTAGAAAGACATTACGCGCAGTCGAGTGATTCATCTGGTCGCCATCATCGGACATCTTCTCCGCGATCGCTCGATAGTCGAGAGCGCCAGGAAAGTCTGTGACAGTTGCATATCCCTTTTCAGCCTTGTGGCCCTTGGGCATACTCATCGGGACACCTCCTCAGCGATAGATCCAAAAAGCTCTTCGTGCTGTTCACTGGTCAATTGAAACTCGTTCTCATCGATGTCTTCGTAGATTCCGAACCGGAGGCGCAGAATCTTCTCCTCACGGGGGGTCAGGGAGCCCAGGGCCTGGCGAATCATGGGCATGATCTTCTGCTTGTCCAGGAGGCTCTCGACAGACTCGGCACCATCAGGAATCATGTCGCCGATCGTCTTCTTGACCTCGCCCTTGTCATGAGCGCGAGGGGAACTGTCGATCGACACGCACGAGGCCGAACAATCGAGGATCGTCTGGACAGTCTCGATCGAGACTCCCAATGCGTCGGCGATCTCGGGAATGGTAGGCTGCTGTCCGAACTCCTCACGATAGTCGTTGACCGCCTGCTGAATCTTATGCATCATGTTCTTCGCATAGGTCGGCAGCTTGAATGGAGAGCTGTGACTGGCGACGTGCTGTCGAACAGACTGCTTGATCCACCAGCAGGCGTAGGTGGAGAACTTGAACCCCCGCCGCCAGTCGAAGCGATCGACGGCCTTGATGAGGCCCAGGCTGGACTCCTGGATCAGGTCCTCCATGCTGCAGCCCTTGTTCTGGAACTGCTTGGCGATGCTGATGGCCAGGCGCAGGTTGGCCCGAATCATCCGGTCTCGGGCACGTCGGTCTCCGGTCTCGATGAGCTTTGAGAGCTCGATCTCCTGCTCTCGGGAAAGCAGCTCGGTTTTGCCAACACTCTTGAAGAAATTCTCGATCGTATCTGCCATGGTTACTCCTACCTGTGAGTCTGATTTGTTTAATCCTGCAGGAGCAGGATCAGTCTTCAGACTTCGAGTAGGCCCGGCGGCGATTGATCTCGTCCTGGATGTAGCAGAGCTCGACCTCGAACTGATAGGTCTGCATGCCACTGGAGCGCAGCGTGTTGATGTATCGAATCATCGCACGCTCAGAGAGCTTGACCTCAGTCTCAGAGAGAGTCTCAAGGAGCTGACGGGTGTACTGACGCGCTAGGATATCATCCATTCTCTTACCTCTTACCTTTGAAGATTACACAATAGAACGTTACGGTATGTGCATGCTCTTTCTGCATGCGGCACAGCTACAGTCTCGACCCAGTAATAGGGTACCACACTACGGGTATAGAGTACACTTAGGGTCAAAACAAAAGCGAACTTTGTTCGGCGTCAGATGCGGGTTCGCTGATGTCGAAGGTCATCACGGCGCCAATCGAGAGCAGGCTACACGCGACGGCGGCCGAGTGCTTGACTGCTGACTTTACGACTTTCGCAGGATCGATAATGCCAGATTCGACGAGATCACAGTACTTTTCAGTCCGTGCGTCGAAGCCCATATTTCCCTTGAGCCTCTTGACCTTTTCAGCGACGATGTCAGGGGCACCCCCTCCATTGGCGACGATCTGACGGAGAGGCGCTTCACATGCATCTCGCATGATTCTCACGCCGCATGAGAAGCTCTCAGGCTTGCGCTGGATGAGCTTGTCGAGACAGCGGCTTGCGCGAAGGAGAGCCGTCCCCCCGCCTGGTACGACTCCCTCCTCGACTGCAGCCTGGGTCGCGTGGAGCGCGTCGTCGACTCGATCTTTGCGCTCCTTGAGCTCGATTTCTGTGGATCCACCCACGCGCAAGACAGCGACCCCTCCAGAAATTCTCGAGAGACGGCGTTGTAGGGCTTCCCTCTCAGGACCCTGGACGGCGGCATCTCCAAGAGAAGCCTTGAGAGATTCGACGCGGTCCTTGAGAGCCTGCTCTTGTGAATCGCAGCCGACAAATGTTGTGTGGCTCTTTGTGATGATGACTTTTCTGCAAGACTTGAAAGGCAAGTCTCTAATGTTCGTCCCACCCTCGATCAGCGCGCTGGTGATCACGGGAGATCCGGTAAGGAGTGAGAAGTCATCGAAGGTATGAACTCGAGCGTCTCCAAATTCCGGTGCCTTGATCGCGCAGACACTCAGGACCCCCTTGAGCTTATTCACGGTCAAGGCCTGGAGAACCTCAGGCTCGAAATCATCTGCCACCAGAATGGCAGGACGCCTTTCAGAGTGCATGCGCTCGAGGAGGGGCAGGATCTCATTCGTCGTCGAGACCACCTTGTTGATGAGGACAACGAACGGGTTCTCGAGCTCGCACAGGAGCTTATCACTGTTGGTGACGAAGTAGGGCGAGAGGTAGCCGCGCTCGATCTGGGTGCCATCGACGACATCGAGGCTGGACTCGAAGCCCTTGGCCTCCTCGACGGTGACAGTGCCATCTCGCCCGACTGCCTTGAGTGCCTGAGCGATGAGCTCGCCCACTGTACGGTCTCCATTCGCAGAGATCGTTCCCACGTGCACAATGTCTTCATCACTGCTAATCGGGTTCGAGTTGTTCGTCACCTCATCGATCACAGCGCGACTGGCTTCATGGATCCCCTTGCAGATCTCGGCCTGCTCGAAGCCCGCAGCGACCATCTTAAGCCCCTCGTTGTAGAGGAACTGGGCAAGCACCGTCGACGCGGTGGTCCCATCGCCGGCGATCTCAGCCGACCGCTGGGCGGCCTCCTTGACGAGCTGCGCTCCGAGGTTCTCAAACCGGTCTCTGAGGTCGATCGCCTGGGCGACCGTGACACCATCCTTGGTCAGGTGGGGAGGACCAGAGTCCCTCTCGATGAGGACGTTCTGCCCCCGGGGACCCATGGTCACCTTGACGGCATCGGCCAGCACGTTGACGCCGCGCTGGATCTTTTCTCGGGCCGAGTCGCCAAACTCTAGGTTCTTGTAGGCAGTACCCATTATCCCTTAAGGACTCTCTTTTTCGTCTCGAGGACGAGGGTCGCTCCATGGTCGAGCGGTCTCTGCTGGTTGTTGAACACGTTCTCGGCGATGAGGCTCTCGTCGAGCCAGTAGGCGGTCTCATCGCTGGCCAGTAGGCCCCGACCCCGCAGTACAGCGAGGTCCCTCTCACTCAGGCTTCTCTTCATACCGCAATCTCCTCCATGGCGCTTTCAGAAGTCGGGGTCGCAAGCCGGTCGAACGTCGACGTGAACTTGGACCAGGACTTGATGTTTGTGATAGCGAAGAACTTCATCTCGTCGAAGGCCTGCTTGAGGCCGGACCAGTCCGACGCGGGACTGTTGCGCTCGAGCTCCGACATCTCGGCCGGGCTGAGGTCGTGGAATCGGATCATGTCGACGTTGCGCTGGAAGATTTCCTTGTGGTCCTTCTGCTCGAGGAAACTTTGCAAGGTCTCGGCAGACTCGAGGAGGTCCAGGGCACGCTTGTCGCCGATGCCACGAATGCCTGGAATGTTATCGCTGGAATCACCGCGGAGGGCCTTCCAGGTAACGTAATCATAGGCAGGAGGATCGACGAAGTCCTTCTTGACAGGATTGTAGAGCTCGATGTGCTGGGTGCCGTTCAGCAGCTGGTAGAAGTCGGTGTCGGAGGACACAACGATCACGTCGTCTCGGGTGTGAGTGACACGGGCCAGGGCCGCGAGGACATCATCGCACTCGTAGTTGGGATGGCGGACGACGTGGATGGGAAACTTTTCCTTGAGCAGGGAGACGATCATGCGTCGCTGGCGAATGAAGTCGTCACGATTGGTGCGATCTCGGTTGCCCTTGTAGTCTGCCATCGTCTCGAGGCGCTGGATGGGCCGGCCCTCGAGGATGAAGTAGACGACGTCAGGCTTGAACTTGTCGACCGTCGCCCGCAGGCTGCGAAAGAAGTTGAAGACGACGGGATTGTCGCCCTTGGCCCAACCTGATCGGGCCCGATGCATCATGTTGTAGCCGTCGATCAGGAGTACTCTCTGCTTCATGGTCTGCCTCTCTGAAGTACATCATACATCAGGCATGCTAACGCTTGCACTAGTGCCGTCCGGCAATTTCACTTTAACTCTCTTCACTTTGGGCACGACGCTTTCGCCAGCCTCGATGGAGGCTGGTTCATCGCCAGTCTCGAACTCTGGCTCGGGCCTGTCATCGTTACTGGCAAAGTGCTCACTCGCCAGACTGACGGCATCCTCGAGCACCTGCGCGATCGCAGCCTCGGCCTGCCTATGGAGGCTCACACGCACTTCATCGAGCGAGGAGAAGATCTTGCCGATCGTAGACAGCGAGTCTAGGTCGACTGGTGTCTGCGCACCGGCGATCAGGACTTGATACTGGATCTGCTCTCCTGCCAGGGTCTTGCGATTAATCTGCTCGATCACCTGCGCTGGGAGAACCTGTCGCTTCTTATTCGAGACGACGTATACGATGTCACCTACACTATGCATTTCTGCCTACCTCAGATGCAATCATACACCTGGGTAGGCAGAAAGTATAAAGTGAATGTGTTGCCCTAGAGCTCAGTCACCACTTCTATACACGTCATGCTCTTCTCATCTCAGTCGTCTTCCTGACTAGGAGACTCATCACTCTCTTCGAGATTATCCGCCTCGTCCATTTCGAGCGTTCCCTCTTCGTCCTCGGCTGCGTCGGCCTCACGAAGGCTAGCAAATCTAGAAGCTGATGTCATGGGACCACCGAGCACCGGATTCTTGCCCCCAAAGCCAAAGCCAGCAAAGCCCATCGTGATCGCCTCGGTCAGCGACTTCTTTTGCTGAATGCCAGCGACACTGGGGCTGGTAGAGCGCGCTGTGCGCTCGCTGAGCATGCGCTGTGCCTCTCTCCGAATGAGGGACCTGAGCTTCTGTTCGTCAGCAGACATTGCCGGCGCCCGGCGAGCAGACTCAGTCAGCGGACGGGGTGAAGGTCTCTCATGAGCGACTGGCTCATTGTCGGGCAAACCAGCTAGCTTCAAAAATCTCTTCGAATTAAACTCCATTGTAGCTCTCCTGTAGGAATCGACTTGGACTCCAGCAACTAAATATCATGATGACTTAGAGACTTTCCAGCTCGACTTCAAATTGACCTAGATGGGATCTCCAATACTCGAGCTTCTTCTCGAGCTTTTCACGTCTCTTTTTTGCGACCGGCCCTGCCAGCTCAGACGTGATGCGCTCAATGTGTCGCTCGTTCATGCATGTATACTTTCCATGGAGAACTGTACAGCGATCATAGCACGTGTGTTTCAGCATTCCAGCCTTGCCTCGGCTACCGTTCGATGGCGTGCGAAAGTTCTGTGTTGTTAGGCGCTGAAAATATAGAACCGCGAAGCTCTGGAAGTCGACGTCCGCGATGACATACAGGTAATCTAGCCAACCCTTTCGCTGAAGGGTCATGTAGTCGGTCTGCAAGATGATTCCGCCGTAGCTATTTCTCGTCGTGAGCTTGCACTCGATCTCTGAGACGGATCCGTCCTGCAATCCATCGACCATGATGTCAGGCTGCCCACCGCGGCCATCATTGCGCACGCTGTATCCTCTAGCCCTCAGCTCATCGGTAAAGAACTTCTCCTGTGCCGTGGACATCAAGGTGTTTCTGCGGCCCAGGTCAGATAGGAGATCCATACCATGGCGAGCGAATAGCTCCTTCGTCTCTTCATGAAACTTCACCAGACGCTCTAGGGCAGCTGTGGTAATCTCTCTATCGATACAGATCAAGCGCACCTCACGTTGGTGCAATATAGCAAGCGAACCCTGAGTTTACACTCAGTTCTTCTTCAGCTTGCTGACAGCGTCCATTGTTTGCCGGACCTTGTCAGTAATCTTCTTGCCTGCTTCGGCAGCCTTGACAAGAGGGTCGAGCCCCAAGACGAATCGGACTCTATCGTACTCCTCCGCCGTGAGGCCAGACTTAAGGACTGCCATATCGACGTACTGGTGCAGCTCGAGCTCGACGACGGGGACGTCCTCACCAGCAGATCCAGGCTCTATCTCGCCAGTGTCTCGGGACTCGAAGATGAATAGGACCTTAGGCATCAACTCGCCCTGCGGCACAGCGATGAAAGGTATGTTCGACGTGACTCCGCCCTCAGCCTCTTCGTATGCGATCTCAGGTACCCACTGCTTCGACTTAGCCATCCGTATTTTCTCCACTGCTCGATAGTATGAGCTAACAGTGAATATTAGAGAAAATATGTGCTGTGTAAATCAGGCACCTTTTACCATCGCAGATACTGCGCTACCAATTTCTGATGCGATGGCGGCGGCGGGCTCGGCGGCAGCGACACCGACCTCGATCGCCTTCACACCCGTTGCAGCACCCTCCATCACTCCGATGATGCTGTGGAGCATGTGTCCCAGTGAGAATAGTCCGCTAATGAGCCATGGAAGCAATAACACGGCCCAGGCGCGCTTCTCGTACTTTTTCTTAATTCCAGATTTCGAGAACTCTTCAAACGTCATAGAACGCTCGCCATCAAGCTTCATTCCTGGGTCGTCGGTATAAAGATTGAGATTTGCGACAGCATCAGGCTTCTCTTCTTCCTGCATCGCGATATAGATCGCATAAAGAGCCCTATCAGGGATGGCAATATTGACTACAGCCTCTTCGAAGTGATGTGCCTTTTCATAAGCGATCTCAAGCTTCTCAGAGACCCCCTTGAAACCCAGCATACCCGTCAACTTGTACAGGCCCTTGAGGAGCAGAGGAACGCCCCCGATGGCAGCCAAGATAAAGCCAATGATCTCGAAACCCCCGAGCACGACCTCATTGAGGGCTAGCCTACGCTGCGCATGCTCTCTAATCGTCGAGCGCCTGTTCCGTTTGTATCTCATTCCTGAGCGATACTTCGATTCTCCTAGCTTAGATGGAACAGCCGAGGCGGCAGCGTCGATGGAGGCTTCGAACTCTCTTCCCATCGACTCTACTTTAGAGAAGAAGTCACCGGCGCCATCCGCTTCAAGAGCATCAAAAACCTTTTCGCTAGCGGGGGTGAAGCCCTTAAGCTTGCTTATGAGACCTTCAATCTTCGACAGGGCGGCTTTGATAGCCTTCAGGATAAAGTCTTTCACGCCCTCGTTGAGAATGTATTGGTCTCGAAGATTGTGACGAATGTATTCTCTGAGGAGCGCTTCTTCTCTATTATTCATGGTGCTATGCTCCTAAATATCTTCACTTCTTCGACTTCTTCGACTTCTTTCTTCTGTGCTTCTTTAGACCAGGTACCCCTGGATCCCTAGTCGGTCGACCCTCGTCATTGAGATTGTAGAGCGTGTCGGGAAGTGATCCGCCCATCTGGTAGTACCTAACGCCGCCCTTGGTGCCGATGAGCTCTTCGACGATAAAGAGTCGAAGAAGCACTTCAGGAGAAACTTGGTCATGTCGCATTTGAGGACCCGATCGAATCGATGGCTTTCTTTACAAGATCCTCGAGCTCCTTGCCAGCTGCAGATCCGCTCAAGGCTTTTCCCAAAGGTCCCTCTTTTGGAAGGTCTGATGTGAGCTCATTGGTAATAGTGGCCCTATAATTTCTCGCGGCTTGTGTAGCAGCATCGGCGGCCATCTTTCTAAGCTCACCGGCTGCAGAATCGAAAGCTTCTTGTGAAGCACGCTTTGCAACAGTCTCCACGTCGCTCTTGTTGGCGCCTTCAGGTGCAGGTCCTCCCTTGATCACCTCTTCATACTTCTTTTCCATCTGGGCCTTAAGGCCTAAGATTGCTTTCTCAATCGGCGCCAAATCGATTGCTTCTTTATCTCCACGCTGGGCAAGCTGATCCTTGAGCACTTCAAGCGCACCTTGAAAATCTTCTAGAGATTTTGCCGCTGATATGGAGCGCATACCTTTTATTATCGTGTTAGCAGTGCCAACCAAAGAATTGACCTGCTCTTTCTTTGCTAACAACATCTCTTCTTGGGAACTGGCAAACATTTCAGCTAGGGGGCCTCCGTCTCCAAAAAGATCCTGAGCTAGTTGATTATAGTCCAAGGGTCTAGTAGCAGGGGATTCGCTTCTGGACTTATTCTTTGGAGAATCTCCTTCGACTTCCGACAGCAGATCTCCATCGTGCCATGCAGCCTCGCCAAAGAAGAAAACACGAAGTTGACCAGCCAATCCCTCGCGACTACTTCTCTGTTCTGAACGTTGTGCCTCACGCTCTTGATCGTCAATCCACCGCTCAAGCTTTGTTTCAAGAGCAGCGTTTTTATCAGACACAAACTGCTTGATTCCCATTGCCTGAAGATAGCCATCGACAGTATCGACACCAGCACCAGCGATCTTTGATCCTAATACACCAAAGTAAATGTTGGGAGCAAATATCATGGCCATAATACCAATGTCAGCGTTTTTCAGGCTGCCCCGTGCTTTATCCATCAGGGGCTTCCATTCCTGAGCAATTTTTTCGCGGCGAGTCTTATATTTTTCCCGAGACTCTCGAAGCTTCTTTGGAGAAAATGTTATGAGAGTTTTGAATGCAAAGCCAAGAATGTTAAGAACGTCTTTTGTAAAGAGATTTGCAGACTGCACTACATCCACAAATGGAGACACGAAGGCTTTATAAAGAGCTCCGCCCCCGCTGCCGAAGCCTCCCTCATCATCATATTCGATCAGCAGGTCAGTTGCACGTGGCGATTCCTGAATGACCTGCTTGATTATGTTTCTCAATTGCTGCTCATTCATAGTGCACTCTACAAACCTGGGATTATAGTTATAGCAGACACCTGTAAGTATACTCTGGAGTAAGATCATGAATATTGGACTAATCCCAATGAGCGCTAAGCCATATCACGCTGGCCACCATGCGCTGGTATCAATGGCAGCCGGCGAAAATGATTTGGTCAAGGTCTTCGTCTCTCTGTCGGACAGGAAGAGACCCGGTGAAATGCCTCTACTCGGATCAGATATGCGTACAATCTGGTCGCAGTATCTCGAGCCGGCGATGCCAGGTAACGTCGAAATCGTTTATGGAGGAGCGCCTGTACAAAAAGTCTATGTAGAACTCTCCGAGGCAGAAAAGTCTGGCTCAACTGACACCTACACAGTCTACAGCGATCCACAGGACACCGCACTCAACTATCCTGAAACGAATCGGCTCAAGTACTTCCCAGGAATATACGAAAATGGACAGGTCCTCTTCGCAGCCGAGGAGAATCCTGGACGCTTCACTCGAGGCGAAGGGACGCCGAATGTGAGCGGCACCAAGATGAGGGCTGCGATCTCAGCAGGAGATTTCGCGACGTTCCAGCAGGGCATGCCGGCAGGGGTCGATGCCCGGGGCGTCTTTGATATCCTGCGCCCAAAGACGGTCGCCGAGGCGATGCTGCGGGCCTTCATCAGAAGGAGCCTGTGACACCAGGCGCCCTTCGGGGCGCAGAGACATAGTGCCTATGGCAGACCCAGTGTGGGTGCAATAGAGGGTCTTAGAGGGTCAGGCGAAGCAGCTGTAGAGATAGTAGCCCAGGACGTAGACTGCCAGAACTAAACCGAGCGGCCACTTGAGGTCTTCCTTGGTCATGGGGGCTCAGCGGTCTAGGGTGATGTCCTTGTAGAGGCGCTTGACGACGGCGATGACGAGCTCCTCGATCAGGGCCTTCGAGTCCTTATTGGCCAGTATCTTGCCCGTGACCTTCTCGACCTCGTCGCGGATCGTCTTCATTGCGTCAGGACCGAGCTCCCTGCTGAGAACGATCTCGGACTGTCTGCGTGCGATCTTCTCAATCTCGCGCTTGTCGGCAGGAGTGAGCTCTTCGAGGAGTAGCGTCTCTCTCACGAGTCTTCTAACTGCTCGTTCCATCTGCATATCTCCCTCTGTGGTTTCATCGCTCTCTCTGGGGCCCTCGATCGCGGCGATCTGACCCTGCGCCTTTTTTCTAGAAGTGTGACAGGCGCGATGCTTCTTGCCCTTGCTGTCAGTATAGGAGAGTGTATACCCTCCAGAGTCGCCATCGGACTGCTTGCACTTCTGCTTTCTAATCGTGTAGGGCATGTTGCTTCATCCAAGTAAGAACGGCAGTGTTAAGTATCCCTGTCTGTATTTTGATTCGCTCACAGCAGGCGGGGCTGCCATTCTCCTCGCACGGCCGACGATCTGGTTCACCATGGCGAAGGAGCCTGTGAGCTTATAGAGCTGCTTGCTGCCAGGCGGGTACTCGAAGACGATACCCTCAATCGACTGGGCCACGTTCTCGACATGTCCCAGCTTCTCGAGCTGGCGCACGAGGAGGTCTCTCATCTTTTGAGCATCATCGCTTTTTGAAGACCTAATCTTATTGACTGAATCTTCGAGCTCAGCCCGCATGCGCTGGACTTCAGAGTCGTGATCTGACACGAAGAATGACTGCATGCCTCGGAGCACTTCGATCGCAAAGTCGCTGATGACTCTCTCGATTGGCGCCACGAGCGCCGAGACTGTTCCTAGGGCGCTGGTGGACGCTGCCATTTTCGAGACCTTGTCGGCAGTCGACTTGTCCAAGCCCTGTTTAAGCATCCGGAGATCAGGAAGTTGCTGAGGGTCATCACCGCGGACGAGACCAATGATCCTCTTGATCAGTTGCTCCTTGCGCTCCTCAGGCATTTTGAGACTTCCAACCGGTCCAACACGGAGCTTTTCGGCAACGAAGTCTCCTATTGTAGCGCCATCAGACATGCCCCCAGACGCGCTTTCGAGGCCGGCAACTAGGTTGTCATAGTGCTTGCCTTCAGAGATGTCCTGTAGGGCCACGAGCTGGGGGCCGTACACCCTCCACTCGTCCTGAGATATTTGTGCATCAAAACCCTCGATGGCGCTCACGAGCTGATCGAACTCTCCTGTGTCGACCACACCCTGCTCGCCGCCCTCAAAAGATTGAAGGTTATGAACCACGATGTAGTTGCCATCATAGTGAATCATGTTGGGGTTGGACGCGTACATGATCTCGGCGTTGACGTAGCGGTCATTATTCCTGCCGAAGATCGTGACGAGATCCTTCTTGCTCATACTCTTGACGGCCTGCTCGATCGCCGCAAATCCATTCATGAAGGCCGACTCTGCCGGGTGACCCTTCCACTTCGCTGCATATTCCTGGGGAGTCATGCCGCCCTTGGCGATATCGCCGGCATTCCTCGCCGTGCGCACCTGACCTGTCTTCGCGTCCCAGCCAAAGAATATGTTCTGGCCGTCGACCTTCTCGACAACGTCGATATTGGCCGTCGCGACATTCTGCAGAATACTCTTGATCTCACCAAAAGTGAGATCCATGGACTCGTGCAGGTGTGACAGGTGTCCGGCGACGCCGCCCATGGATCACTCCATCTCTTCTTCGACGACAGGATAAAGGACTGCCGAAGCGCGCTCAGCTGCGCGCAGCTCCCGACGAAGCATTTGGAGTAGACCATTATAGGTCACGCGCTTATCGGTACGGTTGTCACATGCATCCCGGGTCTCGACGGCGTCGTCCATTCTCATGCGAATGTCTTCGATACACTCTTGAGACCCGAAGGGTACCACCGAACCACCAAAGCACCGGTAGGTCTGGTCGGAGTCGACCTGATGGCCCTCTGCTAAAACTCGTCTGACGATATTTCGAAGCTCTTGTCTGGTCATCGCTTTCCCTTTAGACTCATCTTAAGGTTTTCGAGAACTGCGCGTTCACGCCGGCGATTGGAAGCCTCTCCTACTACAATCGGAACAGGCTCGCCGGATTTAATCCTAGAAGTGCCAGGCTTACTAGATGATGGCGCCGGTGGGGTATTCGGACTCGGGGCCGTCTGGTCGCGATCAGCAGCCTTCGCCTTGATGCGAATACCGACAGCCGCCGGATCAGGCGCCTTTTCGCCCTCGACTCCGCCAGCCAAGATCTGGGCGAGGCCGCTGAGGAGCACGAAAAGGGCCTGTCTCTCTCCAGAGTTGAGACCCTTGAAATAGCTGCCTAGGCTGTCCTTCGTCCTCGGGTCTTTCGCAGACTTTCCGCTGCGCATCATGTTCATTAGGGTGATCACCTGATCGAAGGTGACGTCCTTAATGTCTGATGGGTCGGGTATTACGGCCTCAGGCGCCTCCGGCTCAGGCTTTCCGGTCGCCAGTTTCTTTGAGACGACCTTGGGCTTTTCTGCCGGCGCAGGCTCAGCTTCAGAAGCGCTCTCCTCATCATCGCCCTTATCTTCATCCTCGGCCTCTTCGAGGTCCTCGTCGGTCTCCTTGGCCTCTTTCTTCTTAGGAGCCTTAAGGCCTTTGAGATCCTTTGCGAGCTCCTTCTGCTTCTCCCTCTCATCCTCGAGAATAGGCGACAGGGTCTCACGAATGGCCGCCCGGGCCACTCGATCGATGAGACCGCTCAGCTGTTTCGGATCCAGCTTCATCGACTCCACCGGAGCCGGTTGTGGAGGTGCTCCCTGTTCCGAGCATCGCGCAGGCGATTGGCCTCATTGTGATCAGTTGGCAGCTTTTCGAAAGCCTCCCGACGGAGCTGCTCACGGCGCTCTAGATCTTGTACGAATTTGTCGAAAGTATAGGACCGCTGAAGGGCCTCCTCGACTGTCTCATCATCTTCTCGCTCGTTTGACATAACTGCTCCTGCACTCTAAATATCACAGTACTCGCTTCGTTGACTTCTGCGGCGGCGACATACAAGTTAAAGTGACAAAACACACACCGGCTGCAGAAGAGATTTCATGGGAAACCTCGAGCTGTTGGCCTGAAAGAGAGACCTCCATGACGGACTCCTCACCACACAGAATTTTTGCCTGAGTCCACTCTTGCAAATCAAGAGCGAGAAATGGCTTGAGCGCAAGCTTATCGCATATTCCCGATATTACCGTCTTATCCTTGCCCCTATCAAGGCGCGTGAGCTCGAGCGTCAGTGGCCGACCCTTGACCAAAAGCTCAGCGAAGTAGTCAGAGCTCTCAGTTCTATTCGAAAGAATGTTGGCGACCTGGTCTCTAAGACTGTCACTAACGATCATGTTGTCGGGATTTTGTATTACCCTCTGCCACTCAGCATCATCAGTGTCTTTACCAAGCCTGCTCTTCATATTCGTCATTCCTATAGTGCTTTGCATCTTCGTAGATCTGATCGCAAGCTCGAGCGTACTCCTGGTCGAGCTCAGTAATGTCATCCAGGTCGTGTGTCCTAACTTCGACGTCGACGTGTGGAAATTCGCAGACGAACTTGCCATGATGGCCAGTCTCTATCTCGTGCGCCAAGAGCTCTTGAACGAACGCCGCCATGGAATGCGCATCTGAAAACTTGAATGTCTTCTTGAGACACCTTGGAGATCTCCCTGTTTCCCACTCGCTCTTGGCGATCGGTCGAACGGGAGTCGCTGAGGTCTTGATATTAGGAATGGAAAATGGCATGCCTCTTTGGGCAGGACCAGGACCCTGGTCCGCCTCGGCTTCCTCAAAGTAACTGTGCATCATCTCTGTCAGCAGTCGAGGCACAGCGGTCACTTTCTAGCGCGCCGGCGAGACTCCCCAAACTGCTCTTGAAACTCTCCGGCTTCCTTGAAGGCGTCGACGATCATCTGCTTCTTCTTCTTGTCGCCCAGAGAGTTGACTCTCTCATGTGTGAGGTCGAGCAACGTGTCAGGGATTTCATCCATTTGCTTCTTTAATCTACCGAAGTTGGATGAGATTGTATCTAGGGTCATCTTCACTTTTGCGGCCGGCATGGAAGACGCCAGCTTCTTGGCGATCGTGGAATCCTTGCGAGCGCTGGTGCCGGCGAGCTGGTAGTAGACTGAGTCGAGGGCTGCCTTGGGTATTCCTAGGCTCATGAGTTCCTCTCGAATCTCCTTCTCCTTCTCAGCGCGAAGCTTCTGGTACACTGGGCGATACAAGAAGTTGAAGTAGTTTCGGAATGAGTCGAGCTTTCTAACGTGCACAGGGGATGACATGAGGGCGACTGAGTCTTCCTTGTCGAAGAGCCCGAGCTCCGTGCCCAGCTCGACGAACTCGGGGACGACGGTTCCCATCATCGTCTCAATTCTCTCGGCGCCGACGCTGGTGATCAGATATTTCATGAGCTCGAAGAGCCTGTGGAGCGCCTGCCTAATGCCGCTGGCTCCCTTATATCCGAACTGCTTTGCGAGCTGATCTAGGATCTTGTCGTCGTCCGCCTCAGGCGCGGGGGCCTCTGAAGCCTCGAGCTCCTCGTCTTCTGGCTCTTCCTCAGTGGCATATGGATCGTCATGATACCTGCTTCTGGAGTACTCTGGATCATACTTGCTTCGGAGTCTCTCGCCTGTCCGAGTGCTGTACAGATCTTCATCGCCCAGCGCCTCGATGAGCGCCTGTAGACCTCGACGGCGACGCCGGTAAATAGACTCGCTCTTGACTTTGGTCTCTTCCTCAGCTGCCACCTGGACAGGCTTTTCGACATTCTTAGACATTTCCTCTTCCTCCATCTTGTCAAGCAGCTCCAGAGCCTGCCGGTAAAACTTCTCCACCTGGTCGGGCGGCACGAGACCTGCGATCGCCGAGGCTGCCTGACGCAGGTCAGAGACCGAGGTGGGAATGTAATCGTCATCCTCGATTGGAGGACGCTCGACGGCAAGCTGGTTGCTCATCATCTCCGTGGGCTTGAGGGGAATCTCTGGCTGCACGGTCGGCTTAAACTCAGGGTCTGACTCATTCTTGGGCCCAGGGCGATCGTAGATGCCATATACCATATCTGGCATGCCTATTACATCGGCCTCGAATAGCAGAGAGTCGATAACGCGATTTAGGGTCTTATTCTTCACAGGGCACTCCGCATGTCGGTATCAAAAGCCTAAATATCGCTCCCGCCGCGCGAGATGCGGCAAGAATCAAGGAGCTCCTGCGGCGAGGCTAATCGCATAGCCGGCCAACACTGTCAGCGCGATGCCTGAAACCACGCCTAAGGCATACCAGAACTCTCCAGTCTGGTGCCACTCCGGTGGACGCATGTTCGCAGTCAAGAATTCGATCTGCTCATCCCTGATCGAGATCACCTGATCATGGCGATACTGCAGAGCCTCCCGGCGGGCGACTTCGGTGTCGATACGGAGCTGCATGTCGGCTGTGACAAGGCGGACCCGACGGTCAGTCTCGATCCGGCACTCTTCCTCTCGAAGGCGGAGGTCAGTCAGAATTCGAGCGGCAGCAGGAACATTAAGGAGCGTGCCGTCGAAGGGCGCCGCTTCGCCCTCATGCAGAGTGAGCATGAACTCCTCGGGCTCTTCAGAGGCAGGAGAAGGATCCTGGCAGAGGGCCAGACCAGGATTGAGCGACATGCAGAGGTAGACCAATAGAGTCAACATGCCTGTGAGCCGAAATTGACTGGTGATGGATCTCAGTTTCATGATTGGCCTCCTTCGTCGTTCAGGCCGGCCATCTCGCGCCAGCGCTGTAGTGCAATATCATCTCTCAGCGCCCCTCGGGGAGCCGGATCAGGATCGGCTGTCTCGAAAAGGGGCATCACGCCAGTCTCAATCGCCTCGCGAATGAGCTCAGAAGCTGAAATTCTCGGAGAACTTGACACGATACGCGCAGGTGAGACTCCATAGGACTCCATGAGGCTCCGGGTCTCCGGAGAACCTGAGGGCTCGAGTCCAAAGACCTCGAGGAGGGAGTACTTTACCTGCTCTTTCCTGTCCATATCGCTATACCTGTCGTGCGTGAAAGTTCCCGAGTGAGAGAGTCCGGATCGTTCTCATGCTTCTTGACGAGGCGCCTGATCTCAGTCTTCTTTTTCTCATCGAGCTCGACGCTGGCTGCCTCGGCCTGTGCCTCGACTTCAGCGACTGTCTCATCACGGCGGCGCTCGGCCTCCTGAATCTTCTCGCCCTCGATCCTGTGGGACTCATCGATCGCAGCGACCTCCTGGCGGTGGCCCTCCTGGATGCGCTCGACGGTGCTCTGCATCTGTTCAATGCTATTTCTGCGCCGAAGGATTAGCCCTATGAGGATCGGGATGAGAAGGCCGACGATGAACTGCCAGTGCTTCTTGCACCACGACCAAGCACGAAGGAGTGCAGCTTTTATAGAAAGCCAGCTCATATCAGGTCTTAAAGCCGTGCTTCCACTTGACAGCAGCATCAACAACGGCTTGAGTTCCAATGTAAG
>Ga0172372_10005661_pt1 | contig 17319 bp, 8 predicted proteins | sample LakKiv5m_2_FD_114544 | JGI IMG/M metagenome (GOLD analysis project Ga0172372, IMG submission 114544) | Freshwater microbial communities from Kabuno Bay, South-Kivu, Congo - kab_092012_9.5m | ecosystem: Environmental > Aquatic > Freshwater > Lake | place: Democratic Republic of the Congo...
CGAATCCACAAGAAGGAATCCAACGCTTCGGGGACCTCCTCGAAGCAACCGTTCCATCGCCCCCCTCAACCCTCGTTTCTGATTCCTCGCGGCGGAGCCGCGTCCTCTCGCGGCGGAGCCGCGGCTGCAAGCAGCGAAGCCGCGTCCGCGTCCCTGAAAATAAGTGGAGCCGGCGGGGGTCGAACCCGCGTCCAAACAAGGTCAAACCGAGCTTTCTACATGCTTATCCGGTGGTTGATTGTCGGCGGGTGGCTGACCATCGGCAGCCCACCATCCCGCTTAGCCCGTGAAGTTTCGCTTCAGGCGCCGGGCGCACCTGTTGCTAGATCCATTTGTCCGATACCCCATGGTTTCCGCGGAAGGACCCGTACGTGAAAACCGGGGCAGCCCGTTCCGTCACCTGGTGGCGGAATGAGGCCTATCGACTGAGTCGATTAGGCCGCGAGCGCGTAGGAGTTGTTGTCATTTCTGACTGGAAAGTTCAAGATTTGCGAGCTGGGCTTCCAAGTGCTCGGCATGCTTACGCGATCAGACATCTTGCTGTCAAATCCAAAATCGGCCCCAGAAAAAAAGAACGTCTTCGTACCCTTCAAGCCAACCATTCCGACCGAAGGCGGGTCAAAGGTAGTGCCAGAACTTCGGAACGTCCGAACTTGCGCCCACCCGTCATGAAACGCACCTTGCCCTTTGTTTCGTCTGCGTTGCCGGTCGTGCGCGCGGCGTTGGTGGGGATTTGGGGGCTGGGGGCGTGGATGTGCGGGGTGTGGGGACAGGTGGAGGACGATTTTGAGGTGCGGTATGGGACGCAGCAGAAAGGGGGGATTTTGTTTTTGGCCAATGCCAGTTTGTCATGCGGCAGTTCGAACGGATGCGCAGCCGCCCAGGCCTCGATGCCCATCACCGGGACCGCGCAGGAGAACAACAACGCCTTCGACATGGCCTACATCGACGTGGACGGCGTGGCCGGCACGTGGAGTTCGAGTTCGGACAGCCTGTCGCTGGGGACGTGCGCGGAGGTGGTTTGGGCCGGGCTGTACTGGGCGGGACGGGTGGAGTCCTCCACACCAAACTTCCTCCTGCGGGACGAAGTCAAGGTGGGCGTCAACGGGGGCGCGTATGTCCAAGTCGTTGCGGATGAGCTGTTTGACTACGACGCCGGGTTTTTCGATGCGTATTTCTGCTTTGCGGACGTGACCGACCTCGTGGCCGGGGGACCGCTTCAGGCGCGGTATGCCGTGGCGAATGTGGTGGCGCAGCAGGAAAGCGAATGTTGGGCGGGCTGGACGCTGGTGGTGGTGTACGCCGATGCGTTGGCCCCGATGCGCAACATGAACGTCTTCGATGGGTTTGCATTCATCACAAATTCAAACCCTTACGACGAGGTGGATGTGCCTATCGCCGGGTTCGTCACCCCGCCCGTCGGCCCGGTGGATTTCCAGCTCGGCATCATCGCCTACGACGGCGACCGCGGCTCGACCGGCGACCAAATGGGCTTCAACGGGGGCAACGGCTTCACCTACATCGCCGACGCCACCCACCCGGTCGACAACGCCTTCAACTCGACCCACGCCACGGCGGGCGTCCTCAATCCGTGGCGCATCCCGGCCTACGCGAACACCCTCGGCCACGACGCGAACCTCTACACGCCCAACAACAGCGGTTTCGCCTTCCTCGGCAACAACGCCACCTCGGCCGTCATCCGGGCCTCCACCGGCGGCGAGTCCATCATGGTCCAAACCCTCACCTCGGTCATCGACGTCTACGAACCCGACCTGCGCGCCACCGTTTTCATCGAAGACCTCAACGGGGGTCTCGCAGAGCCCGGCGACCTGCTGGAATACACCGTGGTGGGGAAGAACGTGGGCTCCGATTTTTCCGTCGGGACCTACGTGACGGACACGCTGGACTTGCGCACCAGCTACGTGCCCGGTTCGCTGGTGATGCTCGCCGGCACCGGAGTGGGCCCGATGACCGATGCGCCGGGGGACGACCGCGGCGAGTATGTGGCCGCGGCGCAGGCCGTGCGCGTGCGGGTGGGCGCCGGGTCGGGGGCGGTCGCCGGCGGGAGTTTGGCCGCAGATCCGACCGGCCTCGACAGCGTGGCCTTCCGGTTCCGTGTGCAACTGACCGACGACTGTTTGGTCCTGCAATGCGACGGAACCTTGACCGGCGTGGCGCACATCTTCGGGGAAGGGGACATTTCAGGAAATGCCCAAACAAATGGCGGGGCCAGCGCCATCACCGATGCGAACGGATGCCCGGTCGAGGCGGTGACCTCCGTCTCCGTAGCCACCGGCAACTGCGCGCCCGTCGCGGTCACCCCCCTCGGCACGGTCTGCCTCGGCGACGACGTGGAACTCGTCGTGCCGGCCTTTGACGGCAACCCGCTGGCGGCTTCGCTGGCGAACTACAGTTGGACCGGCCCCGGCGGCTTTGCCTCCACCGACGCCACGGCCCAAATCCTCGGCATGGCCCCGGGCAACGAAGGCGTGTACGCCCTCGAAATCACCTTCGACGGCCTCGATTGCCTGCTCGCCACCGCCGCCTACACCCTCGAAATCCACGTCCCGGACCCGGCGATGACCCTCCCGCCCGACGCCTGCTTTGACGGGCACAGCTGCGACTTCACGGCCTCCGGAGCGCTCTACCCCGGCGCGCAGTACCTGTGGACGTTCGAAGGCGGCGGCACGGCCACGGGGGCCGGGGTGGCGGGCGTCACGTTCGACGCGCCCGGGTACGCCACCGTGATGCTGACGCTGACCGAACTGGGCTGCACCGCCACCGTCGTGGATTCCGTGTTGCTCGAGGCCACGCCGGTCCTCGGGCCCTTTCCGGTCAGCGGCGTCCCGGCTGTAGGATGTGTGCCCGTCGTCGTGGCCCTTGCCGATGCGGGCAGCGGCACCGCCCTCACCTACCTGTGGAGCTTTGGGGACGGCACGTCCAGCATCGCCCCCGCCCCCGTCCACGTCTACGAGGCGCCCGGAACGTACGACCTCACCGTTTCCGCCGCTTCACTGGGCGCCTGCATCGCCACGGTGCAGTTCGTGATCGAAGACGCCGTCGTCGTGCAGCCCGACCCGGTGGCCGGATTCGACGTGGACCCGAACGTCGTGGACGTCTTGGACGGCGAAGTCACGCTCACCTCGCTGGCGGATCCGGCGACGACCTGCTCCTACTGGATGTCCGACGGAGGCAGCTTGCTCGGCCACAACGGCGTGTACACGTTCTACGAAGGGGGCACGTATGCGATTGTCCAAACGATCGTCGACGACGCAGGTTGCACCGCCACCGCCCGCGCGGAAGTCGCCGTGAACGGAACCATCTTCTTCGCTCCCAACGCCTTCACCCCCGACGGCAACGGGCTCAACGACGTGTGGTTGCCGGTGGCCACCGGCACGACGGCCTACGCGTTGCAGGTGTTCAACCGGTGGGGTGAGGTGGTTTGGGCCACCAGCGACCCGAAGGAACCCTGGCTGGGCAACGTCCGCGCAGGCACGCACTACGCGCCCGATGGCATGTACCTGTGGAGCGTGCTCCTCTCCGACCAACTCGGCTACCCCCGCTCCTACACCGGCACGGTCTTTCTCGAGCGTTGAAGGGCTCAGGCTTGCGCGACGTAGCTCGCGAGGTAGCGGTAGGGCGCGTTGAGCTCGCCGCTCAGCGTGGTCTCCGTCGCTGCGAAAAGCACCTCGTCGCTGTCGCCCTCCACAAGCAACGGCAGCACGTGGTCGAGCAGCTCCCGCCCGAAGCCCTCCGAAGCATCGCGCGGCAGCTCACACGGCAGGTTGTCCACCGCCATCACCGCGATGGACCCGGGCGTTCCCAGCGGAACTTCGCGCTCGGACTGTGGGTCGTACCCGTAGAGCGGATCGGCAATCGTCGAGGCGCGCAACGTGCACGCCACCGGCCCGTCCACATCGCAACTGATGTCCGCCACCACTTGGATCCGCCAATCCGGCCGCCGCATGTCTTCCCGGGTGAACAGGAAGGGCGAGCCTTCGCTCCAAAAATGCCCCGCGATGTACAAATCGGCATGGGCGCCGTACGCCATGAAGGTGCTCTTGAACGCAGCCGGATCGGCGACGAACTCCGTGAACGAAAATCCCCCGTGGACCCGGTGGACGTTGTAGTCGTCCACGTTCAAATGCGCATACACGGGCTCCGAGAACCCGCCCCGCACGAAATCGTCCTTGTGCACCTCCCGGATCCGCAACGCGTCCAAAATCTCCTTCGCCCCGTTCCCCACCCGACCGTAACCGGTAAGTAAAATGGCGAAGTTGCTCGGCAGCTGCACGTTGCGCCGGCATACCTCGAGCATCTCCGCAAGTCCAGAGGTGTCGATGGCGCGGGGCAAGGTGTACCGGCCGGAAGTGAGTCCGTACGCGCGCAAGCCGTTGTACGCCCCCACGAGGCCGGCCCAACGCCCGAACCCGATGATCCGTTTCCCGCTGGGCCTCCGGAGCAACTCGTAGTCGATGAGCCGGATGCGGTTTTTCAGGATGGCCGCCAGCAGGGGCGCGTTGTACGGTTGGAACTTGTAGGTGTGGCTGAAAAACAGATAGGTCTTGTCGGGAAGGAGGTCCGCCACGGGCACTTCCTTGACGCCGAGCAAGATGTCCCGGTCGCTGAGGTCCTCCTGAAGCGGGATGCCGGCCGCGGCGTATTCGGCATCGGCGATGCGGCGCACCGGGCTGGGCTGCACCACGACGTCCACCTGGGGGTAGCGGCGGCGCAGTTCTTGGATTTGGGCCGGGATGAGGGGCACGCGCTCGTCCGGCGGCACCTTGCCTTCGCGCAAAATTCCGAGCCGTAGGGGGTGTTCAGGAGTGTAGGCCAAAGCAGGTCAAGAATGAGCCCACAAGATACGGCTCACTGCCGCTGGAATGCGTACGTGATGCGCCCCACCGCTTCCTTCGGCGCCTGGGCATCCGCATTGAATCGGCTCCGCCGTGCGCTGCGCAACGCCTCTTCCGCGAAGCACGGATCGGCCGGCGCTTCGACCACCTTCGCCGAGGCCACCTCCCCGGAACGGCGTACCACGACCTCCACCACGACCTCGCCGCCGCCTTTGCACCGGTACCCCGGCACGTCCAAATCCACGGCCTGCCGGCCCGCCAACTCAAACCCCACCGTCACCGGCCCGCTGTACCGCTTGTTCCAACCCTCGTAGGTCGGCAGCAGGCGCGGTCCCGGCCCTTTTCCCGGCGCGCGCATCGCCTCCCCCTCCTCCGCCACCTCCTCCTCCGCTTCCGCCCCGCCGCGCCCTGCGCCACGCAGCCCCGCCGCGTAGGCCCGCACGTTGCGCTCGATGTCGGCCTCTTCCGCCCGGCTCAGCTTCGCGTCCGCCGCCGAGGAGCGCCGCACGTCCGAGGCCTCCGCCCGCTGGTCCGCCACCAAATTCGCCAACCGCGCCTCCATCCGCGCCCGCGCAGCTTCCTCCGGAGCTTGTTCCTCCGGCACCTCTATCTCCGCCATCTCCTCTTCCGTCGCCACCGAAACCTCGACGTAAGCCACGGGCGGAGCCCCCGGCCCCACTGGCGTCACCCGCAAGGCGAGCAGTGCAAGAAAATGCACGAGCAAGGTCCACGTGGCCGCTTTCAACGAGCGGCTGGCCCCGCGGCTTACGGGTCGATCAGTTCTGTTTCCCGCTGCCACGTTTCTTGGGTAATGCTCCGCTCGCCTTCGAAATAATAGACTCCGCTTTTCGTCACCACCTTGCGGAACTTCCTGATTTTGTTTCCATTGCGGACCGTGCGTTCGATGACGAGGCCGTTTTGGATGTCGTACGATTGTTCGCTCACCCCCTCCGGCGTCCCGTACAACGTCGGATCCAGCACCTCTTCAGGCTCGTGCGGCACCACCACCGCCAGCCCCTCCACGCGCATCCGCTCTTCGTAGGCAGCCCGCTCGGCCGCAACGGCCCGTGAGGCCAGCCACTCCGCGTGTTCTTGCTTGAGGCGTTCGGCCTCCGCATACCGTTCTGCAACGACCTCGCTGTGGCCCTGCCCGAACTCCAAAAACCTCCGAATCCCGCGCGTTTCGTCCTCAAACACTGCGGAAGCTCTCCGGGCTTGGTCCGCCGCCGCACGCTCTTCCTGCGATGCAAACAGCAACCGCATGCGATCGAGTGCCGTGAAATTCGTCTGGTAGCGGTCCGCAAGGTCTGCCCCCACTTCACTCGAGGCTGTTCGGACCGCTTCCACCCTTCTCGCCCCGCGACGCACGGAAGCTTCTCCTACCGCTGCTGCACCTGCATCCCCTTGGGCATACACCTCGCGCTGGGCATTGAGTTCTTTCTCCTTGTTTGCCTGCACTCCGCTTCCCTCAACGGCAAGGGTGACCAAATCAGACTTCAAGGTAGCTCCTGCTTCGAGGGCCTTGTCGCGCCTCGAATCCGAGGAAACCGCCCAGGCCCCTTCTTGCACGACCTGCTCCTGCTTCCGGCGTAAGACCTCCTCATCCCGCGCCCGCTCCGCAGAGGTCCGTGCGTCTGCATAGTACTGTTCCGCCTCGTCTTGAGTCGTCGTTACGGAGCGGCCCGCGAGCAGTTCTGCACGCTTGCGGGCCTCTTCCTCCCGCAACCGGCGGACTTCTGCGCGCTCTGCGGCCCGTGCCGCTTCTTCCTCCTTCAACCGGGCCAACGCCGCTTCTTCTTCCAGTTTTTTCGCGGCCAACGCGGCTGCGCGCTCCTCGGCGAGGCGGGCTTGGTCCGCTTCAAGCCGCTTCCGTTCCGCCTCTGCTTCCGCCCTTCGCTGTGCTGCGATCCGGGCCTCCTCCTCAGCCGCCGCCTTGCGCGCCGCTGCCGTGGCTTCCTTTTCCGCGGCCAACCGTGCGCGCTCCTCTTCCAACCGCTGCCGTTCGGCCTCTTTTGCGGCCGCATCTGCCGCTTTCCGTTCCGCAGCGAGGCGCACCGCTTCTTCATCTGCCGCCTTCCGCGCAGCGGCGGCGGCGATTTCATCGGCTTCCCGCTGCGCCGCGAGGCGGACGCGCTCTTCCTCCGCCCGCAGCCGGTCTTGTTCTATCCGCTGACGATCAGCTTCTTTCGCAGCAGCGTCGGCGGCTTTGCGCTCAGCGGCAAGGCGTGCGGCTTCCTCGTCCGCAGCTTTTTTCGCCGCGGCGGCGGCAGCGGTGGCGGCGGCGGCATCGGCCTCGCGTTGGGCCGCTGTCTGTGCGCGTTCCGCTTCTGCCCGCAAACGCTCCTGTTCCGCCCGCTCCTTTTCGGCCGCCTTGGCAGCGGCGTCGGAGGCCTTCTTCTCGGCGGCGAGTCGGGCGGCTTCTTCGTCGGCGGCCTTCTTTGCTGCCGCAGCAGCAGCGGCGTCGGCGGCTCGCGCGGCGGCGTCGGCGGCCTTCTTCTCTGCGGCGAGTCGGGCGGCTTCTTCGTCGGCCGCTTTCTTCGCAGCAGCTTCTGCGGCCTTGCGCTCCGCTGCGAGGCGGGCGGCTTCTTCTTCGGCCGCCTTGCGTGCCGCGGCGTCCGTGGCTTCTGCGGCCGCTTTGCGTGCGCGCTCTTCTTCGAGGCGCATGCGTTCTGCCTCCTTCGCGGCGGCGTCAGCGGCTTTGCGTTCTGCAGCGAGGCGGGCGGCTTCCTCGTCGGCCGCTTTCTTCGCGGCGGCGGCGGCGGCGGCATCGGCGGCGGAAGCAGCGGCCTTTTCTTCCTTCGCGATGCGGTCGAGGCGGGACGTGGGGTAGGATTCCGCAGGCTTCAGTTCCAACGCTTTGCGGTAGGCGGCTTTCGCGGCAGCCCAGTCGGATTTCGCGAAGGCTGCGTCCGCTGCGGAGATTTGGGCCGTGTACTTCGCATCGAGCTCGGCGGCGGCGGCGGCAGCAGAAGCTGCAGAAGCAGCGGCAGCCGCAGCGGCAGCTGCAGCGGAGTTTTCCTTGTCAATTTCTGCCGCGCAGAGGGCGATGCGCTCTTGCGGGTACTTCTCTGCGGGCAGGACCCGCGCAGCTTCTTCGTAGGAGGCCTTCGCTTCTTTGAACGACTTGGCTTTGAACGCCTTGTCTGCGGCGGCCACGAGCGTTTCGTAGCGTGCCGTTTTTTCGGCCAAAGCCGCGGCCTGAGCGGCCGCGTCGGCGAGGAGCCGGTCCGCATCGGCCTTGCGCGTCCTCGGATACACTTCTGCGGGCTTCATGCTCGAAGCCGCCGCATAGCCCTTCGAGGCGTCTGCGTAGCGGCCCGCGGTGAAGTGGGCATCGGCATCGGCGATGGCCTTGCGGTAATTCTCATCGGCTGTGAGCGCGGTCCGCCGGGCTTCGACGCGCTTGAGCCCGTCTGCAGGTTCGGGGGCTGCGGGTTTCAGGGCTTGGGCCCCGCGGAACCGCTCGGCAGCGGAATCGAGTTTGTCGGCTTTCAAATCGGCCTCGGCCGCCTTCAGCGCGTCTTGGAACTTCTTTTCCGCTTGGGCCGCCGAGAGCTGTTCGTCGACCTTCGCTTGCGCCTGTGCCTGAAGTTGTTGGGCTTCTTTGTCGTCCGGAAAAATGGCGAGGGCAGCGGTGAAGTCGGTCAGGGCTTGGTCCCATTTGGAGGCCGTCATGGCGGACTTGCCTTTTGCGAGCAACGCGGCGAAGTCTTCGCGCATTTTTGCCAAATCTCCTGCCATCCGCGCAACCCGATCGAACTCGGCCTTCACGCGGTTGCGCATCCGTTCGGTGTGTGAGAAATCGAACGCGATGGTGTTTTTCACCGGGTCAAACGAGGCCTTGCCGTAGTAATCTTCCAGGACAGCCGTGTTGAACCCGTCCACGAGCTTGAACAGCGACATGGGCATGTCGAGCCGGAAGCCGCCCTTCAAATCCTCGGGCGGCACCTTGCTCCCGTCCACCCGGATGCGTTTGACCCCGTACCCGGGAAACGTGAAGGAGAACACGTAGTCGTGGCGCAAGGAGAGTTGGAAATCGTACGCCCCCTTTGCATCCGTCGTGAGCACATCAAACGGCGCCCCGTCGCGGGTCACCGACACTTCAACCCCTACGAGTTTCTTGCGGTCCGCTTCGTCTGTGACCAGGCCGGCCACGTTCAGGATGTCGTCTTGGCCCGCCGCAGCGAATGCGCAGGCCACCGCCGCCCACAGGACGGCGAAACGGCGGAATGCGGAGGCGGGAAAAATGGCGCGCATGGTCGAATTTCGTCTTCAAACGTACGTCAAACGTAAAAGTATGGCATTTAGTTATTGGGAAGCGCGCACGTGGCTCGAGGACCTCGACGTGTTGGTGGTGGGCGCAGGGATCGTGGGCATGTCCGCAGCACTCCACGTGCGCAAGTTGCACCCCAACGCACGCATCGCCCTTGTGGACCGCAGTCCCTTTACCGACGGGGGTTCGACGCGCAATGCCGGCTTTGCGTGCTTCGGTTCGCCGGAGGAGTTGGCGCACGATCGGGAGGTGCTGGGGGATGCGGCGGCGGCGGATTTGGTGCGCATGCGGCTCGAGGGACTCGGGCTGCTGCGCGAACTCCTCGGGGACGCGGCCATCGGCTACGCCTCCACGGGCAGCCACGCCCTGCTCCGGCCGGGGCGTCCGGTCCCGGATTTGGCGAGCCTCAACGCCTGGCTTGCGCCCGTGACGGGCCTCAGCGCCACGTTCCTCGCGCCTCCGGAACCGCCGCGCGGCATCGCTCCCGACCTCCTGGCCCATGCGACGTTCAGCCCGCTTGAGGGGGTGCTCGACACCGGGCGGATGGTCGCACGGTTCCGCGCGCTGCTGGCCGCCGCGGACATCCCCGTCCTGCACGGCCTCGCCGCCTCGGACCTCGGCTGCACCCCGGGCCCTTCTCCCCGCCCCCGCATCGTCCTCCACCGCTCCCAACCCCAACCCCAACCCCAACCCCAACCCGATTCCCTCACCCTCACCCCCGCCTCCATTCTGCTCGCTACGAACGCTTTTGCGCGTGACCTCGTTCCCGGACTGGATGTGGCGCCTGCCGCGAACCGGGTCCTGGTCACCGACCCCGTGCCCGGTTTGGACCTGCGCGGCAGCTTCCACCTGGATGCGGGGTACGTCTACTTTCGGGAAGTGCACGGGCGGGTGCTCATCGGCGGTGGCCGGCATTTTCCTGAAGCGGCTGAGGATGCGGCGGGTGAGGCGGTGCGTCGGCGTTTGGTGGAGGAGTTGGGACTGTGGGTCCCCGCCGCGCGCGGGGCGCGCATCGCCTACGATTGGACAGGAATCCTTGGGGTCGGAGCTGCGCGCCTGCCCATCGTGCGCACTGCGCCCGAAGTTGCGCCGGGGGTCGTCGTCGCGGTGCGCATGGGCGGCATGGGCGTGGCCATCGGCACGGCTGTGGGAAAGGCGGCGGCGGAGTTGGTGTGAGGAGCGACCGTAAAACTGTACCTGACGCACGTGAATTTTTGCCTCTAGCAGGCGGCCCGATTGCAGAGGTTTGCCTGCGGATCAAGAACGGTTGGAATCGGCTGTCGTGCGAGGGCTTTCGTGCAAATAGCACTGTCGCTTCCGTCCTTATTTGCTTCAAATGATGCAATTAGACAAAATTGATGGAAAACTCCCTGTCTATTCCACGCCATCAGGTGTTGGAGCGCCTGCGTTTTGAAAACCCATGGTGGAGAACGGGCAAAGTCCAATCGCATTTTACCCGTCTCACTCCGCGGATGCATGCGCATCGGCTGTTCCCTTTGGTTTTTGATTTTTCCCTCCGCCGTGCAGTTGTCATTTTGGGACCGCGGAGGGTCGGAAAAACTGTGCTCATGCACCACACGGTAGATGCGTTGATTGAATCAGGATTCAATGCGCGCTGCATCCTCTTGCTGAGTCTGGACAATCCGGTTTACATGCCGTTTACCCTCGATGAACTGATGCAACTCGGTTTGGCCGCAACGGGCGAGCCCTCGGCCGATCAATGCGTCGTGTTTTACGATGAAATTCAATTTTCGAAAGACTGGGAACGAGAATTGAAAGTCCTCGTCGATCAGTACCCGGAAACGCGGTTCGTCGCATCCGGTTCTGCTTCCGCCTCGCTGTTGAAGAAAAGCAGTGAAAGCGGTGCCGGCAGATTCCATGACTTTGTACTCCCTTCGCTGAGCTTTCGCGAATACTTGCAACTCTCCCACGCCGAGCATTTGGTCAACGATTCTTCTGAATGGGCCACAACTCCGGATGTGATGGAACTGAATGCACGATTCTTTGATTTCCTGAATTTCGGCGGCTATCCTGAAGTACTCACGAGTGATGCGGTACGACAAGATCCCGCGCGGTTCATTCGAATGGACATTTTGGACAAGGTTCTGCTCCGTGATTTGCCCAGCCTTTTCGGGATTCGAGACATTCCAGAATTGTACCGCTTCTTCACATTCCTCGCCTACAATACAGGCCAGGAGTTCGCCCCGCAGCAACTCTCGAAAGAAAGCGGTCTGACCCAAGAAACGATTCGAAAGTACCTGCAGTATTTCGAATCGGCCTTTCTCATCCGCGTGTTGCATAAAGTTGACCAAACCGCACGCCGATTCCAACGGATCACCGGATTCAAGGTCTATCTCACGAATCCGTCCTTAAGAACGGCGCTCTTTGCGCCTGTCCACCCTGCCTACAGCGAGGCGGGCAATTTGCTTGAAACTGGCCTCGCAAACGTATTGCCAGATGCCGCGCACCAAAGGATTCACTACGCAAGCTGGCGAACGGGCAACAAAGCGGGAGAGGTCGATTTTGTGTGGCTGGACCCGATGAAGTTCCGAGCACTTCATGCGCTTGAGTGCAAATGGAGCAACCGCTACGTAGACAAGCCCGGCGAGTTGAAAAGTCTGCTTGCATTTTGCGCCGCAAATGCGCTCAACGAAGCGTGGGTCACGACCATCGACCGAAGGGAAACCAGAAGTATGAACGGGGTCACCCTCGAGTTTGTACCCGCAGCATTGCTCGTTTTAACCTTCGACCGGACTTCTGGGCACATTGAACAAGCGGCATCGCCGCCCCGTGTAACCCTGGAGGAGGCAGGTGCGTATGCCCGGCCAAATCAACCCTCCAACCGATGCGGCATTTCGTATTCGCCCTCGCAGTTCTTCTCCTCGTCCCCGGCATTTGGGCCCAATGGTCCGTGTCGACGGCCGCAGGACCTTCCGGTTTCGTCGGTTCACAGCGCATCGAAAACGGCGCGCGTGTGGCCCCCACCGGAGCCCTTGGAGCTTCATTCGAAGCGTCCACTCCCCTCCTTGAACGCCTCCATTTGACCACCCGTGCAGGGGTCGGCCGGATGGGCCTTTCGGCCGCGGACCGCGCGCTGGAGCGCAGTTCCTTCTCGACGGCTTCGGCAGGCTTGCGCATCACGCCGCTGGCTTCGAAGACCCGGAAACTCAATCCGTGGGGTGCTGCGGGCATCGCGGTGTTGGTGCAGCAGAATGAGATGGATCTCGGCAACAGCATGGGCCAGGCGTACCACTTTTGGTCCGACGGCTGGATCTACGACATGCCTGAGAATCACCCGGAAGCGGCGGAATATGCCCGCCGGATTACCCGCGACTACGCCTACGAAACGAAGTCCCTGCGGGATTACGCAGTGGCCTTGCCGGTGCAGGCGGGCTGCGACCTGCAACTGACCGACGGCGTGTACGGCCGCCTCGCGTACACGGTGCTTGTCGGTCCGGAATCGTCGCTCAACCCGCGCGCTGCGGGGAACGACTACCTGTACATGGCGGAGCTGGGCCTCGGCTTCAACGTGAGCACCTTGCTCAACGAAGACCGCCGCCGCGCGACGGACGACCGCAACGGCCGGTTTGCCGATGCAGACGGAGACGGCGTGCGCGACCGCAAGGACGAGTGCCCGGGCACGCCCCGAGGGGTGAGCGTGTACCTCACGGGATGTCCGACCGACCGCGACGGCGACGGCGTGGCCGACTACCTCGATGCCGAATTGTTCTCGCCGGCCACGGCCCAAGTGGACCTCCACGGCAGCGTCCACACCGCGACGGAATGGGAACAGTTGCTCGCGCCGAAGCCCCACACTGAAACACCGGTCGTGGCGTATGCCCGGATCGAATCGGAAGACCCGAAGGCCCCGAAAACCCCGACGACGGACGTCGATGCGACCGGGTTGACGGCAGCAGAACGGGCCCTCGCAGCTGCGATGGGAGGCACGAACGAAGGCGGAAAGCCGGAGGGCGGGAAGCCCACCGCGTCCACTTCGACTCCGGCGACTGCGACGGCGTCCATCGAGCCGCCGAAGGTGAAGGCCGATGCCTTGATCCCCTCCAGCGTTCCGCTGGGAGCACACCCGGATTTGCGGCCGCGGTACCGCATCCAACTCGCAGAAAATGTGCGGGATGTGAACATGGACCTCGTAAACGAAGCCCTGAAAGCGGGCCTCATCAAGCCGGTCTTCGACGACAACGGGCAGTTGCGGTTCAGCACGCTCCCGGTGGCGTCTGAGCAAGACGCGGAGCGCCAACTCGCTGCAATCCAGTCGCTGGGTTTCCCGACGGCGTTCGTGGTCGGCGATTTGAACGGACGGCCGCTCGGGATCCAAGAAGCGCGCCTCCTCGAGGAGCGGATCTTGCTTGACAACGCCGCATCGATCCCCGACGTCATTTTGACCGAAGACTGAGTGGGGCATCCGCCGGGCAACCGGTACACTATATCTCCACGGGGGACCGGCGCAAGTCGGTCCCTTTTTTTTTATGCCTCCGAGCGGTGCAGCTGGAGGGCCAGGGCTTCTGCGACGCGGACGCCGTCGAGGGCGGCGCTGAGGATGCCACCGGCGTAGCCCGCGCCTTCGCCGGTGGGGTAGAGCCCGGCGGCGTCGGGGTGGGCGAGGGTGGCCGGGTCGCGGGGGATGCGGACGGGCGAGCTGGTGCGGCTTTCGGGGGCGAGGAGGACCGCGTCGGGGTGGAGGAAGCCGGGCATGCGGCGGGCGAACTCGGCGAGCCCGGCGGCGAGGGGGCGGGCGACCGCGGCGGGGAGGACGTCGTGGAGGTTGAGGGGGACCGCGCCGGGGAGGTAGCTGTGGGGCGGAAGGTCGCGCGAAGGGCGGCGTGCGAGGAAGTCGGTGAGTCGCTGTGCGGGAGCGGTTTGGCCCGGGGAGCGGCCGGAGAGGCGGGCCGCCGCGTCGTGGCAGGCGCGCTCGACCGAGGCTTGGTAGTCGAGGGCCGCGAGGGGCCCCGTGAAGCCGGCCGCTTCCCAAACGTCCGCGTCGAGCTGAACCACCATGCCGGAGTTTGCAAACGGGTTGTTGCGCTTCGAGGGGGACCAGCCGTTCGTCACGATTTCCCCGGGCGAAGTTGCGCAGGGCGCAATGATTCCGCCGGGGCACATGCAGAAGCTGTGGACGCCGCGGCCTTCGGTTTGGCACACGAGGCTGTACGACGCCGGAGGCAGGTAATCCCCTGATTCTCCGTGGTATTGAATGCGGTCGATGGCCGACTGCGGGTGCTCGATCCGCACGCCCAGCGCGAACGGTTTGGCCTCCACCGCCAGCCCGGAAGCATGCACAAGGCGGAACACGTCGCGCGCGCTGTGGCCGGTGGCCAAAACCACGGCGGGCGTTGCAAGGCGTTCCTCGGGCGCTTCGGCCCCCGTCGTCGCCACGCACCGCACGGCCGTCACCCGGCCCGCCGCATGTTCGATGCCCACCAGCCGGGTGCGGAACCTGCACCGGGCACCGGCGGCTTCGAGGGCTTCGCGCAATGCGGTGATGATGCCGGGCAGCTTGTTCGTCCCGATGTGCGGGTGCGCCTCGACGAGGATGTCGGGATCGGCCCCGAACCGCACGAGGTCCGCGAGGGCGGCACGCAAGTCGCCGCGTTTGTGGCTGCGCGTGTACAATTTGCCGTCGCTGTAGGTCCCTGCGCCGCCTTCGCCGAAGCAATAATTCGAGTCGGGATCGACCCGGTGTTCGCGGGTGATGCGGACCAAATCCCGCCTGCGCTCCCGCACCGGGGCACCGCGCTCCACCAGGATGGGCCGGATGCCGTGCCGCACGAGGGTCAGCGCGGCAAAGAGGCCGGCGGGGCCCATGCCCACCACGACGACCTCCGGGGCGCCGTCGGGGACGGGCGGCAGCGCGCCGCTCCGCAGCGGATCCGCGGGCAGCGCGCTGCCCGGCGGGACCGCCTCGACGGTCAGGACGGCCTGCACCGGCCGGCGGCGCGCATCGAGGTTCCTCCGCACGACGCGAAACGCCCCCACCGCCCCCACCGCCCCGCCCGCCGCCGCCGCCACCGCCGCCGCCACCGCGGCCGGATCGGCCGCTTCCCGCGCCGGCAGCCGCACCTCGAAACGGCGCACCGCGCCCGCCTGTTCCTCCGCCATGCCGCGAAGATAGCCGCAGGGTCCCCCGCCGTACCTTTGCCGCCACCATGCAGGACGCCTTTCCGCACAACCCCCTCCGCTTCCACCGCGGCGACCTCACCCCCGACGAAATCCGCGGGCTGTACCGCACGCTGATGCTCCCGCGGCTCATCGAGGAGAAAATGCTCAGCCAACTCCGGCAAGGCAAGATTTCGAAGTGGTTCAGCGGCATGGGCCAAGAAGCCATCTCCGTCGGGGCGGCCGCCGCGATGGACGCCGACGAGTTCATCCTGCCGATGCACCGCAACCTCGGGGTGTTCACCACGCGGGGCATCACCTGCGGACGGCTGTTTGCGCAGTTCCAAGGCAAGGCCCACGGGTTCACGAACGGGCGCGACCGCTCCTTCCACTTCGGATCGCTGGAGCACCGGCTGGTGGGGATGATTTCGCATTTGGGCCCGCAGCTCGGCATCGCCGACGGCATCGCGCTGGCGAGCAAACTGGACCGGTCCTGCAAGGCGACCCTCGTGTTCACCGGCGACGGCGGCGCGAGCGAAGGCGACTTCCACGAAGCCGTGAACGTGGCGGCGGTTTGGAACCTGCCGGTCCTGATCGGCATCGAAAACAACGCGTGGGGCCTTTCCACCCCGTCGGCCGAGCAGTTCCGGTGTGCGCATTTCACCGACAAGGCCGTGGGCTACGGGATTCCGCCCGAGGATGCCATTCAAGTGGACGGCAACGACGTGCTGGCCGTGTACCTCGCGGTGCGCGACGCCGCCCGGTCCATCCGGATGCGGCCCCGCCCGATTTTGCTCGAATTCAAAACCTTCCGGATGCGCGGCCACGAGGAGGCGTCGGGCACCAAATACTACCCGGACGGCCTCATCGACCGCTGGGCCCAGGTCGACCCGTGCACCCGCTTCGAAGCTTGGGGACTTGCCGAAGGCCTGTTCGATGCCGAGTTCATCGCAGCGGTCCGCGCGGAACACCGGGACGCCATCGAGGCCGGCCTGCGCGAGGCCGCAGCTGAGCCGCCCATCGCTCCTTCCGTCGCCGACGAACTCGGCGCGGTGTACGCCCCGGTCCCGGCGCCGTCCATCCCCGTCCTCGACGCACCGGAAACCGCGGCCGCGGCCGACCCCGCCGCCCGCGAACTCCGCCTCATCGACGCCATCTCCGAAGGCCTCGCCGAAGCCCTCGACGCCCACCCCGGCCTGGTCCTCATGGGCCAAGACATCGCCGAATACGGCGGCGTATTCAAGGTCACCGAGGGCTTCGTGGACCGCTTCGGCAAGGACCGCATTCGCAACACGCCGCTGTGCGAATCGGCCATCGTCGGCACCGCGCTGGGCCTGTCGATCTCCGGCCGCAAAGCCATGGTGGAGATGCAGTTCAGCGACTTTGTAACGTGCGGATTCAATCAGATTGTCAACAATTTGGCCAAAATCCACTGGCGATGGGGCACTCCCGCCGACGTGGTCGTCCGCATGCCCACCGGCGGCGGCGTCACCGCCGGCCCGTTCCATTCCCAAAGCACGGAAGCCTGGTTCTTCCACGTGCCCGGCCTCAAAATCGCCTACCCCTCCACCCCTGCCGACGCAAAAGGCCTCCTGCGCATGGCCTTCGAAGACCCCAACCCGGTCCTCTTCTTCGAACACAAATTCCTCTACCGCTCCCTCTCTGGCCGCATCCCAACGGGCCCGTACGCGGTCCCTTTCGGCAAGGCCCGCACGGTCCGCACCGGCTCCGCCGCCACAGTCATCACTTACGGCCTCGGCGTGCACTGGGCCCTCGACCTCGTCGCCCGCCGACCGGATTGGGACCTCGAAATCATCGACCTCCGGACCCTCCTGCCGTGGGACGAAGAGGCGGTCTTCGATAGCGTGCGCCGCACCAGCCGCGCCCTTGTCCTCCACGAAGACACCCTCACCGGCGGCATCGGCGCCGAGATCGCCACCCGCATCCACGAGATGTGCTGGCGCCACCTCGACGCACCGGTCGCCCGCTGCGCCTCCCTCGACACCGCCTTCCCCTTCGCCGCCCCCCTCGAAACCCAATTCCTCGCCTCCTCCCGCCTCGAATCTTCCGTCGAAG
>Ga0172372_10005662_pt1 | contig 17315 bp, 11 predicted proteins | sample LakKiv5m_2_FD_114544 | JGI IMG/M metagenome (GOLD analysis project Ga0172372, IMG submission 114544) | Freshwater microbial communities from Kabuno Bay, South-Kivu, Congo - kab_092012_9.5m | ecosystem: Environmental > Aquatic > Freshwater > Lake | place: Democratic Republic of the Congo...
GATTTTGTGGCCAGTTCAGCGATTGCCTGAGTTGATGCCTCCTTGCTTGCCACCTGTGCCTGCTCGACTCTGCTAACATCTTGTGCGACTATCTTCAACGACTCTGCCATATTTTCGGAAAGAGAAGCAATTGCTTGTTCAGAGCTGATTGTCATTTGATTTAATAAATCTGTAGCCAGTGCAGAAACTGAGCTTGCGTGTTTTTGCAAGCCATCGGTTACGCCCCCGAGTGCCTTAGCACTTACAGAAGAGCTCTGAGTAAGTGCAGTTGATAGATTAATAAAAGTTGCCGCAGATTTCTCAGAGTCTTTTGATAGTAGTTCGAGGCGATCTACGATATTAATAAAGTCCTCTTTTTGTGCGCGAATAGCTTGAATTAATGCTGAATTACCTTGCATCAGTGTTGCCTCGATATCCTTAGAGCGTTTGCGTATCTTATTCTTCTCAAGGAATACTATAATGGTCAGAAGAGCCGTGAATACAGGGTTGGCAACCGCCATTGCGGCCAGCAGGGCGTTCACTCGCGTACGTGGTCAAGTGTCTTGAGCGTATTGTAGTATCTGCAGGCCTGCATCGGCCTTGTCCAAGTGGTCTCGGGTTGCCCTCAGCAGCATGGGGCTCGCCCAGCATGGCAGATTCAGTAGAGAACAGCAACAGACCTTGCCGCGACTGGCGCACCCCACGCCTATGCAGCCGAGCTGATCTCCAAGCGCGGCAGCCCATGGGAAAGCCGGCTCAGCCATGGGCCGAGCCGGCGCTGATGCTGCCAAGGGCAGCCAGCCGCTGATCCGCCCGCCGGCCTGTTGCCGCTGCCGCTGTGGCCTGCAGCGGCTGAGCTTCACATCATGCCGGGCATGCCCATACCGCCCATGCCTCCCATTCCACCCATACCGCCCATTCCCCCCATGCCGCCATCCGGCGCTGCGGGGCTGGCGGGTTGTGGTTTGTCGGCGATCAGGAATTCGGTGGTGATCAGCAGCAGCGCAGCGATCGCTTCGTTCAAGTTGTGAGAGAGCAGGCAGGGCGCCAGCCTCCGGCCTTGGATCTAGAGTTGGAAGCCTGGTAGTTTGTTGTCAGTACACATAAAGCCAGTCTGCTTTGATCTGATCACCATGCCGTATCCCTCGAATGCATATCGCATCCAAATGAAATCAATCATCTCGAAATTGCGTGAAATAACACGTCCCATCTTTCTGTTGTCATAGCGACCGCAGCCATCTACACACGAAAAAGGCCTTTGATACCAAATTGCGTTTACATGAATCCTTTTTCCGGTTGGATCCTCGATGCATGGTGAAGCGATGCTACAGTCTTCCATGTATGTACTCTTATCATATCTAATTACATGACCTTGCCCCACCCAGGGAGTAAATACTCGTCCATTGGAGCCGCTTTGGCAAGACACATCACTAAAAGTGTGATATCCCGACAGAGCACCAGTCATGTTGCAAGTAAAGTTTGGTTTTTGTTTGCTTGACAGGCTTCGATAAATTTGCAAAATGTCTATTTTATCCCAGTCAAAGTTTGCAGAAATAGGGAAAAGATAGACTTCAGCCATGCCATTAGAGTCTTTCTCTTTGATGTATTTTAACGGGCAGCTATTACTGGCAATGGCAGGACAGACCGTCGCAATGACAAGGGAGAGCGAGGTGATGGCAAGTTTCATTATATACATTTAAATTTTTCTTAGCTTAAAATGCATCCAGCACCAGTACAAGTAGCTGTAATGCTTTTTAATGCAGCCAAGTTGATCTCCAAGCGCGGCAGCCCATGGAAAAGCCGGCTCAGCCATGGGCCGAGCCGGCGTTGATGCTGCCAGAAGCAGCCAGCCGCTGATCCCCCCGCCGGCCTGTTGCCGCTGCCGCTGTGGCCTGCAGCGGCTGAGCGTCACATCATGCCGGGCATGCCCATACCGCCCATGCCTCCCATTCCACCCATACCGCCCATTCCCCCCATGCCGCCATCCGGTGCTGCAGCGCTGGCGGGTTGTGGTTTGTCGGCGATCACGCATTCGGTGGTGATCAGCAGCGCAGCGATCGATACCGCATCCTGCAATCCGAGGCGAACCACCTTGGCGGCATCGAGGATGCCCGCAGCCAGCAGATCCTCGCATTGACCGCTGAGGGCGTTGTAGCCATGGCCGCTGCTGCGGATCTTCTCGATCACCACATCACCATTGGCGCCGGCATTCTCAACGATCTGACGCACCGGTGCCGCCAGGGCCCGGGCCACGATCTCAACCCCGGTGCGGCGATCACCCTGCCATTCCGCCGCCACTGCCGTCAGTTCTTCAGCCAGCTGCAGCAGGGTGCTGCCGCCACCGGGCACAATCCCCTCCTCGACAGCAGCGCGGGTGGCATTGAGCGCATCCTCGATGCGCAGCTTGCGATTGCGCAGCTCGGTCTCGGTGGGGGCACCCACCTTGATCACGGCAACACCTCCGGCCAGCTTGGCGATGCGTTCGCTCAGCTTCTCGCGGTCGTACTCGGAATCGGTGTTATCGCGTTCGCGCTTGATCGCCGCCACCCGATCGGCCACGGCAGCCTGGCGGCCGCCCTCGGCCAGGATCGTGGTCTGATCCTTGCTGATCGTGATCCGCTGGGCGCTGCCCAGATCGGCCAGGGACGCCTTCTCCAGCGTCATGGCCCGGTCCTCGGAAATCACCTGGGCGCCGGTGAGCACGGCAATATCCTCCAGCATCGCCTTGCGACGATCGCCGAACCCGGGGGCACGCACGGCCGCCACCTGCAGCACACCGCGGGTCTTGTTGACCACCAGGGTGGCCAGGGCCTCGCCCTCCACCTCCTCGGCCAGGATCACCAGCGGCCGGCCGCTGCGCGACACCGCCTCCAGCAACGGCACCAGTTCAGCCACGGCGCTGATCTTGCGGTCGGTGATCAGCAGCAACGGCCGATCCAGCACGCATTCACGACGATCGGCATCGGTGACGAAATAGGGGGACGAATAGCCGCGATCAAACGCCATCCCCTCGGTGATCTCCAGCTCGGTGGCCAGCGATTTCGATTCCTCCACGGTGATCACCCCATCGGCGCTCACCTTCTCCATCGCGGCGGCAATCATCCGGCCGATCTCCTCATCATTGCCGGCGCTCACCGTGGCCACCTGACGGATGGCATCGCCGCTGACGGCCAGCGAACGGCTGGCGATGCCCTCCACCACCCGTGCCACCGCTCGCTCCATGCCGCGGCGCAGCTCCACCGGGTTGGCACCGGCGGCCACATTGCGCAGCCCCTCCTGCACCATCGCCTGGGCCAGCACCGTGGCGGTGGTGGTGCCATCGCCGGCGGTGTCCTTGGTCTTGGACGCCACCTGCTGGATCAGCTTCGCGCCCAGATTCTCGAACGGATCCGGCAGTTCGATCTCGCGGGCGATGGTGACGCCGTCATTGACGATATCGGGGGCGTCGTATTTCTTCTCCAACACCACATTGCGGCCGCGAGGGCCGATCGTGACCCGGACGGCTTCGGCCAGGGCATTGACGCCTCGCTCCAGGGAATCACGGCAGTCGTCGGAAAAACGGATCAGCTTGGCCATCGAGGCGTGCGAAAGCAGCGTTGTCGGCACCATCCCACAACGCCGCCGACGCCGTCAGTGGCCCTGCGGTGGGGAAAGCCGAATGCCAGCCGTCGGCGCCGGGCCCTTCGGCAGCACAGGCGCGCCAGCGCCGGTAGGGTCCCGGCATGGATGATCTTCTCCACCACACCCTCGACGGGGCCGCCGCCAGCGCAGCGGCAGAAGCGGGTCTGGGCCCGGCGACCAGCGCCAATGCCATGGTCTTCCTGCTGATCGCCGCCCTCGGGCTGGTGATGGCACTCGTATACGTGCCGATCCGGCTGTTCCTGACGATCACGGCCCGCAGCCGCCGGCTGCGATTGCTGCAGCAGATCCGCAGACTGCGCGACAACCTCGGCTCCCCCAGCCTCGAACAGCGCTGAACCCGCCGCGGCCGCTGGCCTCCGGCCGCAGGGCTGATCCAGATTCGGCGCGAGGGCTGCCGGCCGCAGCGCAGCCGTCCAACCCGCTGCTTGCCGCATCTGGGGGGCTGAGCTCCACTGACGCTGCCCGTGTTGCACGCGACTGACGGAACCGGCACCTGGCAGTGGCCGCTGGCCCCCGACCGGGATCCAGCCGCTGTCGCCTGACGCTTGGCGCCTCAACGCCTCAGCGCCTCAGCGCCTCAGCGCATCACCATGCCGCCATCCACCTGCAGCACCTGACCGGTGATGTAGGCGGCGGCCGGATCGGCGGCCAGGAATCGCACGGCGCCGGCCACCTCGGCGGCGCTGCCCATGCGACCGAGCGGTATCGCCCGCAGGATCGGCTCCCTGTCGAGTTCAGCCGTCATGTCGCTCTCGATGAAACCGGGTGCGACGGCATTGACCGTGACCCCACGGCCGGCGAACTCGGCGGCATTGCTGCGCGTCAGCCCCAGCAGACCGGCCTTGGCGGCGCTGTAGTTGGCCTGGCCCGCATTGCCCATCAACGCCACCACCGAGGTGATATTGATGATGCGGCCGCGGCGGGCCTTGAGCATCACCCTGCTCACCGCCCGGGTGCAGAGAAACACACCGGTGAGATTGAGATCGATCACGCTCTGCCAGTCGGCGGTCTTCATCCGCATCAGCAGGCCATCACGGGTGATGCCGGCATTGTTGACCAGCACATCCAGCCGTCCCTCGCGCTCCAGCACCGCCTTCACCAACGCCTCCACCTCCGCCTCGTTGCCGACATCGGCGCGCTGGCTCCAGGCCCGGCCACCGGCGGCCTCGATCGCTGCCACCACCGCCGCCGCCGCCTGCTCCGAACTGGCGTAATTCACCACCACGGTGAATCCCGCCGCCGCCAGGGCCTCGGCGATCGCCCGACCGATGCCTCGGCCGGCGCCGGTGACCAGGGCCACCGGCTGGCTCGCGGAATCGCTGGCACTGGAGCTGGAGCTGGCGGCGGGAATCGATGCAGACATCGGCGGAAAGCACTGGGCGGAGCGGCGCCCGTGATCGTATGGCGGCACCGCTCAGCCGCGCATCGGCTTCTCCTCCACCACCGCCTCCCCGAGCAGAGCGCGGAACCGATTCAGCTGCTCCTGGCTGCCGAGCACCACCATCAACTGACCGGGCACCACCTTCACCTCACCATCGGGATTGGCGATCAGCTCCGGTCCCGACCTGCTGTAGCTGCTGCCTCGATAGGCAAAAGCGGGAGGCAGGGCCGGCTCGGGATTGCGCACCGCCAGCACCAGGGCGCCGGTGTTGCTGCGCAGATGCAGTTCGCTGAGGCTGCGGCCATTGAGCCCGCCGAGCCGCACCGGATCATCACTGAGCTGAAACTCCTCCACCTCACAGTCGGATCCGGCCAGCAGATCCATGAAATCCACCGACAGGGGCCGCAGGGCCGTGGCCGCCATCGTGCGCCCCCCGGCCACATAGGGGCTGATCACCCGGTCGGCGCCGGCCTGGCGCAGCTTGCGCTCGGCCTCCTCGCTGTCGGAGCGGGCGATCAGGCGGATCTGCGGCGCGATCGCCCGGGCGCTGAGCACCACATACACATTGGCGGCATCGTTGGGCAGGGCGGCCACCAGGCTGCGGCAGCGCAGGATGCCCGCCTCCAGCAGCGTCTCATCGAGGGTGGCATCGGCCATCAGCACCGCCAACCCCTTCTCCTCGGCGGCCTCGCGCCGCTCCGGATCCATCTCGATGATCAGCAGCGGGATGTTCTCGCGGCCCAGCTGGGCGGCGATCTCGCGGCCGATGCGCCCATAGCCGCACAGAATCACGTGGTTGTCCATGGTTTTCAGCCATTCGAGGAAACGGCGCTGACGCAGCCTGCGGAAATAACCGGTCTCGCTCAACCCCAGCAGGCTCTGGATGGCCAGCTGCACCACAAACAACCCGCCCACCACCGAGAACACAGTCACCCAGCGGCCGGCGGAGCTGAGCGGCTGCACCTCGCCGTAGCCGATGGTGGGAATGGTGATCGCCACCATCCAGTAGCAATCGCCCCAATCCCAGCCCTCGCTGATCCGATAGCCGACGGCGCTGAGGTTGATCACCAGCAGCAGCGCCAGCACCGGGGCCAGCCAGGGACGACGCGAGCGGCGGCTGGGTGGCGGCCGGTGATAGGCACGGCGTCCCATCGTCAGCTCAGCGGCCGCTGCCGCCCGCAGGCGATCGCTCGCTGCCGCCGGCAGCCGTCAGCCCCGATCGAGCCGCAGAACGCTGGGCCGCGGGGCTGCCGCCGGCGGGGCTGCGGGCCGCAGGATTGCGGGCGGATCGGGGCCGACAGGCGATTCATCAAAGCGAAGGCGATCCAGTCCGACATGCGCTGAGATTCCTTTTACTCCGTCCTGCCTCGTTTGCAGCGGCGCGTCAGTTCTGCCTCGCAGGCAAGGGCCTCGCGTCTGTAGCGGCGCGCCGGTACCGGCTTGCCGGTGCTGACGGGTCTGTGCTGACTGGTCTGTGCTGCCGCTCGCTTGTGCGGCCCCATCCGTACGGCCTCACCTCTGCTGGTTTGCCCGTGCTGGTTTGCCTCTCCTGGCCTGCCCATACGGCCTGGCCTGCACGGCCTGTGGCGTGTACGGGCTTTGCGTCTGTCCTGGTTGGGGCAGGTCGCCTCGTGCAGCCGCCAACTGCCGGCTCGGATCAGGCCAGGCCCAATGCCGCCAGCACCTGCTCGCTGCTGAGCGCCGCCGGGCCGGCCGCTGCCGTCAGCCCCTGCACCCCCTCCCGCTGCGGCAGGCTGTCGGCGCTGCGGCCGAGGGCCACCAGCGGCACACCGCAGAGCAGGGCCAGCTCCAGGCTGAGCGGATCGCTGGCCAGCACCACATCGCTCACCGCCACCAGCGCAGCGCGCTGCAGAACCGAGCCGGCGCGGGCGGGCCCGACCTGCAGGCTGCGCAGGCCCGGCAGGCTGGCGCGGATCCGGGCCGGCAGCTGCTGCCACTGCGGCTGCGGCCAGTCGTCAGGGCCGCCGGCCGGGCAGAGCAGCAACAACGGGCCCTCGCCGCTCGGCAGCTGCTCCCGCGCCTGAGCCAACGCCTGCGGCGGCAGACGCAACCGGAACGAGGCGGCATCGAGGCTCACCCCGATCGGCCGCAGCCAGGGCTCCAGCTGCTGGCAGGGCCAGCCGCCGGGCTGCGGCACCACGAGCTCGCTGGCGGAAAAGCCGCGGGCGGCGATGCGCGTCGGGATGTGGCTCATCGACAGCATCAGGTCGACCTGCCGCCCCTCGGCCAGGTTGATGCAGATCTGAAAATCGGGCTCACGCACCGAGCCGAGCAGATTGGCCCAGTCGGCCAGGGTGGCAGCGCCGAAATCGAAGGGGATCAGCTTCTCCACCTCCGGCAGCAGCTTCCACAGCGGCATCAGCCGCGGCGCACAGGCCACCTGCAGGCTGAAACCGAGACTGCGGGCCACGGCGGCGGCAGCCGGCAGGGCACGGATCTGGCTGAGCTCATCCCCCGGAATCAGAAACAGGGCGCGCATGGGGGCAGAGCCGATCCGGTCGGACTGATTGTATGGAGGGGGCCTGAATCAATTCCCTAGCGGAGGACTGGGTTTGTGCATCTGCTGATCGCCGCCGCCGGCAGCGGCCGCCGCATGGGCGCCGCCGGCAACAAGCTGCTGCTGCCTCTGGCCGGACGACCGGTCCTGGCCTGGACCCTGGCCGCCGCCCTCGCCTGCCCGGAGATCCTCTGGATCGGCATCGTCGGCCAGCCCCTGGATGCTGCCGCAATCACGGCGATCATCACGGCCGCCGCCGCCGATCGGCCGGTGTGCTGGATCGAGGGGGGCGACACCCGTCAGGACTCGGTGCGGCGCGGCCTGGCGGCCCTGCCGGCCGGGGCGGAGACGGTGCTGATCCACGACGGTGCCCGCTGCCTGGTGGAGCCCTCCCTGTTCAGCCGCTGCGCCGCCGCCGTCGCCGCCGGTGCGGCCGTGATCGCCGCCAGCCCCGTCACCGACACGATCAAACGGGTGGATGGCGAGGGCCGGATCACCGCCACCCCCGATCGCCAGGAACTGTGGGCCGCCCAGACACCGCAGGGCTTCCCGGTGCAGCGCCTGGTGGAGGCCCACGCCCGTGCCGAGGCCGAGGGCTGGAGCGTCACCGATGACGCCGCCCTGTTCGAACGGCTCGGCCTGGCGGTGCAGGTGCTGCAGGCCCCCCCCTCCAACATCAAGCTGACGACCCCGTTTGATCTGATCGTGGCGGAAGCGCTGCTGGCCGCCCGCCGGCAGCCCTGAACCCGGCCCCAGCTGCCGCCGCCGCCGCCGCTGCCGGATCCCCCAGGCCTCAGCACCATGGAGCCAGTGGCCTGCCGACGGTGCTGCTCAGCCCCTCCCAGCCGATCTGGTCGCTCAGCCTGCCGCAGGCCTTCGCCGCTCTGCAGAGCCGACCGCAGGGGCTCAGCGGCGAGGAGGCCCGCCAGCGGCTGCAGCGCTTCGGGCCCAATCAGCTGCCGCCGCTGCGCCGCCGGCCGCTGCTGTTGCGCTTCTGCGATCAGCTGTTTCATTTCATGGCCCTGCTGCTCTGGGTGGCGGGCGGCCTGGCCTGCGTGGCCGGGGCACCCCAGCTGGGCTGGGCGATCTGGGCCGTGATCCTGATCAATGGCGTGTTCTCCTTCTGGCAGGAGTTCAAGGCGGAGCGCACCCTGGAGGCCCTGGCCGGCAACCTGCCGCCGCGGGTGCACACCTGGCGCGATGGACGCCTGCAGGAGCTCACCGCCGACCAGCTGGTGATCGGTGATCGGGTGGCCCTGGAGGAGGGCGATCGCGTACCGGCCGACTGCCGCCTGCTCGAGGCCCATCAGCTCTACGTGGATCTCTCCGTGCTCACCGGCGAATCGCTGCCGCTGGCGCGCTCCGCTGATCCCCAGCCCCTGGCCGCCATCCCCAGCCGGGAACGCACCAATCTGCTGCTGGCCGGCAGCACGGTGGCCTCCGGCCGCGGCGAGGGGCTCGTCTATGCCACCGGCAGCGAAACCGAGTTCGGCCAGGTGGCCCACCTCACCGCCAGCACGGCCCGCTCCGTCAGCACCCTGGAACTGCAGATCCAGCGGATCGTGCACACGATCACCGTGATCGCCCTCAGCACCGGCCTGCTCACCTTCGCGATCAGCCTGCTGGTGGAGCGGATGCAGCCGCTGCAGAGCCTGCTGTATGCGGTGGGGATCATCGTCGGTTTCGTGCCGGAGGGCTTGCTGCCCCAGGTGACGCTGACGCTGGCGCTGAATGTGCAGCGCATGGCCCGGCGCCAGGCCCTGGTGCGGCGCCTGTCGGCGGTGGAAACGCTCGGCTCGGTGAGCGTGATCTGCTCCGACAAGACCGGCACGATCACCCAGAACCGCATGGCGGTGCAGGACCTCTGGCTGCCGGCGGCCACGGACGCACTGCAGCGCCTGCTGCTGCTGGCCGCGAGCCTCTGCTCCAATGCCCGCCTCGAACAGGAGGGTGTCAGCGGCGAACCCTGGCGGGCCAGCGGTGATCCCACCGAGACCGCCCTGCTGCTGGCCGCCACCGAGGCCGGCCTGATCCATGCCGATCAGCAGCGTCGCTTCCCGCGTCATCGCGAGCTGCCCTTCGATTCGCACCGCCGCCGCATGACGGTGGTGATCGACTGGAACCAGCCGCCCACCGCCCTGCCGCCGCTCGGCCCACCCGCCCGGGGTGATGCCGCATCGCCGGCCGCTCAGACGCTGCTGGCGATCACCAAGGGGGCCCCGCTGGAGGTGTTGCGGCTGTGTGGCGCCTGGATCGGCCCCGCCGGCATCGAACCGCTCGATCAGCAGGCGCGCCAGCGGGCCGTGCAGGCCAATGATGCCCTGGCCAGCCGCGGCTTCCGGGTGATCGCCGTGGCGGTGCGGCTGGGGGATCAGGCGCTGCTGGACCTGGCGCCGGAGCCGCTGGAGCAGGATCTGGCGCTGGTGGGGCTGGTGGGGCTCTACGACCCGCCGCGGCCGGAGGTGGCGGCGGCGATCCGCCACTGCCGCCAGGCGGGCATCAAGGTGACCATGGTCACGGGGGATTACGGCCTCACCGCCCAGGCGATCGCCCGCCAGATCGGCCTGCTCGATGCCCCCGGCCCCGGCCCCGACACCCCGACGGCGGGCCCGGGGCCTGATCACGCCGGTGCCGACCCGGTGCGGGTGATCGAGGGGGGGATGCTGGCCCAGATCAACGATGTGCACCTGCGACGGCTGTTGAAATACCGCACCCGCCTGGTGTTCGCCCGGATGGCGCCGGAGCAGAAGCTGCGGCTGGTGAAGGCCTACCGCGACCTGGGCGAGGTGGTGGCCGTCACCGGCGATGGCGTCAATGATGCCCCCGCCTTGCGCGCCGCCGATGTGGGCGTGGCGATGGGCCGCAGCGGCACCGATGTAGCGAGGGAAGCCGCCGATATCGTGCTGCTCGATGACAACTTCGCCACGATCGTGGAAGCGGTGCGCTATGGCCGCGGCGTGGTCGCCAACATCCGCAAGTTCATCACCTACATCCTGGTGGCGAACCTGTCGGAAGCGATGCCGTTTCTGGCGATGGTGGCCTTCCGCATCCCGGCGGCTCTCACGGTGATGCAGATCCTGGCGGTGGATCTGGGCACCGATGTGCTGCCGGCCCTGGGACTGGGGGCCGAGCAGCCGGAGCCGGGCCTGATGCAACGGCCGCCGGCGCCGCGCCAGGCGCCGCTGCTGGATGGACGGGTGCTGCGCCGCTCCTATCTGTTCCTCGGCCTGCTGGAAGCGGGCCTGTCGATGCTGGCCTACCTGCTGGCCTGGCGGGAGGCCGGGGTGGGGCTGGCCGAGCTGCAGGCCCTGGCGCCCCAGCTGTTGCAGCACACGGCCCCGGCGGCGCTGCAGGCCCTGCAGCTGCGGGCCTCCAGCGTGGCGTTCACCACGATCGTGCTGGGTCAGGTGGGGGTGCTGATGGCCTGCCGCAGCGAGGCGCGATCGGCCTGGCGGATGCTGGCCGAACCCAACCCGCTGCTCTGGGCTGGCCTGCTCAGCGAGCTGCTGCTGGTGGCGGCCCTGCTGCTGGTGCCGGAACTGGGGACGCACTTCGGGCTGGGACCGTTTCCGGTGGCCTTTCTGCCCTGGATGGCGCTGGTGCCGCCGTTGATCGTGCTCTGCGACGACCTGCGCAAAGACTGCCTGCGGCGGGCGGGCCGGCCGGCCCAGCGCCCGGGGCAGTGCGGGGGGCGCTGAACAGCCCGCGGCGGGATCAGGGGCTGGGGCGATCGCCGGCAGCGACCCCGGGGCCGCTTCCAGGTGCCGGTTGCGTCAGTCGTGCGCGATACGGGCCCGATGGGTGGGCTTGAGCACCCCAGACGCCGCCAGGAGCGGGTTGCCCCCCTCTGCTGCGGCCGCAGCCCTCGCGCCGAATTTGGATCAGCCCGGGCGGCGACCCCGCCCGCGGGCTGCGCAACCGCAGCAGGCGGCTGGGGCGCTGCCCCTGGGCGGCCTGAGAGCTGCCTCTGGGCGGCTGGGGCGGTGCCGATGGGGCGGTGCCGAGGCTGCGGCCAGCCCGGCAGTGCGACCTGGCGGTGGGCGCCGGCCGCTCAGCCCGGCAGTGGCGCTGCCGCTCGGTCTGGCCAGCAACGGGCGCATGCGGAGATGCCTCGTTGCGGCGCTGATCCGGGCGCAGCCCCCCCCTGGGATCAGCCTCGCGGTCAGGCCGTGGGCTACGATCCCATCGACGCCGCAGGGCGACTCCCGGAGTCGATCCATGCAGTAGTCCACGCAGAGGTGAACGCAGGGGTCCCCGCAGAGGCCACCGGCCGGAACCGCACAATGGATGATCTTCCATTGATCTCATCCCAGGGGCGATTAGCACAGCGGTAGCGCACTTCCTTCACACGGAAGGGGTCACTGGTTCGAATCCAGTATCGCCCATTTCAGTTTCAAGATCACTTCAAGGCAGGATTACTCCGAGCCATCCTGTGGCAGGGTCTTCTGTGGTCGCTCTGGCGAGTTTGCCACAACACCCGCCTACGGCCGGATGGATTCGGAGGCCATTCTGGGATATACCTTCAGACCGGCTTTTCCTGGGCCTCCACATACTCCCTGAGCCGATCGCTTGGCGCACCTCCAGCCGAAGCGGCACCGCCCTGGGAGCCCATTGCCCATAGATTTTTTGTGAGGGCAAGGAGACATGGCACGACCAAGCCGAAGTCATTCGAAGAATGCGTCGGCATGACTCACGTACTGGCTCGGCATAAAACAGAGTCATTGCAAGAGATCCCATGGGATCCGGTCGCAAGCGCTGGCGTCTCGGCAATCGCGCACAGCCGCCCGAGCTCGCCCAGGTGAGCCTTGCATGCGCATTCGCCGACGCAGTTTTTCTATGCGCAACAGACTCCTGGCGCGTGGGCGGCCCAGCCTGCGGGAGAGATCGGCCGCAGCTCGCGCAACTCCTCCAAACCGCCCTCCAGTGATGGGCCTGGCTTGAAGCCAGCGGAGCGGCGCCAGAGCAGTGGCCGCAAGCAGTGGCCGCAAGCGCGGCGGTCAGCCGGGCCACCTCACTCCAGCTCGCACCCGCGGCGCAGCCGCAGCAACCGGCCGGCCACAGGCCTGGGCCAGGCGGATCGCCGCGCCATCGCAACGCCACTGAAACGCCACTGAAACGCCAAACCGCAACGCCACCGCCGCGCTTGGTTTCGGCGCTGGGGTAGCAACGATCACGTCCGGGGTTGGCCTGGCCGCGATCCTGCCTTCATAATGAGCGAGATTATCTGTAGAGGTTGCCGTGGCATCCCCCGCCTGGCGAGGGCAGCGCTCCAGACCCGAGGACGGGCCGCCGGCCGCTTCTGCTTCACCGCTCCTGGCGGAGCTGGGGCGCAGCCTGCGCCAGGCCCGCGAAGCCAGGGGTCTGGAACCCAAGGATCTCTGTCGTCGCCTGCGCATCGGTGTCGAACAGCTGATCGCCCTGGAAAGCGGCGACCGGGCCCGATTGCCAGAGGCCGTATTCGTGCTCGCCCAGATCCGGCGCATCGCCGAGACGCTTCAGGTCAATGTGGAGCAGCAGCTGCGCGAACTGCGCAGCTCCGGCGAACTCGATCCCCCCTCCCGACCCTTCGCGGCCGATCCGGTCGCCCGCCCTCGGCCGGCCGTCGCCGAGCCCCTCGCCGCCGCCGCCGCTGAGCAGCCGGAGGCCGGCGGCGGTTTCAACCCCCTGCCGCTGCTGCTCGGTCTCGCCCTGCTGCTGATCGGCGCCGGGGCGCTGTGGGTGCTGCGTCCCTTCGGGCTTGCCCTGCCCCAGCTGCGCTTCGGCACCAGCAACGGTGGAGCGGAGCGACCGGATCGCGCCGCCCCGGCCACACTGGCCTCGCCTGCGGCCTCGCCCGGGGGCACCGCCGCCACCACGGCGGCAGGCGCCGGGACGGCCCCCGCAACCAACCCAGCTGTTGCGGCCGCAACCAACTCCCCTGTTGCCCCCGCAACCGCCGCCGCGGCCCGCCCCGGCCCGGCCACCGCCCAGCCCCCAGCCACTACTGGCCAGCCCCCAGCCACCGCGCCGGCAGCCACCGCGCCGGCTGGTCGGCGCCCGCCCGCCCCGGCTTCCCCCCGGCCGCCGGCGGCCGCCACCCTGGTGATCACCGCTCAAGAATCCAGCTGGCTGGAGGTGCGCAGCGCCGATGATCGTGTGCTCTACAGCGGTCTGTTCAAGGACCGGGCCTCCTTCCCCCTCGGCAGCGGCCTGCGGGTGATGGCCGGTCGCCCGGATCTGGTCTCCACCCAGCTCGGCAATCGCCCGCCGCGCCGGCTCGGTTCGATCAGCGAGGTGCGCTGGCAATCCTTTGCCCCGCGCCCCTGAGTTCATCGCTGCAGGCCACCTCCAGATACAGCCCTGTGGCATCCCGCACCGCATCGGCGCAGGAACGCAGGCTCCAGCATTCGAGGCTCAGGTCAGGGGCCTCCTGGCCCGCCTGCGAGCTGCCCTGCAGCACGATCCGAAACCCCCCGGGTGAGGCGGACGGGCCCAGGCGCACCAGGCTGAGCCGCTCGATCAGCGTCGCCGGGCGCCGATCCAGCGCCGCCGCCAGCCGCAGCAGCAGGGCCAGGTTGGCCACGCTGCGCCTCTGTTCACGGCCTTCGATCAGCTGCCACGACTCGTGCCGCTTCTTGGGCAGCCCACGGCGGTGATAGCGGGCGATCGCCGCCACCATCAGGTGCTCCGTCTCGGAATAACCGAGCAGCTCACCATGGCGAATCAGGTACCAGGTGTGCTTGTGATACGCGGCATTGTTGATGTGCTTGCCGCAGTCGTGCAGCTGCGCCGCCGCCCACAGCAGCAGGCGACCGCTGCCATCGTCCTGATGCAGCAGGCCATGGCTCTGGTCGTAGAGGCTGAGGGCATGGGCGGCCACCCGCTCAGCGCGGGCCAGATCGACGCCGTAGCTGCGGGCCAGATGCAGCACCGTGCGTTCGCGAATCGTGCTCTGAAACGCGAAGCGATCCCCGAGCAGGTCGTTGCGCAGCATCCAGTCGACGATCAGCCCCTCGCGCAGGGCCCGATCGCAGACCACCAGCTCGCGGGCGCCCAGCATCGCCATCGCCGTGCGCAGGATCAAGGCCCCGGGCACGATGATCTCGGCGCGACGTTCATTGATGCAGGTGAGGCTGCGGCGCTGCTCCGGGGTCAGGGCCACCAGCCGCTCCACCAGCTGATCGATCCGCTCGCGGCTCAGCCGATAACCGCCCAGCCTGAGCGGCGGCTTGCTGTCCTCCGCGGCCGCCAGGGCCGCCAGGGCCATCGCCGTGCCGCTGGTGGCCACCAGCACCGGCTGCTCACCCGGCAGCAATGCCTTGCGGCCCTGGGCCACGGCCGGATCGAGAGCACCCTGGATGTAGGCCTCCAGGAAGCGGCGCCGCTCCGGTGGCAGGGGATCCTGCTGGCAGAACTCCCGCTGCAGCCGCACGGCACCGATCCGGGTGCTGGTCAGGCTGCGGGCATCACGCCCATCGGCGAGCACCAGCTCGGTGGAGCCGCCGCCGATGTCGAGGATCCAGTGGGGCGTCTCCCCGAAGGCCATGCCCGAAAGCACGCCCAGGTAGATCAGCCGTGCCTCCTCCGGGCCGCTGACCAGATCCACCTCGAGCTGGATCTGCTCCTGCAGCGCCAGCAGGAAGTTGCGGCCGTTGGGGGCCTCGCGCACGGCGCTGGTGGCGGCGGTGACGATCTGCTCGACCCCATGGCTCTCGGCCAGGTCGCGGCAGTGGCGCAGGGTGAGAAAGGCCCGCTCGATCGCCTCCGGGCTCAGATCACCGGTCTCCGGATGGCGTTCCCCCAGCCGGGTGGTCGACTTCTCCACCAGCAGCACCCGGAAGGCATGCAGTCCCGGATCGATGGCGGCAATCAGCAGATGGATCGAGTTGGTGCCGATGTCGATCGCCGCCACCCGCCGTTCCCCGGCGCTTCCGGCCCGGGCCGCCGGCCCGCGGGCGGGGGAGGACTCCATCGGCATCGGGTCCATCGGCGGCGGCGACCGTGGGGCGGCGTCACTTTGCCAGGGCTGCCCGACCGCCCTGGCCTCGCCGGTCGCACCCGTAGCCTGCGCCATGGTGTCGATCCAGCCCCATGACCGATCGCAGGGCCGCCGGCCCGTCGCCCGCCGCCAGCGACAACGCCGCGGCGCGACGCGGGGCGCTCGCCTGGCTGGAGCTGATGCGCTGGCACAAGCCCAGCGGCCGCTTGATCCTGCTGATCCCGGCCGGCTGGGCGCTGTGGTTGCAGCCGCAGGCACCGCCGGATCCGCTGCTGGTGGGCTGGATCGTGCTCGGTGGCCTGGCGGTGAGCGCTGCCGGCTGCATCGCCAATGACCTCTGGGATCGCCGCATCGACCCGCTGGTGGAACGCACCCGCAGCCGACCGCTGGCCGCTGGCCGCGTCAGCCGCGTCACCGCCTGGATCCTGATGGCCCTCTGCCTGCTGGCGGCCCTGCTGGTGGTGCTGGCCCTGCCGGCAGCGAACCGTGGCCTCTGCCTGGGGCTGGCCCTGGCGACGCTGCCACCGGTGCTGCTCTACCCCTCGGCCAAGCGCTGGTTCCCCTTCCCCCAGCTGCTGCTGGCCCTCTGCTGGGGCTTCGCGGTGCTGATCCCCTGGGCCGCCGCCAGTGGCCGCCTGGAGGGCCTGCCGCTGCTGCTCACCTGGCTGGCGACCCTGAGCTGGACCTTCGGCTTCGACACCGTGTATGCGATGAGCGATCGTGACGATGACCGCCGGCTGGGGGTGCGCAGCAGCGCCCTCAGCCTCGGCCCGGCGGCGCCCACGGCCGTGGCCGTCTGCTATGCGATCACGGCGGCGGCGCTGGCGGCGGCGGTGCTGCTGCAGCGGGGGTGGGCAGGGCCGCTGTTCTGGCTGCCCTGGCTGCTGGCGGCCCTGGCGATGCAACGCGAGGTCTGGCGGCTGCGCCAGCCGCAGCTGCCCCGCAGCGGCTACGGCCGCCATTTCGCCAATCAGGTGCGCCTGGGTGGCCTGCTGCTGCTGGCGCTGATCCTGCCCCGGCTGTGAAGGCACCCCTGCTCTCCCTGCCCCCTCCGCTGCGGCCGGGGGACCGCGTGGGGCTGGTGGCGGCCAGCTCGGCCCTGGAGCGGCCGGAGCCGCTGCTGGACGGCCTCGAGATCCTGCGCTCCTGGGGGCTGGAGCCGCAGGGCGATCCGCTGGCCCTGCTGGAGCGCCGCTGGGGCTACCTGGCCGGCCGCGACGCCGACCGTCTCGCCGATCTGCAGCCTCGGACCGCCGCCGCCGGAACCGCGCCGGCGCTGCTGGCCTGTGTGCGCGGCGGCTGGGGCGCGGCCCGGCTGCTGGAGGCCCGACCGCGGGCTGAGGCGAACTGGTTGCTCGGCTTCTCCGATGTCACGGCCCTGCTGTTCGATCGGGTGGCGCAGGGATGGCCCGGTGGCGTCCATGGTCCGCTGCTCACCACCCTGGCGGCCGAGCCGGACTGGAGCCGCGAGCGCCTGCGGGCGCTGCTGTTCGGCGAACCGTTGCCGGATCTGCAGGGCGAGACCTGGTGCGGCGGCAGCGCCGAGGGCCCGTTGCTGGTGGCGAACCTCACCGTCGCCAGCCATCTGCTCGGCAGCCGCCATCTGCCGCCGCTGGCCGGCGCGATCCTGGTGCTGGAGGACGTGGGCGAGGCGCCGTACCGGATCGACAGGATGCTCACCCACTGGCGTCTGTGCGGCGCGCTGCAGCAGCTGGCCGGTCTCGGCTTCGGGGCGTTCCGGCAGTGTGAGGCGGAGGCGGAGACGGGGGTGGAACCGGCCCGGGGCTTCAGGCTCGAGCAGGTGCTGCGCGAGCGCA
>Ga0172372_10005665_pt1 | contig 17310 bp, 11 predicted proteins | sample LakKiv5m_2_FD_114544 | JGI IMG/M metagenome (GOLD analysis project Ga0172372, IMG submission 114544) | Freshwater microbial communities from Kabuno Bay, South-Kivu, Congo - kab_092012_9.5m | ecosystem: Environmental > Aquatic > Freshwater > Lake | place: Democratic Republic of the Congo...
GGCAGCGCCCTTTGCCCGCAGGCTGCCGCCATGCGGCTGACATTGCGAGCGGTTGGGCGGAAGCCCCCGGCTGTGTTTCGCACCGAAGGTGCCCGCGCTGGCAAGGGCATTGGCAGCGCGTTGGCAGCGCCCTTTGCCCGCAGGCTGCCGCCATGCGGCTGACATTGCGAGCGGCTGGGCGGAAGCCCCCGGCGATGTTTCGCACCGAAGGTGCGCGCACTGGTGAGGGCATTGGCAGCGCGTTGGCAGGGCCCTTTGCCCGCAGGCTGCCGCCATGCGGCTGAGACGAGCGGCTGAGCGGAACATCTTTTCACCACCCCAACGCTGTCCTCAGGACAACACCGTACTGACGCCGTCTTCCAGCCGATACAGATGTTCGCCGGCTTTGCGGACCAGCAGGATGCCTTCGTCTTCGCGATTGGCGAATGACTCGACATCGATACTTTCCGGGTCGCGCCATGCGAGGTTGATGCGTTCGCAGATTTCTTTTGAAAGCTGCGAGGCGACGGTCACGGTGACGCGTGGACGTTCGATGCCGTTTTCGAAGGTGCCACTGCCGCGAACATGCGTGGAATGTGCCAGCACACCTTTGGGAAATTCGCGGAATCGGTCCCATTGTTTTGTGAAGTAATCCCGGACGTGGTAGCCGATGCGTTCGATGTTGTGGCCGTGCGTGACGGAGATTTCCTTCATGTGTGGCGCGTAGATGATCAGTTCACCGCCGTCGGCGACGACAGGTTCCAGCTTGTACATGCATTTGCCGGCTACCCAGAGTTCATCATACATCGGGGGAGCGCAGGAGAGCACTTGTTTGTACGGCCGGGCCTTGCGCTTGATGTGGACTCGACCGGACAATTCTGCAGCCTGACGCCACGCATCTTCCGGTGTTCCATAGAACAGGCCGTAGGGAGCAGCGTCGGGCGCGACGACGAATGCGAGGCAGCGTCGTTCAAGCGGCACCATCCGTGCCGCGCGATCCACAACGCGTCGCACGGGTGTATCCTGAACGCCGATGATGCCGACATTCGTGATCAACGCGCCCAGCCAGTGGAAGAAGTTGAGCAGATCCGGGCCGGAGATGCCCGGGAAGAAGTATTTGTTGCCGCCACTGAACCCCACCACTTCATGCGGAAAGACCGGTCCCACGATCAGAGCGACGTCGTAGTCGTGAATACGACGGTTGATCTGCACCGGCACTTCTTCAGCCATGGCACCCGACGACAACTCTTCAGTGTCCGTCTTTGAGAGCATGCCAATCTGCACAAGCTCTGCGGGGTTATCCCATGCATGGTTAAACAGTCCGACATCGCTGCAGGGGTCGTCGGCGGCAATCCCCAGCATGCTGCGAATGGCGGCATCGGGCATGGGACGGTGCGTGCCAAGAGCAACCAGAACATCGAGGGCTCTGACGTGTGCACGCAGATGCTGACGCAGTGCCGGAAACAGCACCGGCAACGGGGCTGTCCGAGTGTTGTCGGGAACAATCAGGAGCACTCGCCGATCACGAAAATCCTCAACCGGGATTCGGGAAGCGATCCATTGGCGAATCTGATCTGGAGTCAGAGTAATGGTGGGTTCTGGATTTGCCATGGTGTGGACTCAACTGAGCAGACAGGGAGCGAACAGGAGTGGGGACGGAGCATCGCGGGAAATCAGCGGCCGAGTTCCCGGGAACGCAGGGTGGCTGCTTCGACCGCATTCATCAGCGCGGCCCGCAATCCGCCGCATTCGAGTGCGTGCAGGCCGGCGATGGTGGTTCCGCCGGGACTGGCGACGGCATCCTTCAAGGCAGCGGGATGCTGGTTTCCAGAGAGCACCATATCTGCTGCGCCGGCGACGGTCTGAGCGGCCAGTTTCAGAGCGACAGCGCGGGGCAGCCCCATTTTCACACCGCCGTCACTGAGTGCTTCGATAATCTGGAACACGTAGGCCGGACCACTCCCGGAAAGTCCGGTGACGGCATCGAGGAGTGATTCGGACACCCACGAGATGCTGCCGACGGTGGTGAGCAGTGCTTCGGCCAGACTGCGATCGTCTGGCGTGGCGGTGGCAGCAGCGGCAGCACCGCTGGCGCCGCGGCCGATCAGGCAGGGAGTGTTGGGCATGACGCGGATCAGGCGAGTACCGGCCGGGAGCGATTCAGTCATGTGTGCCAGCGTGATGCCGGCGGCAACGGAAATCACGAGCGGTTCGGAGACGAGCAGCGGAGCCAGTTCGCGGAGGGCCTCGGGCATGACCTGTGGTTTGACGGCGAGTATCACCACGGTGGCATTTCGCACCGCTTCAGCCATGGATGCTGTCGCCTGTGCGTGCGCCCCCGTTACCTTCAGAAACCGTTCGCGGGCCTCTGCCGACGGATCACAGGCCGTGATTTGCGCGGGACCAGGAAGCGAGCGTACGAAGCCGGCAGCAAGTGCGGAGGCCATCTGGCCACTGCCGATAAAGGCGATGCGATGTTGCGAAAATTCCATTGAAAACTCCGCAGAAAAAAAGCAGCGGACGAGCGAGGCCCGTCCGCTGCCGTGGACTTTCCATTCGGATCATCAGTTGTTGGTGGCGGTCACGCCCGGCAGGTCATCCGTGCGGAACGGTGTGAGTGGCAGTCCGGCGCCGTTGAACATGTTGCACACCGGGTTATCGGCCCAGCCGTAGCGAACAGCAACCGGATTCGGAACTTTGCTGCTGGAGACTTCAACGCGGCCATCCTGGAGAATCTTTGCGTCCGCCCAGACAAACTTGTGGTCGTCGCCGGCGATTGCAAAACCCACTGGCTGCGGAACATCGAAGGGGCGCCAGCCACCATCCACATAGTTGAAACTCAGCACGATTTTTCCGTCCTGCTTTTCCATGGAGGCATACTGTGGACTGTGGAAGGGGATCTTGACGCCGTATTCGTTGGCCAGAGCCCAGCGAGCGAGGCGACGGCCGACATCGACTTTGTTCTTCGGATGAATGTCCTTGCCTTCCCCGATGTCAATGATGACCGCTTCACCGGTGTGGCTGAGTTTGGACATGGTCATGGTCTGAGCTTCGCGAAGTTCGGCCCAGTCGCTGGCACCTGGTTCAGCCTGCTGTGCCTTGAAATCGGCCAGCTGCACCCAGTAGAACGGGAAGTCACCCTGACCCCATTCCTGCCGCCAGTTGGAGATCATTGCCGGGAACAACTCGCGGTACTGATACGCGCGGGATGCGTTGCTTTCGCCCTGGTACCAGATGGCTCCGCGAATGGTGTAGCCGATGTGTGACTTGAGCACCCCGTTGTAGATGTTGGCGGGGCGAGCATTTCCGGACATCTGCCTTTTCAGACCTTCCAGCTGCTTTTTCTGTTCGTCGTTGAGGCTGGAGTTGGCGGAGAGTTCGGCGACCTGCTTTTCCATGGCTTCCCAGCGGGCCAGCAGCGGAGCGAATTTTTCGTTGGCTTTGAGCACATCGCGGTTGACCCAGGCTTCGCAGGCAGAGCCACCCCAGGCGTTGTTGATCATGCCAATCGGCACATCAATCGTCAGATGCAGCTGGCGAGCGAAGAAATAGCCAACAGCGGAAAAATTGCCGAGGTTTTCGGGGTTGCAGACCATCCAGCGGCGATCGTCGTGGCTGGCGATGGGTTCCTGAGTGCCCACCTGTGGAAAATTAATCATGCGGATGTTCGGAAATTTGGCAGCCAGCTTTTCGAGGTCCGGGTCGTTGGAGGCGTTGACGGACCACTGCATATTGGACTGACCCGAACAAATCCAGACTTCGCCCACCAGCACATCATTGACGGTCACGGTTTCGTCACCCTTAACCGTGAGCGTGTGCGGGGTGTTGCTGGCGTCGAAGGCCGGCAGCGAAACATCGAAACGACCGGTGGCATCAGCCTTGCCGGCAACCGACCTGCCACCCAGCTCGACAGTCACCTCCTGCCCGGGATTTGTCCAGCCCCAGACACGAATGGGCATTTTCTGCTGCACCACCATGTGGTCAGAAAACACGTTGGGCAGTTTTGTCCCGGCCTCGACGGCCGATGTCGTCGTGAGGGCCAGCAGCACAAGCAGAGCACGAAAATTCACCACGATTCTCCTTGAGAAAAAGGAAGCAGGCGTCAGAGGTGGGAAGGTGGGAAGCCTGTCCCGAAGCAAACCCGTTCCGACGGGTCAGGACGAAGATTATCGTCTGAGCATAGAATTTCACGCGAGTGGGCCTGGATTCACGGCGGGGCAGATTTTCACCGGCACCGGATTTCTTTGTGCCCAACTCCGCCCAGCCGATCCCCATCGCCGTACAACGGACTTCCAGTCCGTCACCCCCCGGCACCCAACCGATCGCCGAAACGCCACCCCAAACACCCCAACCGAGCCGCGACCGTCAGGGAGTGGAATAACCACCCAATCACCCCGCCGGAAATGCCAACACACATGGCACCTTGGCGCCCAGAGCCGTCATTTTGTCGCCTTTCGCTCTGCGAAAGGGCTTCCAACGCCGTGCTTTCGCGGAGCGAAAGGCGACTATCGCTGCCCCTCCAGGCCGCAATCGCACGGGGCCGCCTCTTCACACTCGGAGGAGTTTACCGATTTTTCGGATTAGGCGATCAGATTTCCTTCAATCAGCAGGCGGCTTTTGCCGAAGGCGCTTGACATGGCGTGCCTTTCGGGTTTTTCACTGGATTTGCTCATGCGTCGCAATGCCTGGAAATTCACGACTGATCCGCCGCGGCGGAAGTCCAGCGGGCGTTTATTCACCGCAGAATCCCTCGAAAGCAGACTCTATGCGGGAAGTCTGACCGGTCTGCCGTTTCTGCTCCCGGCATCTCCGCTGGATTCACTGCCGGAATCTTCGCTGCCGCGGAATTCTGAAGACACGTCCGACGATCACCTCGGGCCTGCCACGGCTCCGCTCCGCGTTCGCTATGACTTTCGTGATCATGAAGGCGTGCATAATGAGATCACGCCGGAACAGCAGCAGCTTGCAGAAGACGTTCTGCAGCGCTGGCAGCAGGTGCTCGGGCAGGGTGTGAGCTTTCAGCGGGACACCGCTTCGCCGCTGGATTCTATCCTGAACATCGGAGTCGGCAGCCTTACCGTCGCCCAGCTGCAGAGTCGTCCCGGCGGAGTGCTCGGGCTGGGAGGTGGCCAGCTGATTCCTGACGGTGGCGGGCACGCGATTCGTGGACTTGTCTGGCTGGACAGCGCCGAAGACTGGTCCGAAGATGGTGCACCCAGCGGTACTGGCGCTGCCGCGAAACCTGATTTCAGCACGGTCGCGGCGCACGAAATCGGGCACGGACTTGGGTTGCCGGACAGCTCTTCCGGGCTGATGAACGGCGAGTGGACCGGCGCGAGCTCTGGTATGGCACTGACGGCGGCCATCGAGCAGGCGGTGGCATCGGCGGGTTCGACCGCCGCAACGGGTGGCGCGATGAGTTCAGGCGAGTCGATGGCGGCAGCGGCGTCGTCACCGCCGACGCTGCGATCCGCAGGCGGGCTGGTTCTGTCCCCGCTGCAGGATCCGCAACTCAAGGCAGCCGAAGTGCAGCAGCTGCTTGATCGAGCCTCGGCCGTCACGTCCAGCGATGACGCGATCATCGCAGTGGTGGATCGCAGCGGTCGGATTCTGGGTGTGCGGGTGGAAGCTGGGGTCACAGCGTCGGACGCACAGACGCTGGCCTTCATGGTGGACGGCGCCGTTGCCAAGGCGCGAACGGCGGCCATGTTTTCCAGTGGCGATCTGCAGCTGCAGTCTCGCGGACCGCTCACGTCCCGCACCGTGCGCTTTATCAGCCAGTCCACGGTCACGCAGCGGGAAGTTCAGTCCAATCCGAATTCATCCGATCCCACGTTTCAGGGACCAGGTTTTGTGGCGCCCATCGGAGTTGGGGGCCACTTTCCTCCCGAGATTCTGCACACGCCGCCGGTGGACCTGTTTGCGATTGAACACACCAATCGGGACAGTCTGATTCATGCGGGGCCGAATGGGATTCGGGAAGACGGTGCGGGCGACGACCTGACGCTCAGTTCCCGCTTCGACGCTCAATACCTTCCCGGCAAATCAATTGTGGTGCCCGAGTCGTGGGGGTTCGCCTCCGGCATGGCACCGACGCAGCAGTCTCGCGGCATCGCAACATTGCCGGGCGGAGTGCCCCTGTTTCGCGACTCGGACACGGATGCCGACGATTTTGGCGATACACTGGTGGGCGGTATCGGCGTGTTCTTTCCGGGCAGCACAGGGACCGCGGATTTCGAACAGGGTTTCGTGCCGGGCCAGTCCACGCTTGAGCGTCTGAATGCGCCGCGGGTGCTTGAGGCCGAACTGATCGCGCTGGCGGCAGCGGGCGGCAGCCTTGGTGCGGCCACGTTTCCTTCACCGGTGCCGGAAGCCGTTGTGGGGACGATTGCCGGAGTGGCTCCGGTGGCAGGCCTCGATTTGCCGTTCGGCAACATCACGCTCGTCGGGATCGAACTTGAAATCGTCGGACCAACACCCGGTATTCAGGGTGTGCGGGACCTGATCAGCTTCAGCCGCACGCTGAGCCCTGGAAGTGTCAACGGCACGGACCTGCCGGTCACCACTGGAGGCGATTTGCTGCTGGACGGCGCAACCGTGCCCGATGAATGGCTGGTGGGGCCGAAGAACGGTGTGGACATCACAGCGGCGGATGTCCAGAAGATCATCGAACGCGGCATCGCGGCCGCCATGAAGACACGGGCTGCCATTCGCATCCCCGCAGGCAACCGCACCCGCATGACATTCGCCGTTACGGATGTGACGGGCGAGGTTGTGGGGCTGTACCGCATGACAGACGCCACCGTGTTCTCACTCGACGTCGCCGTGGCCAAAGCTCGCAATACCGCCTACTTTGCCAAACCCGGAGCACTGCAGCCAGCAGATCAGGTGGCCGGTGTGGCGTCGGGAACCGCGTTCTCGAATCGCACCTTTCGGTTCCTTGCCGAACCGCGCTTTCCCGCCGGCGTCGATGGATCCACTCCCCATCCGTTCTCGATCATGAATCCCGATCGCAATCCGAATCTGAATCCCGACACCGCCGAAAACAGCGGTGCTCCGGTGAATGCTGCCGATATGCACGATACCGTGCTCGGATTCGACGCCTTCAACCCGGGACGAAACTTCCAGGACGCTTCGACCGATCTGAAAAAGCAAAACGGGATCGTGTTCTTCCCCGGCAGCACGCCGATTTACAAAGACGGGCAGCTGGTCGGTGGTTTTGGTGTGAGCGGTGATGGGGTGGATCAGGACGATGTCGTCACATTCCTTGCAGCTCAGGACTTCCTTCCGCAACAGAACGGACAGGTTTCGGCCGATCAGACTTTTGTCGATGGAGTCCGGTTGCCGTTCATCAAGTTCAACCGAGTGCCCTTCGGCTGAGATGGCAGACGAGCCGACAGTTCTGTTGCAGGCACGTCACCGCGGCAGGGGAATGGTGAGCAGCATGCAGCGGATTCTGGTAGTGATGCTGGTTCTGGGGATCTCAAACGCAGCCGCGGACGAAACAATCGCCGCGGATCCGCCACAGCATTCCAGGAAGCCCGCTGCCGCGTCTGCAGAGGACCAGCGCCGGGCCGGGAATTTCCAGAGCGTCGCACCGTGGGCACGGCCGTTTCCTGACAGTCAGTATCGCGGTTATTACGTGGGCGGCGGAGCAGTCCTGTTCGGCAGTCCTCCCGATCGCCTGCACGGAGAAAATCGGCGGGATCACGAAGGCACATTCGGCGTCGATTATGTGCCGTGGTACTCGAACGTCCGACCGCACTGGTTCCACGGACGCAACCATCAGGGCGGCGAAGGCCAGTACGAGCCGGACGAAAAAAACAAGCCCTTCGCGCTTTTTCAATCCAAACGCGTTCGCACACCGCGGCAGAAGGCCCGTTGAAGCCGATTCCGGCGAGATCAAACGCAGTGAGGTCTACACCAGCCCCAGTCGCTCCCGGCGGTACTTGCCTGACTGCACGCGTTCCACCCAGACCGGGTTTTCCAGATACCACCGCACCGTCTGTTCCAGGCCACTGGCGAAATCCTGCTGTGGGGTCCAACCCAGCTCTCGCTGGATTTTGGTTGCATCGATGGCGTAGCGACGGTCATGCCCAGGGCGGTCGCGGACGTAGGTGATCAGCGATTCACAGGGCGCGTGAGCCAGGCCGGGATGCAGACGGTCCACCAGCGCACACACCTGCCGCACAATGCCGATATTGGTCTGCTCGTTGTTGCCGCCCACGTTGTAACACTCGCCCACACGGCCTTTAGCCAGCACAGTTTCAATCGCGGCGCAGTGGTCTTCCACGTACAACCAGTCGCGCACGTTCAGACCGTCGCCGTAAACCGGGAGCGGTCGTCCTTCAAGGGCGTTGAGTATCATCAGCGGGATGAGCTTTTCAGGGAACTGGTACGGGCCGTAGTTGTTGGAACAGTTGGTAATCAGCACCGGCAGTCCGTACGTGTGCTGATAGGCACGAACAAAGTGATCGGAGGCCGCTTTGCTGGCGGAATAAGGGCTGTTCGGCGAATAGGGAGTGTCTTCCGTGAACAGCCCCGTGGAGCCCAGGGAACCATAGACTTCATCGGTGGAGACGTGCAGAAAACGAAACCCCTCCCGAACGGCCCCGGTCAGGCCGGCGTACCAGACGCGGACTTCTTCCAGCATCCGGCAGGTGCCAAGGACGTTGGTTTCGACAAACGTGAGCGGTCCATCGATGGACCGGTCCACATGCGATTCCGCCGCAAAGTTGACCACAGCGGCCGGCTGATGCGTCTCCAGCAGCTGCCGCACGAGAGCCCGGTCGCCGATATCTCCCGGAACCAGCTGATGCCACGGCGAATCCGTCGGCAGCGAATCCGGATTCCCGGCATACGTCAGCCGGTCCAGATTCACAATCCGCACACCCCCGCGAAGGCACGCACGACGGACAAAACAGCTGCCAATAAACCCGGCACCGCCGGTGATGAGAAGAGTTTGCATCTGTGAATCTTAAAAAAAACAGCGGACGGGCGGAAGCCCCCGGCTGCGTTTCGCACCGACGGTGCGCGCCCCTGCAACGCCCCTGCAACGCTCGTCGCCCGCAGGCTGCCGCCATGCGGCTGACCGGCCATTACTCCCACACCCATTCGCACATCGCCCGTTCCAACGCCTCCCGAATCGGAGTCATCTTCAATCCCGCAGCTGCCGCCTTGTCCGTATCCAGCACACAATTCGACCGCGGCGTCTTCGCAGCCAGCTGCAAAAACTCTTCTTCCGTCTCGAAAAAATCAAACTCCCGATCTGCCAGTCCCGTGCGCCGGATCAGATCAACCACCTCCCGAGTCGTCACGGAGCCGGGGTTGGTCAGATGATAGGTTCCAAACGGCACCTGACGTTCGATGCAGTCCACACAGGCGGCAGCGAATTCGTCCAGCTGCGAAAGGCTGTTGCGCGCATCCAGCAGGCGGCGATAGCGCAGCAGTTTGGAAATATAATTGCGGCTGGAATCGCGGTGACAAAACGGAATCCGCAGCCGCCAGATCCAGCAGCGGTCGGCCCCTTCAAGCACCTCTTCCCCCAGCGCCTTGCAGCCGGAATAAAAGCTGCAGTTATTCTGTCGAAACGAAAAATTCGGCGGATCCTGCTCTGTAAACCCCGTCCCGTCAGCCTTCGCCCCCGTGTAAATGCAGCCCGAAGACACATGCCCCCAGGGAATCCCAAGCTCTTCACACACCCCCCGAACCACTCCCGGCAACACCGCATTCCCCGCCAGACACTCCGTTTTCGCCAGCTCACAGGCATCCACGTTCGGACGCCCGGTGAAACCTGCCGAGTTGATCACGCACTGGACTTCGCGGGCCTGCAGGTGATCTCGCAAAATCTCGGGCCGTGTGTAGTCCACGACATTTCGCGAAAGGTTCCAGACCCCCAGCCGCCGCCGTCTCAGCTCCCGCCGAATCGCCGTCCCGATAAATCCCGCCCCACCCAACACCACAACCATGGTTCCGTCCCTGACCAGAATCTCCGTCGCTGGAAGACTGCACGTATCGGGCAGTCTACGCAAGCAGGGAGGAATTCGCCAATGGACAGAGTCGCGTTTCGCTCTGCGAAACGGACGCGCAGCAAAAAACATCCCAAAGTCGATGCTCCCAGCCGCGTTCCAAAAGTCATAATCGATACGACGATCTGGCGTTGCTTCGGGCTGGCACACCGCCCACGGGCCTCAATCCTGATCAACCTCCACCCGCTTCCGCAACCCTCCCGGAAAATCCGCGCGATGCCTGTCCACCAGCACGTTCCCGAGCACAATCCCGTCCATATCGGTTCTCAGAAAGCAGCGAATCGCCTCTTCCGGTGTCCTGACAATTGGTTCGTTTTCATTCAGCGAAGTATTCAGCACAATCGGCACACCGGTTTTTTCAAAGAACGCACTGATCAGTCGGTGATACAGAGGATTGGTGCGTCTGGACACCGTCTGCAGGCGTCCGCTGCCGTCAACGTGAGTCACCGCGGGGATGATGGGGTGTTTTTCTTTGCGAATGGGGAACACCTTTTCCATATACGGCGTCGGCTCGTTGATCTCAAACCATTCCCCCACGTGTTCTTCAAGGATGCTGGGGGCGAATGGGCGGAATTTTTCGCGGAACTTGATCCGCAGATTAATAACGTCCCGCATATCCGTGCGTCGCGGATCCGCCAGCAGCGATCGATTGCCCAGGGCCCTCGCGCCGAATTCCATCGCTCCCTGAAACCAGCCGATCACGCGACCGTCAATCAACAGGTCCGCTGTCCGCTGCACCAGCTGCGATTCCTCCAGCACTTCATACGGCACCCCCAATTTCTGTGCGGCCGCAACGGCTGCTGCGGTGCTGGAAGCACAACCCCAGTAGGCGTGGTCCTGCACAAAGGTCCGTGGCCGACCCAGCTGGCGGTTCCACACATGAAAGGCCGCCCCGAAGGATGTCCCGTTATCAGCAGCCCCGGCCGGGATATACACCTCCCGAAACGGTGTCCGCGAGGTGATCTTCCCATTCGCCACAGAATTCATCGCCACGCCGCCCGTCATGCAGACGCGATCCAGTTTTGTTTTGTCATGCAGGCGATTGAGCAGGTGCATGAGGATTTCTTCGGTGACCACCTGCAGCGATTTGGCAATGTTGTCGTGCCGCTGCGTCATTGGTTCGCGGCGATCCCGAACCGGCCCCAGCTCCTGAATCAATCGATCACTGCAGAACGGCTCGATGACGGGTGCCCCGTCGTTCCACGACATGCGAATTCCGCGACGATGATGTGTGAAATAATCCAGATTCAGCTCAAACACATCCCCCCGCGGACGAATCATGCGGCGAAAGAAATCAGCAAATTCCGGTTCCCCATACGGAGCCAGCCCCATCACCTTGTACTCGTCGCCGTAGTACGGAAACCCGAGGTACATGGTGATGGCGGTATACAGAAAACCGATGGAGTGCGGATAGTAGACCCGGTTGAGTTCGGTCCAGTCATTCCCGCGGGCGTGGGCCGTGAGCGTGCTTGTGAAATCGCCCATGCCATCGACGGACAGCACGGCGGCTTCGTCGAACGGGCTGATCAAAAATCCCGCCGCAACGTGGGTCTGATGATGTTCGATCCGGTGAAACTGAACTCTCAAATCGCTGCGTGAAATGCCAACCGCTGCCGCAAACTGCTCTTCCAGCCCCAGCGTCTTCCCCTGGCGTTTCAGTCGATCGAGGATGGCCGTGGCTGAGGGACGGTGGCCGGCGACAAACAGCAACCGTCGCCACAGATTGGCGCGCGGTTGAAACGACACGGCCACATGATCCACATCCCCGGGTTTCAGGCCCGCGGATTCCAGACACCAGCGAATGGAAGCCGCCGGAAACCCGGCCCAATGCTTCACCCGGTTAAACCGCTCCTCCTCCACCGCCGCCACCAGTCTGCCATCGCAAACCAACGCCGCCGACGCATCACCGTGATAAGCATTGATACCAATAATATTCATCAAGCCCCCCTCTCCCCTGGCAGGGGAGAGGGGCCGGGGGTGAGGGGCCAAAGTCCCCAAACACCCCACCCCGCCACTCATCCCCTCCACCCACTATCCCTCAACCCCCACCCAACCGCGCCCCAACTCCCGCCCCATCCCCGAAAAACAACTCCAAATACTCCTCCAAAAACCGATTCTTCCGCATAAACCCCTGCGCCAGCTCCAGCGACCCCACCCTCAGCCGCTGCCGCGCCTCAACATCCATGGCCGCCAATTCCCCCACCGCCCCGGCAAACGCGCCCGATTCCTCCAGCGGCAAATCCCAGCCGGCCTGCTGTTGCTGAAGTTCGCGCCAGATCGTTCGGTCACTGATGATCACGGGCGTGCCCACTCCCAGCGATTCAAAGATCGCGTGCCCGAAGTTTTCGCCCTGAGTCGGCAGAATCATTGCATCCGAACGAATCAGCAGTTCCCGAATTTCCGCTTCCTGGAGTGCCCCGGCAAACCGCACCGTCACCCCTGCAGGCAGCCCTGCTGCCAGCTTCCGGCAACGTTCCGCATACCCCAAATCCTCCTCCGGCCCGGCGATCGTCAATTCACACGGCCCCGACAGCCCCGCCAGACTCTCGATCGCCAGATGCACATTCTTAATCGGATGCACGCGTCCCACGCAGCACAACCGCAGCACTCCACCAGTCACCGGCCGTTCCGGCAACACCTCCAGCGGCCGCAGGGGCACATTGGGAATCATCACGGCCTTCGCCCCCGGAAACGCCCATTCAATCTCCTGCAGCTCCTCAGGCGAAGTCGCATGAAACACCACCCGCCGCATCAGCCCCGACCACCGCAGCAACGCCAGCAGCGGCCGCTTCTTCCACGCCTTGCGACCTAACGCCGACGGCTTCAGCATCCCCCGAGGGGCAAGCACAACCCGAGTCGACTCGGGCAACTTCCGAGCCAGCCAAAGCGGCCAAAGCGTCCCGGGGAAGGAGAACATGCTGTTGAGGTACACGGCACTTGGCGGTTTGGTGCGCAGGACGGACGGAACTTCTAATAACCTGCCACGGGAGTTTCCATAAAAAACTCGTGCGCGATCGCGGTAGCAACACCAGCGATTGACCGGCACTTCCAGATGCTGTGTCCGAGCCCCGAGGTCGAAACATGATGACAGCACCGACACGCCGGAACGTTCGTGAATCAGTTCTACCAGATTCAACACGCTGCGAATGGGACCTCCAGCACGGAAAGCCGGGGAAAACCAATCGGAAAGAATGAGTACGGACGGAGACTTCACTAACACACCCATTTCAGCACAAAAAACCGACAAAAGAGTTCAGGATGCACATAGCGGTCCGAAAAAAAGTTGTTTATTGGCATATTCCGGTGTCAGAGGCCGAAAAAACCACTTAACCGGGCCTCATCGTCGATTGCATTTGATAATGCCTGCTGTCTCACGTTTCCGCGTCATGCAAATTCACTCTCTTCAACGCTTCGCCTCGACTTCCATTCCCGCGATAGACTCCACACTGCTAATGAAAGAAAAAAGGGAATTCAATCGCAATCGCCGGAGCACGAACTGATGACACCGCTTCCCAGTCTGCAGTGCTGATAAGACGAATATCAATGATCAACTCACCTGATTGAACCTTCCATGAATCATCAGCGGAGATGAATCGAGGCGTGTTCAAATCTGCTAACGGACCAGACGAGATCAGCAGCGAATTCACACGCAACTCATACTTAACGGGCAAACCCTGCCATTCATCTTCGAATGGCTGCTTGTTACGCCGATGGTCACCTGTAAGCAGAAATCCACCCTTAAAACTAAGGCCGCTCGGGCACTCCAGTATTGCTGATGCACCGACCCAGCTCAGGGAATCCTCCCCTTCGCTGCGACACTTGGTCAACGTTGCAGAAAAGCTGACTCCATCTTCAAGCAAGGATGCGTCAATCTGTCCCGCAAGATCGGACTTCACTGGAGCTACGCTCGAGAACCGACTGAATGCAGAGAAAACTCTACCCAACGATGACCCGACGGCAATATGCAAACACAGCAGTGTCGCAATGAATGATAACGCTAAAAAACAACAGTAACGCTGCGATCTCAAGCAGACTCCCAACGACTCACAACGACCAGTCCCAGCCCAACACTCGATAAGACGTCCCACAGCAAAGCAGTATAAGAATCCGAAAAAAATGTCGTAAACGGCTACCGCTTCAGTCAGCAGCAATTCAATAAGAATACCACAAAATGAAAACCCGAGCAGCAACCATTCGCCGTGGCCAAAGCGAACCAGTGACGAAACCGCAAGGCGTACCAGAAAACACGAACCCAATATAAAGCCCATAAGCGAGCAATAAACTCTCCGCGCCTCGAACCATCGAATGCGATCTTCCCAACAATGTACCGAAAATTCCTGCCGCACTGCATGATACATAGTGTAATCGAAACCCGCAAACTGAATATTTTTCCTGAACAGATGCACAAAAAAATCATCCCAGCGTAGAAGTTTCTCATTCACCAAACGCCGAAGTGCGGCCTGAAACTTCAGCCCGTCCGGAATCGCCGGAAAATACTTATGTGACCACGGAGCAATATCATTCCACTTAGCATTCGTCCCGGAGTCTATGCCAGAAACGTAGCCCAGTGCGCTGGAAGACCCAAGTTTTCCCGTTCTGCTCTCAATCCGGTCGCTGATGTAACTTGACGTTGAAAACATCAAAAGGATGACAACCGATGCAAGCCCGATCGGCATGAGTCCTCGAAAGACCCGTTCGCCCCTTCGTAAATCGGTCTGCAGAAATCCCGACATCGCGACCTTACCACCGAACACAACAACGCTCACAAACAGAATCGGCCAGTATGATCGCTGAATTTCAAGCAGGCCGGATACAACTCCCAGAAGGGCAGCGTAGAGGATCTGCACTGCGACATTGAGAGGAGCGGGAGTCCATCGAGACTTTCCAGAAAAGAATACTCGATCCGCGAACAGGAAAAACACGGCAAGCAGAAACATTGCCGGGACGTCATGACTTGCAATCGTAAGTCCAAACCAAAAGTCCGGAAAAGCGACAAGCAGAGGCATCGTGGCTATTGCGGCGGTACTACCTATTGCTTTTCGGGCAAAGATTGTCACAAGAATGACCGTGAAAGTCTGGACCACAAGATTGCACCACGCCACATTTTCGGGGTCAGGGCCAAAAATGGCAACCAAGGGGTAGAAGTACAGGAACGAGCGTTGAACGTATGTCTTGTTTATCGGGGAGGCATTTGGGAGGGACGCCCAGTCTCCTTCTGCCATTCTGCAGGCATTCGACCAATAAATCGCATAGTCATTAATTTGAACGGCCGGATTTTTGAGAATCCAGATGCTCTTCAGAGCAATTAAAAATAGGACAGTGACGGCAAGAGCATACACAAACCGATGCCTGTCCTCGGGTTTCTGCGAAACGTACCAACCCAACAAAATTGAAGCAGCGAAAATCGAGATAACAACAATCAGGGAGAGGCCATACTGCAAGGCGTCAAGCCCAATAATGAAAAGATCGATTTGTAAAATGCTTTGCTGCAGCACTACCACGGACAGCAATAATCCGCAAATCCATTTGATGACCCCGGAGATGGACGGCGAAGCAGGTGAAACGTCACATTTACTCACACCGGCCGATTCCGGTAACTCGTCATTCGTTCTTCTTTTCAAGATCGCTTGCCCGAGTTTCATAAACGCCGCCACGAACAGGAATGCTGCTCCCGAGGCGGCGACCGGAGGGATAAAAAAGACAAGATCTCCTTGCCAGTTCAAGCACCTTTTTGGCAATGAAAGTATCGAATCCCGAAATGGAAAGCACGTTATCCGGACCCCCTGTCTCCATTTCTTCGGCAGCATCGATGCAGGCAGTGACTGCACGTTCGCTATCTTCAGTTTTGTCACTGGACCAACGTAATACTGACCGCATACGACTTCAAAGTCTATTTCAGAAAGCCCATCTTCGCGTGCTGTTCCGACAGTTATCGATGCCACCGGGCCCGCGTGCGGCGAAATATACACGCCGTGTTTGCCCGGATACTTCGCGAGACTCATGCTTGACCCAAGTGGACTTTCCACAGTCACTTCGAGATTGTCCACGACTTCGGCTCTACCGATTGCCGCCAGATGTACACTGCTGAAGTTTTGGCCACCTTTGTATCGTAGTATCACAAGCGCAGCAATCAGACACACCAGCGCGATTGATATCCAAACTCTTACCCTACCTGACATTATTTTCTCCGATCGAATCGTTTCACCATGATTGCTTGAGAAGTTTGTTTGCGCAGTCCTGTTGCGTTTCAAAATGGGTATGTTGCCTTGAAGGCCAACCTTTCATAGGGAGCGTACCCGTGTTGTCGTTTTTTGGTTCAACGATGAATATGGTGCGAAGGATTGTAGGAAGGAAATTGGAGGGTTTACGGAAAGAGGTCATCTCGTTCTGATTGAGGTGTCGTTAGCGAGACACATAACATCAGGGGGCCGAGACGCCCACGAAACAAATGTACCGCTTGTTTGGCTGTTCGCACTACTCACCGGTTGACTGCCGCGAGGAGGAAGGGGTTTTTGTCCCGGAAATGGAATGTCTTCGGGAGTAAGACTGCTGCTCTGGTTGTGGTGGCCGGGATGTGATTGGCCGCGGGAGTCGACAGCGGCAGGTGGTTGCTCCACCGCTGGCGCCGAAGACGACGAAACTGTTGGACACCGTACCCCGTCTGGAGTGTCACAGCTGAGGGCGGATCCTGCAGGCAGTGACGCCGAGTGTGGTTCCAGCCTGTGATTACACGCGTGTCTTCGCTCGATTTGTGGTGAGCCCGCGTCGGAGAGTGACGATCATGGACATCGCGATGTCACTGGGTGTCAGAGAATCCCTGATTCGACGAATCTACAAGAGATATCTGAAATTTCGGGAGACTTTAGCTAAAACGCTTGAAGGTGCTGGCGAACGACGAGGTCAACATTGGCAAGACGAAGAAATCTCTGACCATCGTGATTGACTGGACGACAGGTCCGATCGTTTTTGTCGGCAAAGGAAAGGACGAAAAGGCCTTAAGCTCTTCTCGAAACGACTGCAGAAGTCCGGCGTGAAGATCGAAGCGGGTGGCGACGCACATGACCAGTGCCTGCTTCCGGGCCGCCCAGAAGAGCCTGCGCAACTCGAAACTGTTGTTTTTATCCACTTTACATCGTCAACTGCACTTTCTGACATTTGCATACAAATTTTGCAATCTTAGTCCTCAAACAAGCGAACTTACTTGAGAATCCCTCGGAACTCGTGAAAAAAACCTGAGAATTCCCTGCGAAAATGCGTAATTCGGGTGTCAACTCCAATCCGAAAGGCACCGCCACAGGGAGGA
>Ga0172372_10005667_pt1 | contig 17309 bp, 12 predicted proteins | sample LakKiv5m_2_FD_114544 | JGI IMG/M metagenome (GOLD analysis project Ga0172372, IMG submission 114544) | Freshwater microbial communities from Kabuno Bay, South-Kivu, Congo - kab_092012_9.5m | ecosystem: Environmental > Aquatic > Freshwater > Lake | place: Democratic Republic of the Congo...
ATACGGATGGTGACGGTATAGAAGACATGCAGGACAACTGTCCGCAAGAAGCCGGAACTGCTGAATTCCGCGGCTGTCCTGATAAAGACGGTGACAAAATCATTGACAAAGAAGATAACTGTCCTGAACTTCCTGGTATTGCAAAATTCCAGGGATGTCCGGACAAGGACAACGATGAAGTAATCGATCCGGAAGATGAATGTCCTGAAGTGGCTGGTCTTGTTTCGTTCAAAGGTTGTCCTGACACGGATGGTGATGGCATCAAAGATGATGAAGATGCTTGTCCTGAGGTTGCAGGTCCACTTGTGAATCAGGGTTGTCCGGATACAGATAAAGACGGCTTGTTCGACTTCTTGGATGATTGTCCTGAGCAATACGGACCGAAAGAAAACAAAGGATGTCCATGGCCGGATACGGATGCCGACGGATTACTTGACAAGGATGATGAATGTCCGAATCTCGCCGGACCGATCAAGAACAAAGGTTGCCCTTATCAGGATACGGACAACGATGGCGTGTTGGATAAAGACGATGATTGTCCTGCTACGCCTGGTCCTTCGTCCAATAAAGGATGTCCGGTCATTGAAAAAGAGGTGGAGGAAATCCTTAAGACTGCCTTCGATAATCTTGAGTTTGAAACGGGTAAAGACATTATCAAGGAGGTATCATTCCCATCATTGAATGAGTTAGCGGAAGTACTCAAGAAGAAATCAACGTGGAATCTTCAGATTTCCGGTCACACCGATAATGTTGGCGATGACCAGAAGAACCTGATCCTTTCCAAGAAACGTGCAGAAGCCGTGAAAAATTACCTCACGTCTCAAGGCATTGATGCAACGCGTTTCAACGTTCTTTACTTCGGTGAAACCATGCCGATCGCTTCGAATGAAACGCCGGAAGGACGTCAGAAAAACCGTCGTGTGGAGATGAAGATCATTTTTAAATAATGAATTAACACATTCTTCAAAGGGCTGATCGAAAGATCGGCCCTTTTCTTTTTATTTTTGGGCATGCCATTGACAAGAACAAAACGTTACGTATTAAGCACGCTCTCAGGATTGCTCATGGTGCTTTCGTTTCCGTTTACGGGCAGCTTAACTCCTTTGGTATTTATCAGCTGGATTCCGCTTTTATGGGTTGAAGAAAACATCCGTTCCAGCAGATACCGCTCAGGCAAAGTGTTCATCCATGCCTACATTGCATTTCTTCTCTTCAACATTGGTACCACCTGGTGGATCTGGAACGCAAGTCCCGGAGGTGCTGTGATGGCGTTTACACTCAATGCTTTGCTGATGTCCATTGCGTTTCAATGTTTTCACATTATTCAAAAGAAAGTAAGTTCTTCCTACGGAATATTGATCCTTATGTCGATCTGGGTAGGATTTGAATTTTTACATCACCGCTGGGAACTTTCATGGCCCTGGTTGAGTCTGGGCAACTTTTTCTCTGTCAGAACAACCTGGGTCCAATGGTACGAATACACTGGAATGCTCGGAGGGACAGTATGGGTTTTGGCAACCAATTACCTAGGTTTTTCTCTTGCGAAGAACTATTTCAAAAACAAAACATGGCCATTGAAGTCCATTGTGATCTTTTGTAGCGTATTGATTTTGCCTTTACTCTTTTCATTAGCGATCTATTTTACCTACGAGACAAAAAAAGACACTGTTGAAGTGGTTGTAGTTCAACCGAATATTGATCCTTACAATGAAAAATTCACTGCGCCACTTGGAGCGCAACTTAAAAAACTCATTACTCAGGCAGAGCGAAAAGTAACGAACAAAACATCGCTTATCATTGCACCTGAAACAGCTTTGAGCAGTGGCTTCTACGAAGAGGAATTGATCCAACATGATTTCTACAAATACTTGAGAGATCAACTTGAACGTTGGAAAAATGCCGCACTTTATACAGGTGCTTCCACCGCACGATTCTTTGAACAGCGACATTCACGGGCATCTGTTAAGCTTCCGGACGGACCCGGATTTATAGAATATTACAATAGTTCACTACTCATGAAGCCGGATGGATCCCATGAGTTTTTGCATAAGTCCAAACTGGTTTTAGGGGTTGAAAAAATACCATTCTCGGACTGGCTGCCTTTTCTGGAAGAACTTTCGATCGATAACGGCGGAACATCAGGCACCCTGGGGGTAGAGAAAGAACCAAAAACGTTGCAAACGAAAACTCTTTCCTTCGCTCCGTTGATCTGTTACGAATCTATTTACGGTGATTTTTGTGCCGAACAATGTCGAAAAGGAGCTCAAGTCATTTGTGTGATCACCAATGATGGCTGGTGGGGAGATACACCTGGTTACAAACAACACATGAGTTTCTCGAGGATTCGTGCGATCGAAAACAGACGAAGCGTTGCAAGATCAGCGAATACAGGCATCAGCTGCTTTATTGATCAGAAAGGTAATGTAACAATGCAAAGCTCATGGTGGAAAGAAGATGCGCTTCGTTCAACCATTGATAAAAATAATCATCTGACCCTCTACAGCCGAACAGGTGATCTGATCGGTCAGATCCTTCTCGCTTTGGGCATTGCTTTTATACTTATTTCACTTTTCAAAGGGTTAAAAGCGCTCTATGCGACATCTATTCCTTAAATGGCATTAACCCATAGCGCTCTTTGCGACCGCTAATCGAATAAAGCAAAATCTCCTTGTTGGTGTAATCGATCTGACATCGCTTCGGAACTAAAATAGAAGCTATTTCTTTACGGTCAAAGAAAGACCTTCGGTCATACGCGCCATCAGCAAGATCCACTTCAACGATAGCCACTACATTTCTTTTCTTGGAAAAACTCGCGGAATACAACCTGTCTGCCTTCAGGAATTTACCTGCTTCGTCGTAATTGTTCACATTATCGTTGAATACAAAACATAGTTTACCATTATCAACGAAGCGAAGGTAAGAACTTAAATAACCATCATCATTTGTAGAAACCTGTGACTTATTAATCTTTGTTAGCCAGTCAAATCCGCCATCAGTTCCTACTTTAAAAGCAATAATATCATTGTAATAATACGTATATGTAGTTCTTGTTGCTCCTGTTTTCGGATCAGTATAGGTATTCACTACCACATAATATTGTTCCAAAGACCCCACTATGCTACCATCGTTCAACACTTCCGTTTGGCGCATAACATAATTATAGAGTTGAGGCTCACCTTTACCTTTAGCCTCCCTTTTTTCAGCCTTTTCCTTCTGCCGATCAGACCAGTCTTGAGTTATAAAATCTTTTCCGAATTTCTCAAATCCTTCATCCAGTATTTCCTTTTTTGAAAAGTTCGCTCTGAAATACATCAGTCCAGAAACTCCTGCTTTACCTTTATCTCCAAAGATTCCGGTGATGGTAAAAATCTTGTCATTATCTGAATTCAGGACCATTGCTTCTATTCGCTTTCCCTCAAGGTCAATCGTCATATCCTCAATGTCATCCGGAGTAATATGAAGGATGTGTACTGCCTTATAGTCAAGATAGCTTCGGAATACTTTTTTTTCTCCCGCCTGGTATTCAGTTAAGGAAAGGAAATAATCACCTGTGTTGGAAAGATAGTAATTCGTTATCGCGCATAATTTGGAATCATAGGGAAGATCGTAGTCGCCCGATGAAACCTCATTCAAATCACTATCCATGATCTTGAACCCATAATGATCTTTACTGCCTTTTTTTCCCGGAACAGACCAGACAACACCAAAGAACGTCTTATCGCGAGACGTGATCACATCGAAACTTCCCCTACTCATTCCCTTCTCAATATCGTAGGAAGCTATTTCTTTGGATGGTCCTTTCGGCATTAAATCCTTCCCGTATTCCTGCATGAAGAAGTGGTTTTTGCCTTCCGAACGGTCTGACAGGAAAACGATGAGTTTTTCTCCGATCATTTTAGCTCCTTCGAAATTCGCCATCCCACTCTCTACCTTCATTTCTATCTTGTGACTTTCGGCGTTAACAAAATTGTCATGACGTGCGAGCGTGTACGACCCAAACAAACCACCGGCCCATCTCAAGGAATAAAAATCATTTCCTGCAACAGGAAGAATGTCATTTAGTCGTCCATTTGCTTTCTGAATCTCACTCCAGTTGATGTCGTAATTTTGAGCACCTAATCCGAAGGTTAAGATTATCGCTTGAAGCAATAGCGTTATTCTTTTCATGACGTAACGATTTAAAACATTAGATAAGTTGAATTCCTGTGTAGTTCGAAGGGGAGATCGCCTTCAACTCGATTTTAAGTTCCTCTGAAACAGGTAATGAATCGATAAAATCGTGCACAGACGCCATTGTTACCGCTTCATTTTTTCTGGTCAACCCTTTCAACGCTTCGTATGGTTTCGGGAATCCCTCTCTGCGTAGAATAGTCTGAATGGCCTCCGCAACTACCGCCCAGTTATTTTCAAGATCGGAACGGAACGCATCTTCATTCAACAATAGCTTTTCCAGTCCGCTCAACGTAGACTTAAAGGCAATAAACGTATGAGCCATTGGCATCCCGACGGTGCGCAATACCGTTGAATCTGTGAGATCACGCTGCAATCTGGAAACAGGAAGCTTCGCAGAAAGATGTTCGAACAACGCATTGGCAATGCCAATATTTCCTTCTGAATTTTCAAAATCGATAGGATTCACCTTATGAGGCATGGCCGAAGAACCAATCTCCCCTTCTTTCAATTTTTGTTTGAAATAGTCCATGGAAATATACGTCCACATGTCACGGTTCAGATCCAGTACAATCGTATTGATGCGCTTCAAGCAGTCAAATAATGCTGCCAGATTATCGTAATGCTCGATCTGTGTGGTGGTCTGACTTCTGTTCAGTCCAAGAATATTATTCACAAATCCATTTGCAAAGGTCACCCAATCGTACTCCGGGAAAGCCACGTGATGTGCATTGAAATTACCGGTTGCCCCGCCAAACTTAGCTGAGTATGGAATCTGTTTCAATTGTGTCAGCTGCACTTGAAGTCGCTCCGTAAATACCTTGATCTCTTTCCCTAATCTCGTTGGGGATGCGGGTTGACCATGCGTTCGAGCCAGCATGGGAATATCCTTCCATTCTTCCTGGAAAAATGTCAGTTTTGAAATGAGTTGCTCAAGCAGTGGCAGGTATTGTTCATGTATCGCCTCTTTCAAAGAAAGGGGCACAGAGGTATTGTTGATGTCTTGAGATGTTAAACCGAAATGCACGAACTCAAGGTATTTTTCAAGCCCTAATTCAGACATCTTTTCTTTTAGAAAATATTCAACGGCCTTTACGTCGTGATTTGTTGTTCTTTCCGTGTTCTTGATCCAATTGGCATCTTCTTCCGAGAACGAAGAACAGACCTTTCTCAAGGCATCAAATTTATCCGTTGGAAAATCTGCAAGTGGACCAACTTGAGTGCAAGCAAGCGCAATGAGGTATTCAACTTCAACGATAACTCTGTATCGGATCAACCCAAATTCTGAAAAGTACGGCTGTAGTTCTTTTGTTTTTGACTGATACCTGCCATCCACCGGTGTAATGGCAGTCAAACTGGAAAAATGCATACGTTAAATCGTTTGTTTTCAAAAAAGAAAGGGCAAAGATAACAATTCCGCAAGCCTAACCTTTCTAAAAAAGACTGATTTCCTATATTTGGTCATGGAGCAATTAAAACATGCATGGTTGGGAATTCGCTGCTTCGTTCAGGCGATTCCGTTCATGTTCAAACATGGCTTGTACTTTTATATCATTCTACCGGCAGCCATCATGATTCTGGTTTACAAAGGCGGAGAATTCCTTGCAGGCCGACAATCCGTGTATGAGGTCAAAACCATGAGTGAAATTGTCTGGTATGTCTTTCGACTTTTGATCGATATTTCATTGGGGATCATGCTCATGACCTTCGCTAAATTCATCGTTGTTATCGTGCTTTCACCATTGCTGGCTTACTTGAGCGAACGATGTGAAACAATCCTGACCGGTAACACCTACACGTTTAATCTGGAGCAATTCTGGAAAGACATCAAACGAGCCATGAGACTTGCCTTGCGGAACATTGTTCGCCAATACCTGATCATCATCCCTCTTTACATCATCGCATGGCTATTCTGGGCGGAAAGTAGCCAATCACCCGTCATGTGGATTATCTTCATCGTGTCATCCTACTATTATGGTTTCAGCTTCATCGACTACATCAACGAACGGAGAAAACTCGATTTCAAAAAAAGTATTGTCTTTGTCAGAAGTCACAAAGGACTTGCTGTTGCCATCGGTGGTTGCTACGCGTTTATGATCTTCGGCCCGGTTGATCTTGGTGTGATCTTTAGCCTGAAAGGATACGATTCCATGGATATGTCGGGAAGTATCTGGAGTATTTTTTACCACCTTATTCTATGGCTACTGGCCTCTGCTGCTCCAATTCTTGCCATAATAGCTGCAACACTAGCGATGAAAGAACTAGGCTATCTGAAAAAGAGAACTGAACGGTAATTTTATGAAAAGTGGTTCTTCCTATTTTTTGAACGAAGAAATTTGCTTTCTTTTGCATAGAATTTAGTTCGCTTGTTTACAAAGATTTAATACCATGATGAAAGGCCCATTGACCACCCTACTGTTTTTTGCACTCGTATTCGCAGGAAATATCTTCGCATCTGAAGGAATTACGCCTCCGGATACCATGACCACATTGGTCGATAAAACGTCATCCATGCTTTTAATTGAAGAAGGAAGAACGTTGTTCAATGAAGGAAAGGTGAGAGATGCGCTGGTTAAATTCCGTCAATCTGCCGTTAAAGATCCTTACAGCTGGAGAAGTGCTTACTGGGTGAGCCAGTGTCATTACCAAATGAATAACTACGGGTTGGCCTTAAAATACGCCAAAGAGGCATTAGGGCTTGACAACAATGAAGTGGACAAAGATGTTTATGAACTACTAGGCCGTTCCTACCACCGTATGGGAAATGTTGACTCTGCATTGATCAACTACAACACAGCTATTTCTATGTTGTCAGCAGGAAGAGTGAAAGAATTACAGCTTGAGCTCCGAGTAAAGCAATGTCAGTTTGCGAAAGCACAAATGGCCTCAGGAAAAACGAGCTTAAAGAACCCTCTGGGCGCCGTGAATTCTGGCTACAATGACTATTGTCCCATATTGACGAATGGCGGAAAAACCATCTATTTTGTTTCTCGACGAAGTGATACAAAAGGCGGCAACATGAACCCTGATGATCAGGAATTCTTTGAAGACACCTATTTCTCTGTGTGGAATGACGAAATCAGCGACTGGGATTCCATCAGCAACGAATTAGGACGTGTTAATTCAGACGGTTTCGACGCCGTAAACTTCATTTCGAAAGACGGACTTCATGGCCTGATGACTATAAACACGACGGCAATCGAAACCAGCAAACCAACAAAAGGTTCAGATATTTTCACGATTGAATTAAGTTCCAAGAACAAATGGTCGACGCCGAAACGCATCAATAACAAAACCATTAACACCACATTTTTCGAAGGTTCAGCAACGATGACCGACGACATGAACACGATGTATTTCGTTTCAGATCGTAAAGGTGATAAATCAGGAACGGATATTTATGTGGTGCACAAAAACGGTAAATCATGGGGCGAAGCTACGCCGCTTCCGGCTCCAATAAATACAATCGGACGTGAGACTACACCTTTCATCACAGGTGATGGAAGATTCTTGTTCTTCAGCTCTGACGGCATGGAAGGAATGGGCGGTTTTGATATCTACGTTGCTGAAAATAAAGGCGATTCATGGGGTGCTCCGGTAAACCTTGGAATCAAGTTCAACTCCGTTAACAATGACACACATTTTCAATACTACCCTGAACTGAAAACAGCTGTTTTGTCGAGTTTCGAAATCGTTGGTCAGAAGGCGAGTATGGACATGTACAAAGTGGACATGACTGATTTCGTTATTCCTACGGCTCAATAATTTTGCTCTACACCTTCCGTGAGACGGTATTTTTTTGAAATAGCCTATAACGGAAAGGATTTCTTCGGTTGGCAACGTCAGCCAAGCGACGTAACCGTTCAGGAAGTCATTGAACTTGCTTTATCACGCATTTATTCCAATTCACCCATTGAGATCGTAGGTTGTGGTCGCACAGATGCCGGTGTACATGCTTCACACTATTTTTTTCATGCAGATCTTGAAGAGCATCTCTTACTGAACGACCTGGAGCAATTGCGGTTCAAGCTCAACAGGATGCTTCCCGCTTCCATTGCTCTTTTCAGCATTTTCCCTTGCGAACAACATGCACGGTTCGACGCCAAATCTCGCACATATCGGTATTTCATCACCCTGGAAAAAGATCCATTCAAAACGGATAGCCATCTTTATCTACCCATGAAACCGAATTTCGAACTCATGAACGATGCTGCTTCGCATTTTCTCGGAACACAGGACTTTACCTCGCTCTCGAAATTGCATACGGATGTGAAAACGAATATTTGTTCGGTGACTAAAGCCCTATGGGAAAAGGAATCCGAATACACCTGGTATTTTGAGATCACTGCAGACCGATTCTTGCGAAACATGGTACGGTCAACGGTTGGCACCTTGCTGGAAGTAGGTTATGGTAAGCTTGCGCCCAAAGAAATCCAAACTGTTTTGGCAGCAAAAGACAGATCAGCAGCAGCAACTTCAGTTCCTGCGCACGGACTATTTCTTTATCGGATCGAATACGATTTTTAGCGTGCGATCACGAAGCGTTTTTTGAGCAACACCTCATCACCAAATCCCAATACATCCAACAGATACGTTCCGTTGGCAAGATGGCTCACATTCATTGATTGAGATTTCATATCCGTTGCATCTACCCGAAGTAACTCCTTACCATTCAAATCTTTCAAGGCATAGTGAGCAGCTTTAACGGATATATCACCCTGTAGTACGATGTTATCCTGTGCCGGATTTGGAAGGATTTCAAATGAGGATGTACCATTTTCCTTAACGCCAGCTACGCCACCGGTAAGTGTAACAGGGTCAGACACCGCATAACAGGTCCCATTAAATACTTCAAGTGTATAAGCGCCAAAATACGGTGCATCGTAAGTAGCGGATGTTGCACCCGAAATAGCATTTCCATTCAAATACCACTGGTATTGCGATCCTGAAGTTGGTGCTGCTGAAAGAAGGATAAAACCTCCCGAAGGAATAGCAGTGGATGACGGTGTCAGTATCTGAGCAACAGGAGAATCATTCACTACCAAAGCTACTGGATCTGATATTACAGTATTTGGTCCCAACGTGATCGAAACCGTATAATCTCCTGAAGTTCCGGCTTCCAAAAAATAATTTGTTTCACCCGGAAGTGCGGCACCATTCATATACCACTGATACACGTACCCTACTCCTTCAATAGCTTCAAGCCTTATGGTGTGTCCACTACAAAAGGTGGTCGCTCCTTTCGGAAAAATCCGTTTATCAATGATCAGATACTGATCTCCCGGGGAAAAAGGCATATAGGCAAAGAAAACCAAGAACATCTCATCGGTGGTACTTTCTCCCGCTGTGACGAGCACAGGTGGCGATGAAGGATTGTTCGAATTTGAGGTGGTATTATCGTATACCGCCTGTGCCTGAATCGTTGATCCTAATGGAAGGATGACAGAATTGGGAAAGATAAAATTATCCTGCCAGTGAAAATCCCACTGAGGAACCCATACAAATCTGGTGGTATCATTCGTTGTTGGTGCATTCGACCAAACCTTCACGCTTTTTCCCAACAAATGCATATGCGGAAAGGCATACAATACAGTCGATTTAATGGGTGTGGTATACTCAGAATTGAAGGTCTTGACCTGATTAGCTGGTATGATCAGTGGGCCATTGGTCATATTGGAATGATTCAAAATCGGGTTGACATAGATTTTTCTCAAGGGTGAATTATCCGTTCTGAAATTAACAGTGGTCGCGTCACTTAAACCATTGCTCCCCGGTGCATAATGCACTTGCAAAATGATTCGCGTGTTGGGCGCTAAACGAAATCCAGTTCCGACAGGTGTAAAATAGGGTGATGACCCAGGAACATAGCTATACAAAAGCTGGGAGGCATCCGAACCGGTACCACCACCCCCGCTTGTATTGATGGGATTAGTTGTAGAATCTTGAAAAACCAAGACGTGATGAACGATCGCAGAATTACCTGGCACAACTTCAATGGCGGTGGCATTAGTCGCTGCACTATTTCCAACAAACAACTCAAAATTGCGGTAAACATCCGATGCCGTTGTCACTGTATAAGTTGGAATAGATAGTGAGATCTCGGGAGACCCTAATAGATACCCACTAGCGTAGAGAGGTAAGGGCGGCGCGACATTCAAGTTCCCTGAAGGCATTCCTGCAGCCACCCATTGTTGAAATGTAGTCAAATCAGCCGGATCCATGACTCGTTCGTGCACAAAATGTTTATAGTCTTCGTCAGGGGTCCAGGGCGGCATGCGTTTATCTTCCATCGCTTGCTGGAGCCAGCCTGCCATATTACTCACCTCTTCGTACGTCTCCAAAGAAAAAGGAGCAATTCCACCTGTGCGGTGGCAAGACGTACAATTTCCATAGATCAGCTTAGCGACGTCACCGGACCAGGTTGGTGTTTGTCCAAAAGAAATTAAACTGAAAAACAAAGTACAAATGAATAGTATGGGTCTCATGCCTGATTCGTTTTAGCGTAACTAAATTAATCCTTTTAAACTAAATTTAGTCCACGATCAATATTTTCTGACGAGCAATCACCCCTCCTTTCAAGGTCGATAACGAAAGCATATAGACGCCCGTTATCATGTCATTGTACGTCCATTCAACCGATTCCTTTTGTGTCAGCTTTTGCTTACTAACCTCACGCCCATTCATATCGTAAACCGAAAGCATTTCGGCTTGTTTGAGCTGCTTACCTTTGATCAGCACCGAATGGGCCATGGGATTTTGAAAAATCGTTAATGCGGGTTCATCAGCATCAGGCAATCCGGCAGTGCCTCCTGACAGCACCAAGGTATCAGACAGCCCATAACACGTTTCATTGAACACCTCCAATGCATATACGCCTGAACTCTGAGCATCATACGTGGAAGCTGTGGCACCGGGAATCAAATTCCCGTTGAGGTACCACTGATACTGCAGTCCGGGTCCGGCAATAGCGGTCAATAGCACACTTCCTCCCGTTGGAATATCCGTTGAGGTTGGTGTTTGAATCTGAACCGCCGGAGAAGCATTTACTGTAACATCAACTGGGTCAGAGGTGACATTAGTTGGCCCAAGTGAAATGGCAACCGTGTACGATCCAGTAGCTGAAGCCTCTGTAAAATAGGCGTTTTCCCCTGTCAGCGCAGTGCCATTCCGATACCATTGATACGTATAGCCTTCTCCCTGAATGGTTTCGAGTCGTACCGAGTTTCCCTGGCAAAATGTAGTGGCTCCTTTCGGGAAAATACGTTTATCGATGATGAGGTATTCGTCTCCGGGCTGATAGTTCGTATACGCCAGAAAGATCAGGAACATCTCATCGGTCGTACTAATTCCCTCGGCAACGATGGCAGGAGGATTATTTGGATTATTTGGATTAGAGGAGGTGTTGTCATAGAGTGCTTCCGCCTTTACCAAAGAACCGGCTGGAAGGATCAGCGCATTGGGGAAAATGTAATTATCCTGCCAGTGAAAATCCCACTTCGGGACCCAGAGAATTCGTGTAGTATCGTTGGTAACGGGGGCATTGGACCACACACGTACATGTTGCCCCAAAAAGTGCATGTGTGCAAAGGTGCAAAAGGCTGTAATGGAGTCAGGGGCCAGGTATTCAGCATCAAACGTTTTTAGCTCATTAGCCGGAATAAGTAGCGGACCATTGGTCATATTAGTGGGATTCAGAACTGTTTTGATCGTCAGTTTTCGCAAAGGAGAACTGTCTGTTTTGATATTGACAGTTGTAGCATCGGTTTGACCATTACTTCCCGGCGCATAATGCACCTGCACGACAAGACGGGTATTTGGTGCCAGTCGGATACCTGTTCCCAGAGGCGTGAAATAGGGACGAGAACCCGGTACAAAACCGTAGATCAATTGAGACGCATTAGAACCGGTGCCACCACCGCCATCGACGTTTATAGGGTTGGAAGTAGAATCCTGAAAAACAAGCACGTGGTGCACAATGGCGCTGTTTCCAGGGATCACCTCAATAGCTGTGGCATTGATCGCATTGCTGTTGCCGGGAAAAAGTTCAAAATTGCGGTAGAGATCACTCGTAGTGGTTACCGTGAAATTTGGAATGGTCAACGAAATATCGGGCGTTCCGAGTTGCGATCCACTTGAAAATGATGGCAACGGAGGAGCAAGATTCAAATTTCCGGACGGCATACCGGCAGACACCCACTGTTGAAACGTAGTAATAGCTGTCGGATCCAGAATGCGTTCGTGGGCAAAGTGCTTGTAATTTCCATCCGGCGTCCATGGGGGCATGCGTTTCGTTTCCATGGCCTGCTGTACCCACCCTGCCATGTTGCTAACTTCATCATAGGTTTCGAGAGCAAAGGGCGCAATACCTCCCGATCGGTGACAGGAGGTGCAGTTCCCATAAATCAGTTTGGCAATATCACCCGACCATGTTGGCGTTTGAGAAGACACAAAGAAACAGGCACAAAGAAACAGAACCGACAAACAGCACTTCATTTCCGAAGGGGTTTAGAGAGTTCCAAATTACGGAAAATTTAGCTCGACTTAGGAATCTAAAGTGGGGAATAATTTCGAACCTTAAGGACTAATACTTATTCCACCACCAAAATGTAATTGTTCTTTTTGCCTTTACCGAGCAACACATATTTGTTGTTGATCAGGTGTTCTGTTGTCAGGGAAAAATCCTCGCCCACTTTTTCTTTGTTGACGGAGATCGAATTCGCCTTCAGTTCTCGGCGTGCCTCTCCGTTAGAGGAAAGAAATCCTGTTTTGGCAGCGAGTGCATCCACGATGGACAGAACCTCACCGAATTCGCTGCGGGGGATCGTTGCTTGTGGCACGCCATCGAAAATGGCAAAAAAGTCTTTTTCACTCAATGAACGCAGGTCATCGGCTGTTGATTTTCCAAAGAGAATATTGGATGCAGCGATCGCGGTTTTAAGTGCATCAGCTCCATGTACGCGTTCAGTGATGTCTTCAGCCAATGATTTTTGCAGTACCCTTAAATGTGGGGCTTCGGCATGTTCGGCTTCGAGGCTTTCGATCTCCTGACGTGATTTCAGTGTAAAAATGCGGATGTAATTTCCAGCATCGGCATCGCCTGCATTCAGCCAGAACTGATAGAATTCGTAAGGCGTTGTTTTCTCCGGATCAAGCCAGACACTGCCACTTTCTGTCTTTCCGAATTTGGTTCCATCCGCTTTCTTGATCAATGGAGTCGTTACCGCATAAGCCTCTCCGCCCGATTTACGACGGATCAATTCTGTGCCCGTAACAATATTTCCCCACTGGTCAGAACCACCCAGCTGAACGATACAGTTCTTGTGTTTGTTCAGATAATAAAAGTCAAAGCCCTGCACCAACTGGTACGAAAACTCCGTGAACGACATCCCTGTTTCAAGACGTTTTTTTACGGAATCCTTGGCCATCATGTAATTCACGGTAATGTGTTTGCCGACGTCTCGAATAAAATCCAGGAAACTCATGTCACGAAACCAATCATAGTTGTTCACCATTTCAGCTGAATTGGCACCGCCGTTGAAATCGAGGAATTTTTCGAGCTGCGCTTTCACACAGGCTACATTGTGATTTAACGTCTCTGCATCCAACAGATTACGCTCTTGTGATTTTCCGGAAGGATCTCCTACCATTCCTGTTGCACCACCAACAAGCGCATACGGTTTATGTCCGGCACGCTGAAAATGCACCAGCGTCATGATTTGCACCAGGTGTCCGACGTGCAATGAATCCGCGGTAGGGTCAAAACCAATGTAACCGGCAGATACTTTTTTGTTCAACGCTTCTTCAGTGCCAGGCATGATGTCGTGCACCATTCCCCGCCATTGCAATTCTTCGATAAAATTTGTAGGCATCAGGATTTCGTTAATTCTTTAAATACTTCTTCAAGTGTTTTGGCTTCTGTCTTTAAGGTCAATACCAAGATTCCCTTCTGTTGCGCGAACTGTGCAATTTCCTTGCGAAGATCAACGTCATCGGTCGTTTCAAGTAACCAACCCTCTTTGACCTTCTCCACCTTCTTCGCATGGGGAATCGCCTGCAACTGCTTTTTAGAAAGTTCACCTTCAAATTCAGCATAAACCGTTTGATGCGAGAGATCCACTTGCAAATGCGAAGCGGTATCATCCGCAACAATCTGACCTTTATTGATAATCACCACACGGTCACAAATCGCTTCTACTTCTTGCATGATATGGGTAGAAAGCATGACCGTTTTTGAACGACCAATAGTTTTAATAAGTTCACGGATCTCCACCAATTGATTCGGATCCAGACCGGATGTAGGTTCATCCAGGATCAGCACCTGCGGATCATGAATAATGGCAGCAGCTAATCCAACGCGTTGTCGATATCCTTTGGAAAGTGCGCCAATCTTTTTATTCTGTTCTACGTCCAATCCAACCGCTTTGATCATTTCGTTCACACGGTCCTTAAGATTTTTGATCTTGTAGATCTTCCCTACAAACTCCAGATATTCGCGCACATACATGTCGAGATAAAGCGGATTGTGTTCAGGAAGATAGCCGATCAGCTGACGTGTGTTCAACGAATCCACATCCACAGGCATACCACAAACACTTACCTCACCGGAGGTAGACGGAATAAAACCTGTGATGATCTTCATGGTGGTTGATTTTCCCGCACCATTCGGGCCCAAAAAACCAACTATTTCGCCTTTCGCAATGGAAAACGAAATATCGTTTACAGCTGCCTGTTCTCCGTAGTATTTTACAAGGTGTTTAACCTCTATGGACATCTTTCACGTATTTGGGTGCGAATATACGAAATCTGTCAGGAAGGGAGTTTCGGTAGTTGTGTTAAGTCTTTACAACTGTGCTTATCCACTTATGAAATTGTTCTATCATCTCGATTCGCAGCTTACTATTCTGATTTACAATATTTTCTCCTTAACTTAATTAGGGTATTTCAGCCCTGAAGGGGCGTAATCTGCTATGGGACAATCAATCGTTAAGAATGATATCCATATCGTATTCAGTCGGACTTCGCCCGATGTTGCGGTATTCCGCTCTTTCAGAGCTTAAGATTCAACTTAACCCTTCGAGGCAATAATTCTATTAATTTTAGATCTTAATGATTGAAAACAAATCCGATTTTAAAACGCACAATCATGACCAAGGACATCGATACCTATTTCAATTCAGGCTGTGGCAGATGCAAACTCTTCGATACGCCTCAATGCAAAGTGCACACCTGGCATGATGAACTGGAATTGTTACGAAAGGTGATTCTGGAGTCCACTAACCTGAATGAAGAAATGAAATGGGGAATGCCCTGTTATTCAATAAATAAAAAGAATGTACTCATGCTTGCTGCTTTCAAGGAATATTGTTCTGTCAGTTTTTTCAAAGGAGCTTTAATTAAGGATCCTGAAAATCTAATGGTGAGTCCGGGAGAAAATTCGCAAGCTTTCAAGCAGTTCAAGTTCAGGTCGGTGGAAGAGGTAAAGTCGCATCAAGACAAGCTCAAAATGTTCATTTATGAGGCCATTGAACTGGAAAAGCAGGGTGCGCAAATCACATTTAAAAAACCGGAAGAATACGCTGTTCCGGAAGAATTTCAACATCGGTTGGACAAGGATCCCGCGTTGAAAGAGGCATTTTATAAGTTAACTCCTGGTCGCAGAAGAGCTTATTTGTTGCATTTTGGTCAGGCTAAACAATCCGCAACACGTGAGGCCAGAATTGAGAAATACCTTTCAGCCATACGCAATGGCAAAGGTTTGAACGATTGATCCCTATCTTTGCAGCCATGCCCCAACAAGGAACGGTTCTAAAATCCACAGGTAAATGGTATACTGTTGAATTGACAGATGGAAGAGTTATTTCTTGTCGCATCAGAGGCAAACTGAGGCTCTCGGGATTGAGCACTACCAACCCTATTGCGGTTGGAGATCGAGTGATTGTGGATGATGAGATCGACGAGGAAGGTAAACGTACCATCTCTGATTTCGAAGAACGAACCAACTATATTGTTCGCAAATCTACCAATCTGAGTAAGCAGATGCAGATCCTCGCTGCGAATGTGGATCGCGCATATTTATTGGTGACCTTGCACTCCCCTTTCACGCATCTGGCATTCATTGATCGCTTTCTGGTGGCTGCTGAATCCTTTCGGATACCCGTAACGATTCTTTTCAACAAGGTAGATATTTACGGGCCGAAAGATCAGCAAGAACTGGATAAGGTTCAAAAAATCTATGAATCCATTGGCTATCCGTGTCACCGCATATCCGCAGAGAATGGCATCAACATCGATCAGTTACGCGAAGAGATTATCGGAAAACAAGTCATGATCTCCGGTCACAGCGGTGTCGGAAAAAGTACGCTCGTAAATGCTTTAGATCCTGAATTGGAACTGCGCACCGGGGTGATTTCTAAAGCTCATTTACAGGGACAGCACACCACCACTTTCGCGGAAATGCATAAACTTTCCTGCGGTGGTTATGTGATTGACACGCCCGGAATTCGAGCCTTCGGAATTGTAGATCTGGAAAAAGAACATTTGTCGCACTACTTCCCTGAAATGAGAGCAATGATCGGAGCATGTAAATTCCATAATTGCCAGCATTTGAACGAGCCTAAATGTGCGGTAAAAGAGGCTGTTTCAGAAGGAGAAATTCCGGAGAGCCGTTACCAAACGTACCTGCAATTGATGCAGGAAGACCCGAATGAAGTACACCGAAAAGATATTTACGGATGAGAGTGGCTATACAACGTGTGTCTGAAGCTGAAGTACGCATTGAGGGGAAGATCCATGGCTCCATACAGGGAGGAATGTTAATTTTGATTGGGATCGAACACGAGGATGATGAAAGTGATGCAGACTGGCTGATCTCAAAGATTATTGGATTGCGCATTTTTTCAGATGCCGAAGGAAAAATGAATTGCTCAATACGTGATATGAACGGTCGATTTTTGGTCATCAGTCAGTTTACCTTACATGCCTCGACGAAAAAAGGGAATCGTCCAAGTTACATTCGCGCAGCACGTCCCGAACAAGCGATTTCATTATATGACTATTTCGTCCGCGAATTGGGTTCACACTATGGTGATCAAATCGAAACAGGTATTTTTGGTGCTGATATGAAAGTCTCACTTATTAAT
>Ga0172372_10005668_pt1 | contig 17309 bp, 25 predicted proteins | sample LakKiv5m_2_FD_114544 | JGI IMG/M metagenome (GOLD analysis project Ga0172372, IMG submission 114544) | Freshwater microbial communities from Kabuno Bay, South-Kivu, Congo - kab_092012_9.5m | ecosystem: Environmental > Aquatic > Freshwater > Lake | place: Democratic Republic of the Congo...
ATTACGGCCTGCATCGTTTCGCACTGGGCTTCGACTGGACCCTCGCGGGGACAGCCGCCAGTTCTGATACCCGGACCTAATGGTGTTTCCCGGGGCGAGCCTAGGCATTACTCCGACCGTACAAACGGCGAGCGTGGCCTCTCTCACTGGTTGTCGCAAGCTTTGCTTGGCGCACATGGTGAGGAGAGACTCTCGCGGCCCGCGGGGCGCCGCAAGCGGGCATTTCATTCAAATCCAAGCTTGACCTGATCAGTCCGCTCGTCTACTTTCGGCCAGCTTGCGTGTAAGCTTTCCGCTAATTGCTTCGCTTGACCTGGGGTGCAACCGGGTGAGCCGCTGGTGATCGCATCAAAAAAACAGCCTTTTTAGGCTTCTTTTTGAACGATCGGTTCCGACAGAAAAGCCGCAAGGCGTATGGAAAAGCTCGAGAGAGCGGGATGAATTGATTCAGGAGTGCTGCCCTGGGTTGAGGCTCCAAAAAGGTTTTTGACCTGATTTTCCGTTCACTTGGCGACCGAGTCTTCGGAATTCCTGGTTCCAGCCAGGGAAAAAGATTGGATCGGGAGGGTAAATCCTCTCGATGAGGATAAAAAAATCGGTTCCTTCTCCCCCAACGTACAAAGGAAGAGGAGAGCGGGAACAGAACTGAAAGGAAAAGGTAGTTCATGCCAACGATCAACCAATTGATCCGCCAAGGCCGCTCCGACAAAGTGTGGAAGACCAAGTCTCCAGCGCTTCAGAGCTGCCCTCAGCGCCGCGGAGTTTGCACCCGCGTTTACACGACGACCCCCAAGAAGCCGAACTCGGCTCTTCGTAAAGTTTGCCGCGTCCGTTTGACCAACGGCTACGAAGTGACTTCTTACATCCCTGGAATCGGTCACAACCTCCAGGAACACTCGATCGTCCTGATTCGTGGCGGCCGGGTGAAGGACCTCCCCGGTGTGCGTTATCACACCGTCCGCGGAACCCTCGACGCCCAAGGCGTTGCGAACCGCAAGCAGTCTCGCTCCAAGTACGGCGCTAAGCGCCCTGCTGCTGGCGCTGCTGCGAAGTAATTCGGGTCCGCTTTAAAAACCTAAAGAGATTCAAAGAGGTACATTACCATGGGTCGTAAGAGTTTTATTCGCAAACGCGAGATTTTGCCTGATCCCAAGTTCAACGACGTCGTCGTTGCAAAATTTATCAGCAGCCTTCTCCAGCAAGGCAAGAAGTCCACTGCTGAAGCCATTTTCTACGGATGCGTGGATGTGATTCAGGAGCGCACCGGTGAAGACGGCCTCAAGGTCTTCAAAAAAGGCCTCGAGAACGTCAAGCCGCTCCTCGAAGTCAAATCCCGCCGCGTCGGTGGTGCAACTTACCAAGTGCCGATCGAAGTCAAGCCGGCTCGCCGCCAGTCCTTGGCGTCCCGCTGGATCATCGATGCAGCACGTGGACGTCCTGAGCACTCGATGGCAGAACGCCTCGCCTCGGAAGTGATCGAAGCTTCCAACGGTCGCGGCGGCGCCATGAAGAAGCGCGAAGACGTGCACAAGATGGCAGAAGCCAACAAGGCTTTCGCTCACTACCGCTGGTAAGATTGACTCCGGCCTTGGGGCCTGAGTCCAGCTTGGAAAAGGGCCGGTTTTCCTTCGGGAGAATCAGCCCTTTTTTCTTTTGCGGACGTTCCGATTTTCGGCGAATCTCCGCCTGAATCGAATTGAAGTCCTGCAGGGATCCTTCCTTCAGGTATCCATATATAAAGGTTTCACCATGGCTTCACCCAATCATCAGCAGATCCTCCAGAAGACCCGCAATATCGGGATCATGGCCCATATCGATGCGGGCAAGACCACGACCACGGAGCGGATCCTTTTTTATACGGGCAAAGTCCATAAGATGGGTGAGGTGCATGAGGGCACTGCGGTCATGGATTGGATGCCGCAAGAGCAGGAGCGCGGGATCACGATCACTTCGGCTGCTACGACCTGTTTTTGGCAGGAGCATCGGATCAATATCATCGATACTCCCGGACATGTGGATTTCACCATTGAAGTGGAGAGATCTCTGCGTGTGTTGGATGGTGCTGTTGCGGTGTTCTGTGCAGTGGGGGGGGTTGAGCCCCAGTCCGAGACGGTCTGGCGTCAGGCCAATAAGTACAAGGTTCCCCGAATTGCCTTCGTGAACAAGATGGATCGAATCGGTGCCGACTTCGGTGATGTTGTGTTGCAGATTCGTGATCGATTGCTGGCCAAGCCCGTTGCGATTCAAGTGCCGATCGGCAGCGAAGATCAGTTTTCGGGGCTCATCGATCTCGTCAGGATGAAAGCTCTATTCTGGGAGTCGGGAAATCTTGAAGCGGCCCCCGTCGAGGCGCCGATTCCGGAATCTTATGGAGATCTTGCGCAGGAGGAGCGGGAGAAGCTTCTGGAGTGCGTTGCCGAAGTGGATGAAGCCTTGATGGAAAAATATTTGGGCGGAGAGTCGGTTTCGGAGGATGAGATTCGCGCGGCCCTTCGGAAGGGGTGTGTCAGTGCAGCCTTTGTTCCTGTTCTTTGCGGAGCAAGCTTCAAGAACAAGGGGGTGCAGCAGTTGCTGGATGCGATCGTGGATTACCTGCCTTCTCCGCTCGATGTCGGCGCAGTTCACGGTCGCGGTCCGGGCAAGGAATCCGAGCTTGAAGTTGCACGAAAACCCGGACTTGAAGAGCCTTTCTCGGCCCTTGCTTTCAAAGTGATGAACGATCCATTCGTCGGGCAGTTGGTCTACTTCCGTGTGTACTCCGGTACGGCGGCGAGCGGTCAGATGGTGCTCAATCCAGGGAAAGACAAGCGCGAGCGTCTCGGCAGGCTTCTTCTGATGCATGCTAACAAGCGAGAAGATATCAACGAAGTGCGTGCAGGTGATATTGTTGCGGCTGTCGGACTTAGATATACAATCACCGGTGACACGCTCTGTGATGAAAAGCATCCTGTACTTCTCGAGAAAATGGAGTTTCCCGAGCCGGTGATATCCATTGCGATTGAGCCCAAGACCAAGGCTGATCAGGAAAAACTTGCAGGTGCTCTCGGTCGTCTCGCCATGGAAGATCCCTCATTTCGAGTATCGACCAATGACGATACCGGACAGACTCTCATCAGTGGAATGGGGGAGTTGCATCTGGAGATCATTGTGGACCGCATGAAACGCGAGTTCAAAGTGGAGGGAAATGTCGGAGCGCCTCAGGTTTCCTATAAAGAGACCATCGGCGGTTCCGGGCAGTTTGATGCAAAATTTCACCGGATGGTGGGAACCAAGAATCATTTCGCACACTGCATGATTCGCTTGGATCCTCTTCCGCGGGGGAACGGGTTCGAGTTTGTATCTAAAATCGACCCCGTTAAGATTCCTAAAGAGTTCATCGTTTCAATCGAGAAGGGTGTAAGAGAGTCCATGCTGGGCGGCATTGTGGCGGGCTATCCTGCGACCGACATCCGGGCCACGCTTCTTGATGGATCCTACAATGAGCTTGAGGCTTCGGACATGGCCTACAAGGTTGCAGCATCCACAGCCTACCGTGAGGCCGCGAAGCTTGCAGGCCCGGTCATCCTGGAGCCTGTCATGAGTTGTGAAATTATTTGCCCTGAGGATTATATGGGCGGAGTTATTGGGGATTTGAACAGTCGACGGGGGAAAATCCTCAACATGGGGATGAGGCACGGGCTTCAGGTGATTAAGGCCGAGGTGCCTTTGGCGACCATGTTCGGCTATTCGACCGCTTTGAGGTCCTCATCTCAGGGGCGAGCCACATTCAGTATGGAGTTTGCTCGATACGAGGGGGTGCCCCACAACGTGGCGCAGGATATTTTGATTCGTTCTGGGGCCATCCCCGCCCCCGCAGGTTATACCGGTGCAAATTTCTAGGAAATTTCTATTGTTCTGCATCACAACTTGAGGCTATAAGCGGCCCTCAACGTGTAAGTACCGCCCTGGAGATTGCTTCGTGCTTTCATCGGCCGAGGGTCACTTCAGGGCTCCCAGCGGCGCCTGATATCCTGCAGGTTTCGAGTGTCAACGGGATGAACATCAACTACGCCCCCTCGCTAAGGGGGGACGAGTGATATGGAGATGAAAAATGGCCTTGGAGCACAAGATTCGTATCAAATTGAAAGCCTTCGACTATCGCGTTCTCGATCAATCCGTGTGGGAAATCGTGAACACGGCGAAGCGCACGGGCGCAACGGTGCGCGGTCCTATTCCGCTGCCTACTGTCATCAATAAGTATTGCGTTCTGCGTTCGCCCCATGTAGACAAAAAATCCCGCGAGCAGTTCGAAGTTCGGACGCACAAGCGTCTCCTCGATATTCTCGAGCCTACTCAGCAAACGGTCGACTCTCTCATGAAACTCGACCTCTCTGCTGGTGTGGACGTGGAAATTAAGTCTTAATCAATCGTTTTAGAGCGGTTTTTTGAGCATTAAGAGCAGAGTGATACTGCCCCCTGCATCTGAAGTCCAGATCCCAGAGGGAAAGTCATAATGCTCTACGATCCTGGCATGAAAGCATCCGGCGGCTTGGTCCCTAGGGGTTAAGGCAGCTTCCCGGTGATGCTGTGGCAGGGAAAATCGGAAAAAGAGCCCCCTCCTCTCTGAGGGTTTAGTGTTGGAGAAAAAAAATGGAGAACCAAACCCAACAAGCTCCAGCGGCAGATAACGCGCGCACGAAGGTGGCGCTGTCGCATGGACGTGGTGGTATTGTCGGTGTCAAAGCCGGCATGACTCAAGTGTTTACGGATGATGGCGAGAGCCTTGCGGTGACCGTGATTGATCTGCATCCAGCTATTGTCACCCAAGTTAAGACCAAGGCTTCGAACGGCTACAATGGCGTTCAAGTAGGTATGATTTCGCGCAAGGCTAGTTCCACGACCCGTGCAGAACAGGGCCACGCCAAGAAAGCCGGCGCAACCGGCTTTTATCATTACCAAGAGTTCCGCTTCGCTGATGACGCGAAATTGGATGGAGTGTCCGTCGGGGCAGTCCTTTCTCCAGAATTCGTGAAAGAAGGGGATCTCGTTGATCTGACTTCTACCAGCAAAGGTAAAGGGTTTCAGGGTGGTATGAAGCGCTTCCATATGGCTGGGGGCTTCAAGTCTCACGGAGCATCGGTGTCGCACCGCTCTCTCGGTTCGATCGGTAATCGTGCTGACCCTGCAAAGTGCTTCAAGAATAAGAAGATGCCCGGTCAGATGGGTCATGTGAAAACTACGGTTCAGAATGTGCGCGTTGTTCGCGTGGATCTCGAGAATGGTTTGCTTCTCGTCCACGGCAGCGTCCCTGGCCCGAAGAGTGGAATCGTCACGGTCCGCAAGGCCGTGAAGAAATTGGGGTGAGTTATGCCGACGATGGATGTAGTCAATCTTGAAAACAAGAAAGTCGGTTCGGTGGATTTGAACGACAGCGTTTTCGGCGCTGAAGTGAATTTTCCACTTGTTCATCAGGTCATCAAGGCTCAGTTGGCAAATCGCCGCCAGGGCACTGCAAAGACCAAAACCAAGAGCGAAATCCGGGGCGGTGGGCGTAAGCCTTTCCGTCAAAAAGGAACTGGTAACGCCCGTCAGGGGTCGACCCGTTCTCCATTGATGCCCGGCGGCGGTCAGAACTTCGGACCCCAGCCTCGTTCTTACGAGCAAGCAACTCCAAAAGAAATGATGCGCGGAGCTCTGCGCTCGGCCCTTTCGGATCGTGTTGCTGCCAAGCGCTTGCTTGTGGTTGAAGCTTTCGATCTCAAGTCTGCAAAGACCAAAGTCCTTAACGAAATTCTTTCCACGAAATTTTCTGTTGAGAAGGCTTTGATCGTCGACGACGAGAATCGTGCTCTCGAGCTCTCGGGTCGTAACCTCAAGAACGTGAAGGTTCTTCGCTCGGAAGGTGTGAACGTCTACGATGTCGTTCGCTATGACTGGGTGTTGTTCTCCAAGAAGGCAGTCAAAGGTGTGGAAGCACGCCTGGCTGTTGCGGAGTGAGGATTAGCGTATGCGTAATATCTATGAAGTGATTCGTCGCCCGATCATCACCGAGAAAAGTGCTGCTTTGGCCGAAGTTGGCTCGAAGTACGCTTTCGAAGTGGATGTTAAAGCGAATAAGACAGAGATCAAAGATGCTGTTCAAAAACTCTTCAATGTCCGCGTGACAGGGGTTCACACCCTGGTTATGCACGGCAAGACGAAGCGTTTTGGTCGCGGCGTCGCACAACACTCGAATTGGAAGAAGGCTCTGGTCACCCTCGCTGCTGGCGAGAAGATCGACTTCTTCAAGAATCAGTGATGACGGGATGGTGCTCAAATGCCAGTAAAAACGTTTAAGCCAATTACTCCTTCACAGCGCTACAAGTCGGTTGCAGATTTCTCGGGACTTACTCCTAAGAGTGAGCAGCCCAAGCGTCCTCGTAGCCTGACCTCCGCTCTCACCAAGAGCGGTGGCCGCAACCAGTTTGGTAAGATGACCGTCCGCCACATTGGTGGAGGCCATAAGCGCAAGTACCGCAAGATCGACTTCCTTCGTGACAAGCTTGAAATTACAGCAACTGTCGCGTCGATTGAGTATGATCCGAACCGGACTGCTTATATCGCTCTGCTGAATTATGCAGACGGCGAAAAGCGCTTCATCCTTGCCCCTCTCGGGCTGAATGTCGGCGATAAGGTTCTCGCAAGTGAATCTGCCGATATTAAGCCGGGTAACGTTCTCTCCCTTTCGTCGATTCCTGTCGGTACGATCATCCATAATATCGAGATGATCCCTGGCCGGGGCGGACGTATTGCTCGATCGGCTGGTAACTTTGCCCAACTGATGGCGAAAGAAGGCGAGTACTGCCAAGTTAAGATGCCTAGCGGTGAAATGCGCTTGGTTCACAATCGTTGCCGCGCAGCGATCGGTCAGCTTTCGAATCTTGAACATGAGAATATCAAGATCGGTAAGGCAGGCCGGGCGCGTTGGTTGGGAATTCGTCCCACCAACCGCGGTGTTTCAATGAACCCGATCGACCATCCTCATGGCGGCGGTGAAGGTAAGTCTTCCGGCGGTGGCCACCCACGTACTCCTTGGGGCGTTCCGACCAAAGGCTACAAGACCCGTAATAATAAGAGAACTGATGGCTTCATTGTGAAGCGTCGCAAATAACAAGAGGAGATTGACTCGTGGCTCGTTCAATTAAAAAAGGACCGTTTTGCGACGATCACCTCGTTAAAAAGGTGACTGTTGCGCGCCAAACTCAAGATCGTAAGCCAATCAAGACTTGGTCTCGTCGGTCCACGATTTTGCCGGATTTCATTGGTTTGACTCTCGCTGTTCACAACGGGAAGAAGTTTGTTCCTGTTTATGTCACCGAGAACATGGTTGGACACAAATTGGGTGAGTTCGCCCTCTCGCGTACCTTCCATGGTCATACACCTGCTGAGAAGAAAGCTGCCGCCGAGGGTGGTGCAGCGAAGCCAGCAGCACCAGCGGCTAAGCCTGCTGCGAAGTGAGAGTGAGGAGGATTTATGGAAGTCACCGCTAAAGTGAGTTTTGTCCGGATTACTCCCCGGAAGATGGGTCTCCTCGCTGACGAGATCCGTGGAAAGGGAATCAATGAGGCTATGGCCTACTTGACGTTCTCTCCTCGGAAGCGCACGGCGCAGGTTCTCAAGACGCTTCTGAAGAGCGCTGTTGCCAACGCTGATCAGAAGGGTTCCGTCGATGTTGATCAACTTTTCGTGAAGACCATTCTTGTTGGGCAGGGCACTACGCTCAAGCGTTTCATGCCTCGTGCAAAAGGGTCGGCACACCGTCTGAATAAAAAGACGAGCCACGTCAGCATTACTCTGTCAGAGCGCTGAGGAGCAGGAGAGATTATGGGTCAGAAAGTACATCCAATTGGTTTTCGCCTCGGCGTTACGCGCACTTGGGACAGCCGCTGGTTCGCTGGGAAACGCGACTACGGCCGTCTTCTTCACGAAGATATCAAACTTCGCAAGTACTTGAAGGAGAAGCTTTTCTCTGCAGGTATCGCTAAGATTGAGATCGAGCGTGCTGCGAGTAAAGTGAAGATCAACGTTCACACTGCGCGTCCTGGAATCGTAATCGGAAAGAAAGGCGCCGGAGTTGAGTCTTTGAAGGCTGATGTTCAGCGCCTTTCTAAAAATGAGGTTTTCCTTAATATTATCGAAGTCAGGAAGCCTGAGGCAAATGCGACTTTGATTGCGGAAAACGTTGCAGCTCAGCTTGAAAAGCGTGTTGCATTCCGTCGTGCAATGAAGAAGTGCATGACCTCTGCGTTCAAGCAGGGGATCAAAGGAATCAAGATTCGGGTTTCTGGACGTCTCGGCGGTGCCGAGATCGCCCGTACCGAATGGTACAGCGAAGACAGTGTTCCACTTCACACCTTGCGCGCGAACGTGGATTACGGTACGGCTGAGGCCCGCACGACTTATGGTGTCATCGGGGTGAAGGCTTGGGTCTACCATGGCGAAGCTCAAACCCTGAAGAAGCAGGCTGCGGCGGAAGCTAAAGCTGCAAACCCATCGGCCTAATCGAGGATAAACGCAATGTTGGCTCCTAAACGCGTTAAGTGGAGAAAAGTCGCCAAAGGAAAGATGCGCGGTACAGCGCTTCGGGGTGGCTCTTTGTTTTTCGGTGAGTTCGGTCTTCAAGCTACGGAGTGCGGTCGTATTACCGCGCGCCAGCTGGAAGCATCTCGGGTCGCTATGACTCGCTCCGTTAAGCGGGGCGGTCAAATCTGGGTTCGTATCTTTCCGAACAAGCCTGTAACAAAAAAGGCTGCTGAGACCCGAATGGGTTCCGGTAAAGGCAACGTCGAAGAGTGGGTGGCGGTGATCAAGCCGGGTCGGGTCATTTTTGAAATGGCCGGAGTTTCTCAGGTTGACGCTTTCAAGGCTCTTCAACTTGCAAATAATAAGCTCCCGTTGCACTGCAAGCCGATTAGCCGTGCATCGGAAGAGTTGGCCAAAAAGAACCTGGAAAAGGCTCGTCAGGACAAATTGGCTGCGAAAGCTGCCAAGGCTCACGCCTGATAGCTAGAAGTAATAAGGAGACTTTTTGTGTCTAAGAATGTGTTGAAGAATATGTCGAAGTTTTCGGCTGAAGAGCGCAAGGTTCTTGCTGCATCTCTCCATAAAGAGATCACCAAAACCCGCATTCAGAAGTCGAAGAAGGTTCTGAACCTTTCCACGACCGAGCTTGAAGCGAAGGTTGCTGGTTTGGAGTCGGATCTTTTCAAGGCACGTATGCAGAATTCAGTTGGGCAGCTCGCTAACATCGCTTCTCTCTGGAATCTTCGCAAGCAACTGGCTCGGGTGAAAACCCAGCTCAGCCGTTTGAAAAAAGCGGAAGTCTTGAAGCAGCTTCAGGGCGCTTGATTTTAAGGAGATGGAAAGATGACTGCGAAAGATAAGGCTGTGAAGGCTACAAAGGCACCGAAGGCAAAGGCAGCTCCGGCTGCTACTGCTGCTCCGAAAGCGGCTCCTGCCGAGAAGGCCACGGTTCGCCGTGAGCTCGTTGGGACTGTCGTGAGCGACAAGATGCAAAAGACGATCGTCGTCAAAGTGGATCGTCGTGTGCGTCACGGTCTTTATGCCAAGTACGTTACCAATACTCGTCGTTTTAAGGCTCATGACGAGTCCAATCAGGCTCGTGTAGGCGACCTGGTTGTGATCGTCGAGTCTCGTCCATTGAGCCGTGACAAGCGCTGGGCTCTTAAGAACATTGTTCGTCGTGCTGCTCAGGTTGGCGAGCTCAATATTTGATGGCACTTTTGGGCCGCTTTGAAGGGAATTCAATATGATTCAGATGCGTACGAGACTGGATGTCGCCGATAACTCGGGTGCCAAGTCTGTCATGTGTATCAAGGTGCTGGGTGGTTCGCGTCGTAAATATGCGACCGTTGGCGACGTTATTGTCGTTACGATCAAAGACGCTTCCCCCAACGCTAAGGTGAAAAAGGGTTCGGTCTTGAAGGCTGTGATTGTTCGCACCAAAAAAGAAGTAAATCGCGGTGATGGAACATACATCCGGTTTGACACGAACTCAGCTGTTCTGATTAATGCTCAAAATGAGCCGATTGGGACGCGTATCTTTGGACCTGTTGCCCGGGAGCTCCGCGCAAAGGCTTTCACGAAGATCATCTCTTTGGCACCTGAAGTTCTTTAAGAAAACAATGGACGTAAGCGCATACTGACTAATTTGTGTGCGTGAGTTCGTCTGACGGAGGTAAGTGTGGCTGAGGCAGGAAGTCCGGAAAAGAAGACCGGCGCAAAGAAAGAAGCAGGCGAGAAGAAGGCCGCCCCGAAAGGGAAGGGTAAAGGCTCTGCATCGAGTAGCTCCATTAAGATCGCAGCGGCGGGTGAGACACGCGTTTCTCCCTCCAACAAGGAGCCTCGACTCAAGACTCATTATCGGGGCAAGGTGGTTCCTTCTCTGATGAAGCAGTTCCAGTATTCCAACGCGATGGAAGTCCCTCGGTTGGTCAAAGTGACTGTTAACTGTGCAGTCAAGGAGGCCGTTGGGAATCCTAAAGTTCTCGATGGGGCCCTTGAGGAGATCATGGCGATTACGGGGCAAAAGCCCGTGCTCACCCGTGCTCGTAAAGCAATTGCTGCTTTCAAAGTGCGTGAAGGAAACGCGGTAGGTGTGATGGTGACTCTTCGTCGCGCGCGCATGTACGAATTCCTGGACCGCCTGATGAATGTCGCGCTCCCTCGGGTTCGTGACTTTAAAGGGGTCAATCCTAAGTCTTTTGACGGCCGTGGGAACTACTCTCTCGGTGTTCGTGAACAGATCATCTTTCCTGAAATTAACTACGATAAAGTGGATAAAGTTCGCGGGATGACTGTGACCATTACGACTTCGGCTAAAAACAACGAGCAGGCTCGTGCAGTTTTGACCGAACTCGGGATGCCTTTCAGGAAGTGATGATTCGCAAGGAGACGACCTTTGTCTACTAAAGCTAAAAAAGAAAAAATTGGTAAGAAGGCTAAGTTCGAGACCCGCGTTCGCAACCGTTGTTTGCTCTGCGGTCGGCCGCGCGCCTTCATGAGAAAATTCAATATTTGTCGCTTGTGCTTCCGTGGTCTGGCTCTGAAAGGCCAGTTGCCCGGCGTGACCAAGTCGAGCTGGTAAGGTGAGGAATTAAGTATGGCAATGACTGATCCAGTAGCAGATTTGCTGACGCGTCTTCGCAACGCTGTCCGCGAAGGACATGAGAAAATGGAAGTTCCTGCTTCTCGTTTGAAGGCCAACGTCATTCGCGTTTTGAAGGATGAAGGTTACATTAAAAACTTTCGTCTTCATCGGGATGAGGGCTTCCCGGTCATCAAGGTGTACCTCAAGTACACTGACGATGGCGCTAGCGTGATTCGTGGGGTTCGTCGGGTGAGCCGTCCAGGCCTCCGTCGTTACTGCGGTTATAACGCAATTCCCCGTCCTCTTTCCGGGGCTGGAATTGCAATTCTTTCGACGTCCAAGGGTGTAATGACGGGAGCTCAGGCTCGCGCTCAAAAGATGGGCGGCGAAATTCTTGCTGAGGTTTGGTGATCTATGTCTCGCGTAGGTAAGCAACCCGTAAAAATTCTTTCTGGCGTCAAAGTCGAACTTAAGGGCTCGATGTTGAAAGTCGAAGGCCCGAAGGGCAAGCTCTCTCATGAGTTGCCTGAAGGTGTCTCGGTTAAGGTCGAAAATGGCGCAATTCTTGTTAATCGCAGTGAGGGCTTCGCGAATGCACCTGCCCTCCACGGATTGACCCGTACCTTGATTCATAATATGGTTCACGGGGTTCATACCGGTTTCAGCAAGGAGCTTGAGATTGTTGGCGTCGGATACCGTGCTGCGGTCAAGGGTCAAGTTCTTACTATGACTCTTGGGTATTCCCACCCGGTTGACTTCGAGCTTCCTCAGGGTGTGACCGCTAAAGTTGATAATAACACTAAGGTGACTGTAACCGGTGCAGATAAGGTTCTGATCGGTATGGTCGCCGCTAAGATCCGCTCTTTCAAAGAGCCTGAGCCCTACCAGGGTAAGGGTGTTCGTTACGTGGATGAGCATATCATCCGCAAACAGGGCAAAGCAGCCGGTGCGAAGTAAGGTGAATTATGAGTTCTAAAATTCGTCGGAAAACGAGCGAAAAGCTCAAAGTCAGGATGAAGCGTCGCTCACGGATTCGCGCACGCGTTGCCGGGACTGCTGATAGGCCACGGTTGAGCATATTTCGCTCTAACCGGAACTTGTTTGTCCAACTGATTGATGATGTGTCAGCAACCACTGTGCTGGCTGCGTCCAGCTTGGATGATGACTTCTCAAGTAAGTCTGGCACGAACATAGAAGGCGCCAAGTCTCTTGGTGCTCTTGTGGCTAAGCGGGCACTTGCTAAGAAGATTGACAAAGTCGTCTTCGATCGTAGTGGGTACCTCTATCACGGCCGCGTCAAGGCTCTTGCAGACGCAGCTCGTGAGGGTGGGCTTCAATTCTAATCTGAAAGGTCGAGGAAGATTTCATGGCAACCGCACAACAGAATCGTCAGCAGGCCTCTCGTCCACAGGAGGAGATGGAATTCGAAGATAAGGTGATTCACATCAACCGCTGCGCAAAAGTGGTTAAAGGTGGCCGTCGCTTTAGCTTCGCTGCTATTGTGGTCGTTGGTGACAAGAAGGGGCGCGTGGGAGTTGGTCTGGGTAAGGCCGGCGAGGTCCCTGAAGCCATCAAGAAGGCTGGCAAACAGGCTAAGAAGAACCTGATGACCGTGTCACTCGAAGGTAGCACGATCCCTCATGAGGTCATTGGTCACTTTGGCGCAAGTCAAGTTCTGATGAAGCCGGCACCAGAAGGTACCGGGATTATCGCGTCGTCTTCGGTTCGCGCAATTCTCGAAGTTGCTGGGGTACAAAACATCCTGACGAAGTCTCTTCGTCGTGATAACCCCCACAACGTGGTTCGCGCTACCCTCGAAGCCCTTCGTCAGCTCCGAACTTTTAGTCAGATTGCTCAGGCCCGTGGGAAAACGGTTGCTGAGATTACAGGATAAGGAGTAGGAACATGTCTTCGAAGAAGCGTTCGCTCACGCTCAAGCTGAAAAAAGGTACGATAGCCTGTAATCCGAATCAGCGCGCGACCGTTAACGGTCTCGGTCTGAAGCGTCGAGAGCAGGAAGTCACCTTGGAGAATACGCCGGCCGTTCGCGGGATGGTGAAAAAGGTTCTCCATTTGGTCGAAGTAGTTGCAGAGACCCGCTGATAGTAGGGATTTCCCTGCGAGGGGGCTTCATATAGGGATGATTCCAAGAGGATTCAGGAGGCGCGTCTCGTTGAGGGGCGCGCTTCTTCCTTACGTGGAGCTAACAGTTAGGAGAAGAGTATGTTGAAGTTGAACACGATCCAAGCCAAGCCAGGCGCAACCCACAAGCGTAAGCGTTTGGGTCGCGGATCTGGATCCGGTCATGGTCCGACGGCAGGTAAAGGTGACAAGGGTCAGTTGGCCCGTTCCGGTGGGAGCGTTCGTCCGGGCTTCGAAGGCGGTCAGATGCCTTTGTACCGCCGGATTCCGAAGCGCGGTTTCAAGAACCCGGGGCGTCGCTCGATCGCTGTTGTCAATGTGGGTGATCTGGAGCGGATCTTTGGTGCGAAGGGCGCCGTGGTCTCTCTTGATACTTTGGTTGCTGCCGGCGCTATCAAGGGCGGTTTCGATCGCCTGACGGTGCTCGGCACAGGAGAGGTTTCTCACAAGTGGACTGTGAAAGGTCACCGTGTATCTGAGTCCGCTAAGGCCAAAATCGAAAAGGCTGGTGGTTCGGTTGAGATTCTCGCAGTTCCTGGTGCTATCGCAAAAAGGGACGCCTGACAGCCCTAATGGGTTGAAATAGCGAGGGTTTTTGAAAGACTCTTGCATAAATAGTTAGAGCCGCAGGAACAATTAACTTGTTGCTGCGGTTTTTTTTTGGTGAAACAGAAATTCGTAGTCAATTGCACAAGGGTAGCCACTGTTTCTTATAGTGGTTGTAGGACCAATTCTCTCGGGGTGATTCAACATGGCTGGTATCGTAGGTCTAGTGCGTTTGCCTGAACTTAGAAAACGGTTGCTATTCGTTTTAGGTATGCTGGTGGTTTATCGGATCGGTGTGCATGTTCCGACTCCAGGAATTGATGGAGAGGCCCTTGCTCAGGTTTTCTCCAGTATGCAAGGGACCATTTTTGGGTGGTTCAATCTATTCAGCGGAGGAGCACTCGAACGTTTCAGTATCTTCGCGCTGGGTATCATGCCTTATATCAGTAGCTCGATTATTTTTCAGCTTCTGACTGTAGTTTGGCCTCATTTGGCAGAACTTCAGAAAGAGGGCGAGCAGGGCAGGAGGAAGATTACCCAGTACACCCGCTACGGGACGATTTTGCTCGCAATGGTACAAGGTTATGGGATCGCAACCGGACTGGAGCAGTATAATAACCCTCAGGTTGTAATCGAAGGTGGATTGGCCTTTCGCTTGATGACAATGCTGACGCTTGCTTCCGGCACTGTGTTCCTGATGTGGCTCGGTGAGCAAATGTCGGAACGGGGGATCGGTAACGGAACGTCCATGCTTATTTATGCGGGCATCGCTTCCGGAGTCCTCGGTGGTGTGACACAGGCCTTTAAGTTGTATCAGTCGAGTGAGATCACCTTCCTCAAGCTTTTGATTGTTGGTGCGATCATCGTGGCAACTTTTTTTGTGATTATTTTTGTCGAGCGCGGTGTGCGTGCTCTTCCCGTGGTTTATGCAAAGAGGATCGTTGGGCGGAAAGTTTATGGAGGCCAGAACACCAGTCTCCCGCTCAAGGTGAACACTTCCGGTGTTATTCCGCCGATTTTTGCCTCTTCGCTCATCATGTTCCCGGCAACGATCGGTACATTCTTTCCTTCCGAGTGGATGCAGAAGTTCACCGCGCAGATCCAGCCCGGCACGCTTCTTTACGATGTGCTGTTCGTAGGGTTGATTATTTTCTTCAGCTATTTTTACACGGCGGTCACGTTCAAGACAGACGATGTCGCTGAGGGGCTCAAGAAAAATGGAGGATTCATTCCTAACAAGCGTCCTGGCGAGGAAACGGCCTCCTATATTGAGTATGTTTTGTCCCGGATCACGTTGGGGGGAGCTGTTTACATGTCGCTGATCTGTATTCTTCCGACTATCATGACTCAAACCTTTAAAGTGCCCTTCTATTTTGGAGGTACTAGCGTATTGATTCTTGTGGGTGTGGCCTTGGACACGGTTGCTCAGATTGAAACATTTTTGATTAGCCATAACTATGAGGGATTTAGTAAGCACGGCCGCGTAAGAGGAAGGGCTGCATATCAATGATCGCTGTTTTTTTAGGGGCTCCGGGATCCGGAAAGGGCACCCAGGCAAAGAAATTGTGCGCCAAGTTGGGAGTGCCCCAGTTGTCGACAGGGGATATGCTCCGTTCGGCTATAGCAGGGCGGAGCGAGCTCGGTTTGCGCGCTAAGGGCTTCATCGACGAAGGAAAGTTGGTGCCGGACTCTCTGGTGATTGATTTGATTCGTGATAGAATCTCTTTGTCCGACTGTCAGAACGGCTTCATTTTGGATGGCTTTCCAAGGACGTTGCCCCAAGGAGAGGCCCTGGAAGAGCTACTCGCGAGTCAGGGCCGGGCTTTGAGTAAAGTGGTCCTCTTCGGTATTTCCGAGCAGGTATTGGTGGATCGCTTGACAGGGCGGCGTACCTGCTCCCACTGCGGAGCCATGTTTCATGTTAAGTTCCAGCCACCCAAGGTCGAGGGTATATGTGATTCCTGTTCTGCGGCGCTGATACAGCGGAGTGATGATACTCTCGATGTTATTCAAAAGCGGATGAGTGTTTTTCGTGAGCAGACCTCGCCGCTCGAGGGGTTCTACCGCAGTCGTGGGGCGCTCGCAGTCATAGATGCCGCTGTTTCTCCGGAGCTTGTTTACTCCCAATTGAGTCAACTGCTTTCGTAAATTTCGGACGGTTTTTGGGAGTCACCTGTGGTTAATATCAAGAGTTTGCGTGAAATCGAACTGATGAAGCGTCCCGGACAGATTGTGGCTCAGATCCTCAGGGAAATGGGTGAGATGGTTGCTCCGGGTGTGACCACTTATGAAATTGATCGCTTTGCCGAGAGTCGAATTAAAGACCTAGGAGCTGTCTCGGCATTCAAGGGATATCATGGCTTCCCCGCGTGTGTGTGCATCTCCGTGAATGAAGAAGTGGTCCACGGTATTCCAAGCAAGAAGCGTAAACTTTCCGAAGGGGATATCGTTGGTATCGATTTCGGAGTTTCCGTGGAGGGTTGGTTCGGGGATTCGGCCCGCACCTATGCGGTCGGAAAAGTCCCTGGCGAGGTTCAAACTCTTTTGGATGTAACGGAGAAGAGTCTTCAGCTTGGGATTGCTCAATGTCGGGTGGGTAATCGAATTTTTGATATTGGGCATGCTGTTCAGTCTCATGTTGAAGCGGCTGGATTTAGCGTTGTACGTGAGTTTGTAGGGCATGGGATCGGACGAGCATTGCATGAGGATCCTCAGGTCCCCAACTTCGGCGCCCCCGGTAAAGGTCCTGTCATAAAAGAAGGTATGGTGCTGGCCATCGAGCCCATGGTCAATATGGGGTCTCATCGGGTCAGGGTACTTGCGGATGGGTGGACTGCGGTGACGGAGGATAAGAGATTGTCCGCCCATTTTGAGCACACGGTGGCTGTAACGGCCGATGGGCCAGTAATACTCACCATGGAAGGATAGATAAACTCTACGAGTTGAGTGTTTTTTAAAAAAACTTCCCTTTCCCAATAAAAAGATTCTTCCTACTGGTTGGTCTGTGTTAAGGGGTCGGGACATTCTTGGTATTCCGGGAGCATTGTGCTCGAGCGTCGGGGGTATCCCTAGCGGGTCGAGACCAGTTCCTAAAACCGGTCTGCGTTGCCGGTGCACCGACTTCTGGCTGCTGGCGGTGCAGAAAAAAACGAATCCTCGCCAAGAAACAGTGGGTGATGCAGCTAGCTGCATTGTTCGAATGGGTGGTCGTTCGGTTTTCCATTCTGGAAACTGGACGCCCTGTGGGTGAGTGAATTTTTAATTGGCATGATGTGAGGTTGCGCATGAAAGTAAGAGCATCCGTTAAAAAAATTTGCGACAAGTGCAAAGTCATTCGCCGCGCTGGTGTGGTTCGTGTGATTTGTGAGAATCCACGACACAAGCAACGGCAGGGCTAAATTGATCGAGGAGCGCCTTTTCGAGGTCAGCTCCTTTTTTCTGTTTCTGAAAGGCAGGTAGAACGTGGCTCGTATTGCTGGGGTAGATCTTCCTC
>Ga0172372_10005670_pt1 | contig 17307 bp, 14 predicted proteins | sample LakKiv5m_2_FD_114544 | JGI IMG/M metagenome (GOLD analysis project Ga0172372, IMG submission 114544) | Freshwater microbial communities from Kabuno Bay, South-Kivu, Congo - kab_092012_9.5m | ecosystem: Environmental > Aquatic > Freshwater > Lake | place: Democratic Republic of the Congo...
ATCAATCAGGACAAACGTTGTTATAATCCAAGTGGCGTCCATGAAAACTCCTTTGTTGATGCGGACCTAAGTACTCACATCGTGACAAAGTTTTTCATGGACGTCAACTAGCAATCAGGGTTCAAACAGAGTGAGGCCTGTTTCGTTTTTAAATATTCTCGCAGCGTGAAAGCGCGAATACCCTGCTACTCTGGCAAGATCATGTGCGGAGAATGGCTCTTGCAGATGTGTAGCAATATACGACTTCATTCTTGCCGTCGCCATTGAATGTTCATCTGTTGTGTCGTCCACAGTACCTCCACTCCTTCACCGTATTATATGAGCTACTTCGAGCAAAAATTTGACGTATATTGCGCATGTACTGTGATGCGCATTTGGCTGAGTAGCTACACTCCGTTGGTTCGTATCATTCATGCCACAGCGGCCATAGCCAGTATCTCGGCAATAAATCTAGCGCCATGTACTCCATAGTACCGCATAGAGTACCTGATATGTTCTTCGTTTCCTCACTTGTTTGTAAATATCCGAATGTTCGGACAATATGATATAATGTGTAAGGAAGTGAAGTTTATCTCTCTGCCCAGACGCAGACAAATATGCTACTATGGAGAAGATTTCCCAGCAAAGGAGATGATCATGACCAGCGATGTTGCGTATCCAACACCACTCAAAAGCAACGGATTTATTCTCGAGGGTAGTGAACGCCGGCTTGGCCGTTTGACACCGTCAGACCCACAGGCGCCAATCGGTGAATTACGCGAACAATTCGACGCCCAAGGATACCTATGGCTGAAGGGTTTGCTCGATCGCAAGGCCGTATTCGCGTTCCGCACACGCTTTTTTCGTGCCTTTGCGGAGACCGGATTACTCAAGCCCGGCAGCGATCCCGCGGACGGCATATATAGTGGTGGTGGTGAAGACCACAAACAAATCGCCAAACTGTACCACGAGATTGTGCGCTGGTGTGCCTACGAGGCATTTTGTTTGCAACAGCCAATCTGGGAATTCTACGAGCAACTCTTCGACGGTGCGCCATACCTGCACAAACGCAAAATCGTCCGCTACACCAAACCGTTCGAATCCGCAGCCACTGGCGCTCACTATGATTTGACGTACCTGCGGGCGGGCACAGACCGCATCGCCACGAGCTGGATTCCCATCGGCGACATCCCAGTACACATGGGCGGACTCGTCTACCTCGAGGGGTCCGACACCTGGGGTCGGCGCATGGAAGCTGAATTCCGCGCGAAAAACGCCAACATGACACGTGAAGAACAAATCAACGCCTACAACAAGAACATGTCGTCAACCGGCTGGCTCACCAAAGACCTGCCCAGCCTTGCTGACCGACTCGACGCACGCTGGCTGATTGCGGACTACGAGGCCGGTGACATGATGGTGCACAGCGCCTACATGATTCACGCTGCCACGACCAACGAAGACCAAGATGGCCAGATGCGACTCTCCACCGATATTCGCTTTCAACGCGTCAGTGACGAAGTTGATGTCCGCTGGAACAACCACTGGTCAATGGAAGACATGCTGTGAACCCTGCCGAATTCCCCATCTTGGAGTTTGACCCCAATCCGCGGGCACTCATCAACGCCGACGAACACCACGCACGACTGGACATGCCAGCAGTGCTGGTGTTTTGTTTTTTTCATGATGTCATCGAAAAACTGGTCAACGACGGCATCGCCACCCAAGTGCATGCCCTGCGTTCTGAACTGGGCGCCCACCCCATTTACACCATTCCAGTCGGGGATCGGCGCGTGTGCCTCATGCATCCGGGTGTCGGCGCACCACTCGCGGCTGCGCTCCTCGAAGAGGCCATCGGGCACGGCATCCGCACCGTGATTGCGGTGGGCGGCGCTGGTTCTCTGCATGCAGAGCTCACCATCGGGCATGTGGTGGTCCCCACCAAAGCACTCCGCGACGAAGGTGTCTCGTATCACTACGTGGCTCCTAGCCGGTGGATAGACGGGCAACCCGCAGTCATCGCACACATCTGCACAGAGCTCGATCGCATCCAGCTCCCCTACGTGGCAGGTCCAGTTTGGACCACCGACGCTTTTTATCGGGAAACCCGTGCCCGCGTCGACCAACGGCGTGCGGAGGGGTGTTTGCTCGTAGAAATGGAGCACGCGTCGCTACTGGCGGTCTGCCAGTTGCGCGGGATCCGCTTCGGGCAAATTTTGTACAGTGGCGACGACTTGAGTGGGAGCGAATGGGATGGCCGCAGTTGGCACAGCCACGCATCACTCCGCGAACAACTCACGTATGTGGCAGCCCACATTGCGGCCACGCTCGACTAAAAATCCCGTCCTCCCCGCACGGCATCCGTGTCCCCACCCCTGCGCATGCGCAGGGGTGGGGACTGTTGCGTGGCGGTACAGATCAACTCTAATACTCCTCAAATAGCCAATCTCAGCGCAACTGATATACTACAGGTAGATTGTCAGCATCCTCAATCCACACTGATAATCGAAAGGTGGATCCAATGCGCTTAGAACGATTAACCGAAAAAGCCCAAGAAGCTTTCCATGAAGCACAAAGCATCATGAGTAGCATGCACCATACCCAGCTCGACGTGGAACACATCTTTTTGGCGTTGCTCCGTCAACGTGACGGTCTCGCCAGCAAAGCCATGCAAAAGCTGGGCGTCGACACCGAAGTCATCGCACAGCGGGTCGAAATGGAGCTTGAGAAATCACCCAAGGTGTACGGGCAAAACATCTACGGCAACCAAGTATATATCACGCCACGCACACAACGCCTCGTACGCAAAGCCGAAGAAGAGGCGCAACGCCTCAACGACCAGTTCACAGGCATTGAGCACATCCTCGTGGCCATCCTCAACGAGCGCGACGGTGCGTCACAGCGCATTTTGGGCAGCTTTGGGGTCACCCAAGAACGCCTCTACCAGGCACTGCTCGAAATTCGCGGCAACCAGCGCGCCGATTCGCCGAATGCGGAGAGCAAATACGAGGTGCTTTCGAAGTACAGCGTGAATTTGACGCAACTCGCCAAAGAAGGCAAATTGGACCCGGTGGTGGGACGCGACGACGAAATCATGCGCATTATCCGCATTCTCAGTCGCCGCACCAAAAACAACCCCGTGTTGGTCGGCGAGCCCGGTGTGGGCAAAACCGCCATTGCAGAGGGATTGGCTCAGCAAATCGTGCAACGCGACGTGCCCGATCCACTCCTCGACAAGCAGGTGATTGCGCTCGATTTGGGCGCCATGGTGGCCGGATCGAAGTTCCGCGGCGAATTCGAAGAGCGCTTGAAGGCGGTCATCGATGAAGTCAAGGGCAGCGATGGCAAAATTGTGCTGTTCATCGACGAATTGCACACCGTGGTCGGCGCTGGGGCAGCCCAGGGGTCCATTGATGCCTCCAACATGCTCAAACCAGCACTCGCACGGGGTGAGTTTCAAGTGGTGGGCGCCACCACCCTCGACGAGTACCGCAAACACATCGAGGCCGATCCAGCCCTCGAACGCCGTTTTAGTCCGGTCTTCATCGAAGAACCAAGCCCCGATGTGACCATTGAAATGTTGCGCGGATTGCGGCACCGCTACGAGGAGCACCACAAACTGACCATCAGCGACGAAGCCATTGAGGCAGCGGTGCGCTTGTCGAGCCGCTTTATCATGGATCGTTTTTTGCCCGATAAAGCCATCGATTTGCTCGACGAAGCTGCCGCCAAGTTGCGCATCGCGAACTTTTCCATGCCGAAAGAGTTACGTCAACTCGAACAACGCCTCAACGAGCTCCGCACTGCAGAGGAAGAGGCCAGCCAAAACCGTGATTATGAGCGGGCCGTGGTGATTCGGGCTGATTTCCTGAAACTCGAGCAAGAGTTCACGCAACGGCGCGACGCATGGCGACTGAGTAGCAACGTCGACGAAGTCGTGGATGCCGAAGATATCGCCCAAATCGTGTCGTCGTGGACGGGCATCCCGGTCAGTCGCATGCTCGAGCAAGAGCGCGCCAAACTGGTGCACATGGAGGAGCGCCTGCAGGCGCGTGTCATTGGCCAACGTGCCGCCATCGAAGCGGTATCGGATGCCATACGGCGTGCACGCAGTGGACTCGCTGATCCACGCCGACCCATCGGGAGCTTCATCTTTGTTGGTCCCACCGGTGTCGGCAAAACCGAGCTGGCCAAAGCGCTGGCAGAATTCATGTTCGATTCCGACGAGGCGATGACCCGCGTCGACATGTCGGAGTTCCAAGAGCGGCACACCGTGTCACGCCTCATCGGCGCCCCTCCGGGATACGTTGGCTACGACGACGCCGGCCAACTTACCGAGAAGATTCGTCGGCGCCCCTATCAAGTCGTCTTGTTCGACGAAATCGAAAAAGCGCACCCCGACGTGTTCAACACGCTGTTGCAACTGCTCGATGATGGTCGGCTGACGGATGGCCAAGGACGGACCGTTGATTTCAGCAACACGGTCATCATCATGACCTCAAACATTGGCACCGAGCATGTCAAGCAGAGTGGCATCGGTCTGGTGAAAGCGCAGAACGAGGACGAGACCAGCAAGACCAGCCAGCGGGTCATGGCCGCCATGCGTGATTTTTTCCGCCCTGAATTCCTCAACCGCATCGACGACATCATCGTCTTCCAGCCGTTGACGCAGGTCGAGCTCCACGCCATCGTCGACATCTTGGTCGCTGACGTGCAAAAGCGTCTGCACGAACAGGCCATCACCTTGACGCTGACGCCTGCCAGCAAGGATTGGCTCGCCAAGGAGGGCTACAATCCGGTCTACGGAGCACGACCACTGCGCCGCACCATTCAGCGCCACATCGAGACACCGCTGTCACGCGAGCTCCTCAAGGGACAGATTGGCAATGGCGATGTGGTCGTCGCTGAAGTCAACGAAGCAGGCAATGGCCTGAGTTTCACCAAGGCGGAACGCCTCGAAGTCGCACAACCGGTGACTCCTCAGCCCAGCGAAGGCTAGTTGGATCGCTCGTACACCGATGACATTCCCACACAGCGGCGGCACTCGTACGAGTGCCGCCGCTGTGTGTACCCGACCGTTGCAAACGATTTAGAGCACCAAAGCGACGGCGCGGTCGATATGGGATTCACGGTGCAACTGCGCGACGACTTCTTCGGGCACATCGTCGTCAAGCGTCAAGACCATCAATGATTGCTCACGGGGCGCCAAACGACCGACCTGCATACTCGAGATGTTCACATCTGCGGCACCGAGGAGCGTGCCAACGCGCCCAATCATTCCCGGGCGATCACGGTGGAAGGTGAGTAGCAACGAACCGGCTGGCTCAAAGGTCACCCAATACCCATCAACGTCCACGATGTACGGTTTGTCACGGAGCACCGTCCCACTAAAGACATGGGCACCTGTGGCCGTCAACGCGCGCAATTCCAGCATACCCGCGTAGTTTTCGACTTCGGGGATGCTTAATTCGCTATACCGCACACCGCGCTCTTTGGCGAAAATAGGCGCATTCACCGCCGTAATCCGCTGCTCGCTGACATGCGACAACAGACCTTGGAGCAATGCGGTACGCACGGGTGCGGTCTGAGTGCCCGCCAATTCACCAGCGTAGACGAATTCATAGCGCAAAATGGGCTCGGCCACAATGCGAATGCACATTTTGCCGAGGCTCTGTGCAAGACGGGCATACGGAGTCAACAGACCGGCTTCTTCGGGCGCGATATACGGCGCATTTACCGCATAGCGGGGAGAACGCCCAGCCAGTGCATCGAGCACACCCTCGGCCACGTCCACCCCGGTCATCGTTTGCGCCTCGACCGTGGATGCGCCCAGATGCGGTATCGTGATGATGCGCGGATCCCCCAGCAAGGGCGAATTCACGGGTGGTTCTTGCTCGTAGGCATCAATGGCGGCGCCTGCGATACGTCCCGCAGCGATGGCCTCGGCGAGAGCAGATTCATCGATGACACCGCCGCGCGCCGCATTGATGATGTAGGCACCGGGTTTCATCAGGCTCAACCGTTGCGCATTGATGAGATGACGCGTCGAATCAACCAATGGCACGTGCAACGACACCACATCGCTCTGGCGCAACACGTCGTCGACAGAGGCCAACGCAACACCCAATTGCTGCGCGCGTTCTACTGACACCACCGGATCATAGGCGATGACATCCATTTCGAGGGCACGGGCACGACGCGCAACTTCGGCGCCAATGCGACCAAAGCCGATGAGTCCGAGCGTTTTGCCACGGACCTCGCGCCCCATGAATTTGGCCCGGCTCCAGCCACCACCTGCCACGTGCTGATGGGCTTGGGGAATATGCCGCGCCAATGACAGGATCAACCCAATCGCTAATTCTGCCACTGCCACACTATTGGAAGCCGGTGCATTGACCACTACAATGCCTTGGAGGGTGGCCGCCTCAACATCAATGTTGTCGACGCCGGTGCCGGCTCGCCCCACCACCCGCAGGCGGATGCCGGCGCGGAGCACCTCCGCATCCACTTTGGTGCCACTTCTAACCACCAAGGCGTCGTATTCACCAATGGTTGCCAATAAATCGCTCCGCGAGATATTGGGTTTGATATCTACGGCACCGCCTTGTTGGAGACGCGCCAGTCCTTCATCTGCGATTGGTTCTGCCACAAGAATGCGATACATAGGTGCACTCCCTATTCAAAACAAAAAGCGGCACCGTTGGTGCCGCTTCCTTGCGATCTGTAGGTATTGTATCACCAACACTCGAGGATAGACAGGGGATTGATGTTGATGTCGTTTTGGTAGACTTCGTAGTGCAAATGGGGTCCACTCGAATACCCGGTCGTGCCCACCCAGCCGATAATCATGCCTGGCTCCACGCGCTGCCCCGAAACGATGTTGAGTTCATTGAGGTGTGCGTAGGCAGTCGCCCAGCCGTTCACTTCGTCGGTAATTTTCACATAATTCCCTGCCAACCAATTATTGGGAACTACATGCGCAATACCGCTGTGCAACGCCACAATTGGTGTACCTAACGTTGCACTCGGGTCAGCGTATCCGTCGCCGTTGCCATCAACGGCCAAATCAACCGCGCCCCAAATTGCTGCTGGCGCATGTGTGCCAACCGCATACCCTTGCGTCATAACTACCGCACCAGCTTGTGGCTTTACCGGGCATCCAAAAGGAGCACCAGGCAGACCACGCTTTGATGCAATGGCAGCAAGTGGCTCCATATTGGTGAGCATCACTGTAGATCCCTCAGTGGTGCCAGCACCCGCGGTGGTAATTATCGCCTGTTGGGCTGAATTGGGGGTTAGTGCCATCTGGAGCAAGCGTTGGCGCAGTTGCGCACTCGCACCAATCGGTGATTGCTCAACTTGTGGTACCACACGTGACTCAATCATTGTGCGGGTGGCCGGCATGCTCATCACCATCATGGTGCCCCCCAACACGACGGCCCCAGCCGCAAGTAAAAATATCAGGCCAACGCCCATAATCCACAAAAAGGGCGTGGAAACGCGTGACACACTGCGGCCGAGCAGTTGTTTGGTGGCCACATTGTAGAGCGCACTCAGTTGTGCAAGTTGTTGCGCATCCAGCGCTTGCACGCCATGCTCGGCGGCAGCAATTTGCCGCACCGGAATGCCCGTTTTATTGGCTACTTCCACCATTGAGTAGCCATGTTGTTGACGCAGCTGTTGCAGTGTCGTGTTCATACGTACCTCGGCTCAACTGTAGCACGCCCTTTTTACTATCACAAGTAGCACAGATTACAAAAGGGTTGCTCAGGTCTAGAAGCCACCGGGCTCAGCACATTGCGGTAAACGCGCATTTATGGACTCGACTCCTTGGCTCACCCGCATATTGCCGAGGAGCACAAAGGGCAAAATGGACTCGTAGACATCCCAACGACAAATGGTCAGCGCATCGTAGCGCTGAGGCCGTACATCCATCAAAAAACTCTGCAACGCGGGCCATACAGGGTCATCACGGAGCAACCCGGCCGCATCGGTGTTGACCGGCAACCAACGCAACTGTGTGACGATGTCGGCCTGCGCACTCGGCGACTGCAACTGCGCAAGCAGACGATTGAGATCGGCCTCTTTGTCGGTGCGCACCCACGCGGTGGTGATGCCATAAACCACATCGACTGGAGCCAAGAACGATGTCCCACTGGCAGTATAGATGGGGGGTGGCGCCACTGAAATGGGCAAGGTGTCTGAATACACTTCGTAGCGTCGAATCGCCACATCGGTGTCAAGCGTATACGGCACCCGGTACCAGATGAAATCCGTGGTGGCTTCCACGTAGGTGGTCGCCTCACGTGGTCCCAACGTGCGGAGCTCGGTCAGCGATTGCAAGGCAATGATGGCCAAATCAGAGTCAAGGAGCGACGCACTATCGGTGAACGTTTGGGTGGCGCCAATTTTGTCAAGCATGGTCGCAAACCACCGCCCCTCTGGCCATGAATACGCCATGCGGTAGCGAGTACGCCCCAGCTGTCGTGACCCAATGCCCATCATGTCGGCGGTTGATAGCGGCGCACTCGCCAACAATTCGGTGTTCACAATCGACACTAGGTAATTCCTCGCCGCCAAGGGCACCACGGCTTGCGCTGTGTACGGTTGTACGGCTTCGTCGAACAGTGGTGCATGGGGCACGGTGAGCGGCGGTGCCGGCGTTTGTGCAATGGCGCCAAGGGCTTGGAGTTGCGTCACGTCGTATTCATGACCAATCCACGCATCCACGGTTTCATCGTGCAACCCAGCCTGCACGAGCGCATACACTCCATCCGGCGAACGCACACTCACCAGCACATCAATGCCCAACATGGCCGCATTCCGTGCGATGATTTGCACTAACGGCGTCGCATCCATGGCATCCGCATTGATGATTTGGAAGTGGAGTGGTCGTTGGGCGGATGCGGGCAGAGCGGTTGCGGTGGCCGCAATCGCGGTCGCACTCGGCACCGGGGTGGCGCTGGCTGGCAACGGCGTTGCAGTCGCCGGAAGCGTGGGGGTGGCCTGCGGCGCCAACGGTGAGGCACAGGCCAACAAGACCAGACACAAGCCACTCAGCACGATTCGTTGCCACATTCCCATGTTTACAATCCTGTCCTATCGACCGAAGGCACGGCCTGCAACGATTGTGCCAAGCTAGCTGGGGGCACCATGCCCGCCACATCATACGCCAAATACACCGCACCGAGAACCGGAGGATGTTGCAAAATCACCGGCCGCGCTTGTGGGGCTTCTTGGGTGACCAATTGGGTGAACAGTTGGTAGAACCGTGGGGTTGCACCGGTGGCGACGCCACCAGCAAGCACCACGTCAACCTCCAAATCGCGCATCTCCAAGGCCTGAATAATGGCGAGCGTGTTGTCGGCCAATACGCGGGCTGCTTCGTCGAGTATCTCGATCGCCACCATATCACCTTGGGCGGCACAGCGCACCACAATCGGCGCAAACGATGCCAACGAAAGTTCGTGTTCGTCACGGGTGCACGCCTCAACGAGAGCCGCAAACGAAGTAAACCCGGCCCATGCACACAACGCTGCCGTTAACACCGTAGCAGGACCACGCCCAAAGTGTGCCGCCGAGATTCTTCGCAGTGCATCTTCGCCGAGCTGCGTGGCACCATCAAAGCCGCCCCAGCGCCGTCCGAGACCGAAATTACGAAAGCGGCGGCCACTCGGAGCAATCCCCGCCACCGTGCTCCCTGTCCCAGCAATCACACCAATTCCGTAGGCGTGGCGCGATCCAGCCCGAAGCGGCAGATAGGCATCGTTGTCAAGAAACAACGGGATATCTAGCAACAACGGCGCAATAATACTGCGCAACCGGCCATCGTCACTCGGCCAATCAAGACCAGCTACGCCCCAAGCACTCGCCGTGATATCGGCCACGGAAATCTCAGCAGCAGCGGTCATTTCGGCAACAATGGTGGCATACAGCTGTGCTGCTGCAACGAGGCCAATGCTCTCCCAATTGCCCGTGCCGTAGATGCGCCGCGCGCGGATTTGTCCGTGCGCATCACAAATCACTGCATCGGTTTTGGTGCCACCGACATCTACACCAAGATACATGGGCGAGACCTTTCAGCTAATACCCTTCATCGAAATTCACAATGTTGTGGAGCTTTTGACCGTGCATATACCGCTCCAAATTGTGAATAAACATGTCCATCATCCGCCCTCGCGTCTTCGGCGACGAATACGAGATATGTGGAGTAATCCACACGTTGGGAGCATCCCACAACGGGTGATCGACCGGCAACGGCTCCTCAGGTGCCACATCAAGCGCGGCTCCTGCAATGCGATTGGCATGCAGTGCAGCCATCAGATCGGTCGTATTGATGACCTGGCCACGCGCCACATTGATGAGGTAGGCATGCGATTGCATTTTGCTGAATGCCTCCGCATTGACCATTTCTTGTGTGCGCGCGGTCAACGGTGTCGCAATGACAATCACGTCGGCCGTGGGCAACAGCGTCATCCAAGCATCGTCCGAGACCACTTCGTCGACGTATTTGGTCGGTTGTGGACGACGACGACTGCCAATCACCCGCATACCGAAGGCTTTGGCGCGTTTCGCAGTCTCTTGGCCAATACTGCCTAGTCCAATAATGGCCATTGTTTTGCCATCAAGTTCGTCGAGTTTGGTGCGTTCGACCTCTTCCCAATCAGCGCGTGCGTAGTTCATCAGCATGCGCGCCTTTTTGGCATGGGTCAACAAATACATCATCACAAATTCTGCAATCGGGATGGCATGGGCGCCCGCCGCATTGGTCAAAATCACGCCGCGCTCTCGCATCAAGTCCAAATCGAGATGATCAATCCCGGCGCTCGGCGTATACACCCACTTGACGTTGGGTGCTTGTGCCATCGTATTGCGAAATCCCTCAATCGATGTCCACCAACGCATAAATATCGTTGCATCGCTCGCATCGCCTTGGGGGACGCCATCTTCGTCCGTAATCACGATTTGCATGTCTGGGTAAAGTGACAAAATGCGTTGTTCGATGAGCGGCGCTACTTTGTGCGGGATGAGAATTTTCATACAACTCCTTGTTGAATCGTTTCACCGGGATTGGGCGCATACACGGTCACGTGCGTGATGTCCCGTGCATGTAGTTCGGCACTCAGACTCTGCGGAGTACCGGTCAGTTGGGGAAAGGTGGCGTAGTGGATGGGCAACACCGCAGTGACCTGCAGCAGTTTGACCGCATAGGCAGCCTCGTACGGTCCCATGGTAAAGCGATCACCGATGGGCAACAGGGCAAGGTCGGGCGCATAGAGCTCCGCCCAAATCGCCATATCGGCCATCACTGCCGTGTCACCAGCCGCATAAATCGTTATGTCATCTTGAACTCGCAGGATAAACCCTACCGCATTGCCCAGTTGGCGTTGCCCGGCAGCGGTCGGCCACGCACTACTATGTTGCGCAGCCACCATGGTAAGGCACACATCGCCGTGCACCACGGTGCCGCCCTTGTTGAAGCCCGCAATACGGTTGGCGGGGATGTCCTGCCACTCCAACCATTCGACCACATCGTATTGGCAGTAGACCGTAGCACTCGTGTCAGCAGCCAGTCGTGCCACATCCGCACAATGGTCACTATGCCCGTGGGTCAACACAATCATGTCAACGCCCCGACGGCGGACTTCCGCATGCCACTCTGGCGGGCATGCGGGGTTGGTGTCAACCCAAGCATCAATCAACACCCGCGTGCCGGCGTTCGTCACCACGTATACCGTAGCATGGCCAAGCCATGTGAGTTGCATCGTATCGTCTCCTCAGAACTTGTGGTTGTGTCCCACGCCGATTAGCGCGCCAACACAGGGCGGAATTGGTTTTGGTCGATCGTGCTCTCAAGCGCCGCTGCCATGCGGAGCAGATTGATGTCGTCGCGGAAGCGCCCAACGAGCTGCAACCCCACCGGCAAGCCATTTGCACTGATACCACAGGGCAACGACAAAGCGGGATGAGTGGTCACCGTCAGCAAATAACACGACTGCATCCAGTCGATGTAGCTCTGCATGGGCACGTCATTGATGGCGGTCACGTATGGCTGCTCTACAGCAAACGGCAACACTTGCGTCACCGGACCAACGACCATGTCGTACTGTTGCATGAATTGACGCATCGCCTGAAACACCTGCGCCTGCAAGCGTTGCGCTTGTGCGATTTGCGGACCACTGAGGGCCAACCCAGCTTCGATGTTCCAGATGATGGTGTCTTTGAGCAATGCACGATGCTCGTCGAGATGCGGACCAAGGCCAGTAGCAAACCCGAGGGCGCGGAGCGTCTGGAAGGCCTCATGGGCACCACGAAAATCTGGGCAGTCCTCCACTACTTCGGCTCCCAAATCGCGGAGACGATCCCGTTGCGCTGCAATCACGGTTGCAAGCGCCGATTCAACCGGCAGACCGCCCCAATCCGGCGCAAAGGCAACCCGTTTCCCTTTCAGCGAGACCGGCTCAATCGTCGCAAGTGCCGCCGTGTCCATGGGTGTCGTGAGGGTCGCCTCCGGACTATACCCAGCGATGGCCGACAGCAACAAAGCCATGTCGCCCACGTTGCGGGCCATCGCCCCGTCTACCGACAACGGCGACCACGAATCACGCGCAGGCACGACTCCGGGCGATGCCCGAAAGCCGACCACCCCACAAAACGCCGCTGGATTGCGCAACGAACCGCCCATGTCACTGCCGTCGGCAATGGGCACCATGCCACACGCAAGGGCGGCAGCAGCACCACCACTACTCCCGCCACTTGTGCGCGTCAGGTCGTACGGGTTGCGCGTTGCTCCAAAAATCGGGTTGAAGGTCTGTGAGCCCGCGCCAAACTCCGGCACGTTGCTTTTGCCGATGGTGATGGCACCTGCGGCTTTGATACGTGACACGAGCAACGAATCTTCGCTGGCAATACGATCCGCGAAAATCGGCGACCCCTCGGTGAAGCGCAGATTCTTCGCTGCGGTGAGATCTTTGTGTACGACCGGCAAACCAGCCAAACAACCGAGGTCTACGCCACGAGCACGCAACGCATCGCTGTGTTGCGCATGTGCATACGCACCTTCGGCATCGAGGGTGATGATGGCGTTCACCTGCGGATTTGTCTTGGCAATTTGCGCCATATGCGCATCAAGCAATTCCACGGCACTTACGTGGCCACTTTGGATGGCGTCGCGTTGTTGGCGTGCCGTCATGTAGACGAGGTCGTTTTGCATTTATACGTCTCCCAAGAAGCGCTCGGCCGCCAAAAACTCAGCGCGGGTCGCCTGTTGTATCTCTTCATCGCACAAGTAGTCGATGGCAGTCATCGCCATGGCAACTGCCCCGTCCACGATGGCCTGATGACCTTTCGGGGTAATAGTGGCATCGGCGACGGCCGTCGAATGCCAACTCGCATCGGTGCCGCAGATTTCGAGGTAGGCGCATATCGCGGGCACGTGATGGCTCACATTGCCCAAATCGGTCGATCCTGCGCCAACACGCGGTGCAGGCTGGCTCACGTTACGCCCCACCTGTTGCAGGTTGGCGGCAAACGCAGATCCTAGGCTCCGATTGGGGAGCATGTTGAGGTATGCCGGCATGTATTCGTGCCATTCGAGGCGGCACCCGGTCGCCAATGCTCCTGCCTCAGCACAGGCAATGATGCGCGTAAACAAGTCGTTGGCGTACTCGATGTCTGTAGCACGAATACGGAAACGCGCCGCCGTGTAATTGGGGATGACGTTGGGCGCCGTGCCACCGTGCGTAATCACCCCGTGGATGCGCGCATCGGTGCGCACTTGTTGGCGCAACAGACCGACACTGCTGAACAACGTAATCATCGCATCGAGGGCGTTCACCCCGTCGTGAGGATTGGCAGCCGCATGTGCTGAGCGGCCGTGATACGCCAACTCAAGCCCTTTGGCGACCAACGATGAACTGTAGTCCATGCGGTCTTCGGTGAGTGGGTGGATCATGATGGCGGCGTCGATATTGGCAAACTGACCATCACGAATCATGTGGATTTTACCCCCTGCATTGGGCACCGCCGACTCCTCGGCGGGTGTCCCCATCAACACCACTTGCCCGGGCAGGTGATGCCCTACTTTGGCCAATCCCATGGCTGCACCCAAGGCTGCTGTGGCGATGATGTTGTGGCCGCAGCCGTGACCGACCTCAGGCAATGCGTCGTACTCTGCGATGATGGCCATGCGTGGTCCTGGATTCCCACCAGGCAAGGTGGCCACAAAGGCGGTGGGCATGCCAGATACTCCTTTGGTGACCGACGCACCGTACTCCGCGATGATATCGCTGATGCGTTGTGACGCTTGGTGTTCTTGCAGGCCTAATTCTGGATTGTGGTACATCCAGTCGCTCAAGGCGGTCAACGTACCCAACGATTGTTCGATTTCGCGGCGCACAAGTGCTTTCAACTCGTTGCGATCAACGGTCATGGTGGTCCCCTTTCGCTGGCACATAGGAAGGAAAAAGTTGCGACACACGCGGAATTGCCCATTCTCCGAGCATAATTGCTTCGGCGGTGTCATCGCGCAATGATTTGGTGCGCTGTTCAGCGTGTTGGTTGATGTGTTGGCGCGCCTGCTTTTGCGCATGTTGTTTGGCCACAACACCGCTCCGTTGTTGCCGTGGCAAGAGCATGTCGGTCCGCCACCGCTCCGCAGGCACATTGGTCGCCAAAATACCGTAGTGAGGCGCGGCTTTGAGCCACGGATCAGCAATGTTGCCGCCCCCCTCAACCACCATCAGCACGACACCGCTGGTAGCCGCTAAAATCGCTGATGCACCACGGCGCAACCGCGGGAACGAGCCGAAGTTTTGTGAGCGGTACCACAACAAGCGTCCATCGGTCAATGTAAAGGCTGCCATGCCACAGGTAAGCCCAGCATCAATGGCAAGTATGAGGTCTGCGGAAGTGTTCATAACCAACCGTCTGGGGTAATTCATTGCGCATATCTTGCAGTTCTATGGTATACTATAGCAGATGTGTCGTCGCATGGTTGACCGTGCCACCGCACATTTCGATACGCTTGTACGACGAAGTGGGTCATCCCCACTTTTCTTATTCTTTGGAGCGTGATGAGGTTACCATGAAAACCGAATTTAATGCAGCCATCACAGCCATCGCCGCTGAACGTGGTATTCCGCGCGAGCGGATCGTAGAACAAGTTGAAAAAGCACTCGTTGCCGCATATCGCAAATCATTGGGTGATAAACCGCCCGAAATGAAGGTGGAAGTCAAAATCGACGATGTCAAAGGTGAGCCGCACGTCTACTCAGAGCTCCTCGTTGTTGAAGAAGTCGACGATGCGCGTTTCGAAATCAGCATTGCAGATGCACGCAAGATTGACCCCAACATCGAGGAAGGCGAAAGTGTCTTCGTGGAGACGACCCCCAAGGATTTTGGGCGTATCGCAGCCCAAACTGCCAAGCAGATTATCTTGCAGGGGATTCGTGACGTCGAAAAAGACAACGTCTACAGCGAATTTGCGGAGCGCAAAGGCGAGCTCATCGTGGGCACGGTGCGGCGTGTTGTCAATCGCACCGTTATCATCGATCTCGGCAAAGCCGAAGCAGTGCTCCCGGCCGATCAACAAGTGGAATCCGACAACTACCGCATTGGCAGTCGTTTGCAGGTGCTCTTGAAAGAAATCGCACGTGACGATCGGAGCACGCGGTTGATCGTCTCACGCAAGGACAACGACCTCGTCCGGCGCATCTTCGAGATGGAAGTGCCCGAGATTCTCAACGGCACGGTGGAAATCAAGAGCATCGCACGCGACCCCGGCATTCGCACCAAAATTGCCGTGCTTGCGCGCATCGAGGGGCTTGACCCGGTCGGTGCCTGCGTCGGTCAGCGTGGCATGCGCATCCAGAATATCGTCAACGAACTCAACGGCGAAAAAATCGACGTCGTGCAGTGGTCTTCGGATGTCAAAGAATTCATCGCCAATGCGCTGTCACCAGCACAGGTCATCGAAGTACAAATTCGTGAGCCGGAAAAGGCAGTCGTCATCGTCCCCGATAAACAACTGTCGTTAGCCATCGGCAAAGCCGGTCAGAACGTTCGTTTGGCCGCTCGTTTGACCAAGTGGTCGATCGACATCAAAAACGCAACCACACTGCTCGACGAGCTCCGTGATTTCAACGATATCCGTCAGCAAGTCGAGGCTGAGAGCATGGCACAAGACGTTGCTCGCCAAAAGGCCAAAGTCGAAGAGCGTCAAGTCGATCATGAGGGCATGATTCTCTACCAAAATGTAGCGTACGGACCTCTCGGCAACGAATACGTGGACACCATCGTCCATATTCGTGCCACCCCGAGCGTGCTCTACATCTACAACACCAGTGACAAACTCGTGGCATCGTACACCGTACGCGATGCGGATGACACCGACGACGATGGCATCGATTACGAGTTGGAGGATGCACAATGACCACACCCCGCCCCAAACATGTACCCCAACGGACATGCGTGGTATGCCGGAGTACGAGTGCCAAACGCGCTTTAACACGTTTGGTGCGTACAGCCGAAGGGCGGGTGGTTGTTGATCATACAGGGAAGCAAAACGGCCGTGGTGCCTACGTGTGCCACCAAGCCAGTTGTTGGCACGCAATCACTGAACGCACCGTGTTGGTTTCAGCATTGCGATTAGCCACACTCACAGAAGAGGATCGGGCAACGTTACAGTCCTTTGCACGGACACTTGGAATTTCAGATTTTGCCGACACCGTGTCAAGGCAACGAACCTGATGGAGGATGCGCATGACGCAATATTGGAACCGGACACTCACGTTTCAAAAATGGGCACCGAGCGATAACCAAGACGGTGATACAAACGAAAAACCCGTTCGCCCACCGGCGAACACTCCCCAGGCACGCCCACAGGGTGATCGCCCACAGAGCGACCGCCCACAGGGTGACCGTCCCCCACGTGCCCAAGGCGACCGCCCCTACGGCGACCGTCCCCCACGTCCACAAGGTGACCGCCCCTACGGCGACCGTCCCCCACGTCCACAAGGCGACCGTCCCTACGGCGACCGTCCTCCACGCCCGCAAGGTGACCGCCCTCAGGGTGATCGCCCGCCACGTGCTCAAGGTGATCGCCCCTACGGCGACCGTCCCCCACGTCCGCAGGGTAACCGCCCCTACGGCGACCGTCCCCCACGTCCGCAGGGTGATCGGCCACAAGGAGATCGCCCGTTCGGTGATCGCCCACCACGTGCCCAAGGAGATCGCCCGTTCGGTGATCGCCCACCACGCCCACAGGGTGATCGTCCGTTCGGCGACCGCCCGCCACGCCCGCAGGGTGATCGTCCGTTCGGCGACCGC
>Ga0172372_10005671_pt1 | contig 17306 bp, 13 predicted proteins | sample LakKiv5m_2_FD_114544 | JGI IMG/M metagenome (GOLD analysis project Ga0172372, IMG submission 114544) | Freshwater microbial communities from Kabuno Bay, South-Kivu, Congo - kab_092012_9.5m | ecosystem: Environmental > Aquatic > Freshwater > Lake | place: Democratic Republic of the Congo...
ACTTCCAGCCAGCCGGCTTCCTGCCACAGCTCGAAGGGACCCTGCTTCATGCCGAAGCCCCAGCGCATGGCCTGATCGACGTCGCGGGCGGTTTCGGCAATGCTCGCCAGATGCACGGCGGCGTAGTGGAAACCGTTGCGCAAAATGGCCCAGAGGAACTGGCCCTGAGGACCTTCGGCGTTGCGCAGCAGTTTCAGGCGCTCGGCGGCCGGGCGCTTGAGCATGCGGCCATAGACCTCGTCGGCCTTCTCGCCCGCGGGCACGTAGTCTTCGCTATCGAGGTCGAAGCGCAGGATGTCGCGACCCACCTTCTTGAAGAAACCGGCCTTGGCCTTCTGGCCCAGGTTGCCCAGCTCGATCAGCTTGGCCAGCACGGGCGGCGTGCCGAAGCTGCCGTAGAACGGATCGGTCTGCTCGTTCAGATTGTCCTGCAGCGTCTTGATGACGTGGGCCATGGTGTCCAGGCCCACCACGTCGGCGGTGCGGAAGGTGCCGCTGGACGCTCGGCCCAGGCGCTTGCCGGTCAGGTCGTCCACCACGTCGTAGGTCAGGCCGAAGTTCTCGACCTCCTTCATCGTCGCCAGCATACCGGCGATGCCGATGCGGTTGGCCACGAAGTTGGGCGTGTCCTTGGCGCGCACCACGCCCTTGCCCAGGCCGCTGGTGACAAAGGCTTCCAGGTCGTCGAGGATCTGGGCTTCGGTGGTCGGGGTGTTGATCAGCTCCACCAGCGTCATGTAGCGCGGCGGGTTGAAGAAGTGGATGCCGCAGAAGCGCGGCTTGATCGCCTCGGGCAGGCCTTCGCTGAGCTTGGTGATCGACAGGCCCGAGGTGTTGGACGCGACGATGGCATGCTCGGCGACGTAGGGCGCGATCTTCTTGTAGAGGTCGAGCTTCCAGTCCATGCGCTCGGCGATCGCCTCGATGATGAGGTCGCAGCCGCGCAGCTGCTCCAGGTGCTCTTCGTAGTTCGCCTGGCCGATCAGGTTGGCGTCGGACGCCACGCCCAGCGGCGAGGGCTTGAGTTTCTTGAGGTTCTCGATGGCGCGGGTGACGATGCCGTTCTTGGCACCCTCCTTCGCTGGCAGGTCAAAGAGGACCACCGGCACCTTGACGTTGACCAGGTGCGCCGCGATCTGCGCGCCCATCACGCCCGCACCGAGCACGGCGACTTTCTTCACTTGGAATCGTTTCATATTCTTTCCATCAAACGGAACTCAAATCACGCACAGCAAACAAGGGTAAACAAAGCCTCGACCGGAGCGAACAACTTTGGACCAAGATGCGGCGGAACCGGCTTTGCCGGGCCGCTCGCATCGCCCCCTGGGGGGTCGCGCAAAGCGCGGCGGGGGGGTCAAATACAGGGGGTTACTCCACCCGTTTCCAGGTCTGGGTGCGCCCAATACCCAACACCGAGCCGCGCACCTCGAGCTTCTTCCCGCCTTCAATCGGTGTGAGGCGCAGGGTGTAGGCCTTGCCGTTTTCGGGGTCGAGGATCTTGCCGTCTTCCCAGACATCCTTGCCCGCCACTTTTTTGGCGCCCCGGATGATCTCCATGCCCAGGATGGGTTTGCCTTTGCGGTCGTCGTTGCATTCGTCGCAGGTGGCATCCTGCTTGGCGCCCTTGCGCAACAGCTTGGCCACGCGCCCGGTGAGCACACCGCCGTTGTCCACGATCTCGATCTCCGACTTGATCTCTTGGGTCTTGTCGTCGATGGAGTGCCAGGTGCCGACCGGGGTCATCTGCGCAAAGGCCGAGATCGAGACCAGACCGACCAGGGTCACAAAGGCGTTTTTCATGGAAGTCTCCAGAGATGGGGAATGGGTGATCAGGCGAGCGCGGCCTCGGTGTCCATCAACACCTTGCTGCCCGCGCGTGCGGTGCGCATCAGGGTCGCGGTCTCGGGGAACAGCTTGGCGAAGTAGAAGCGTGCGGTCTGCAGCTTGGCCACGTAGAACGGGTCGGTGTTGCCTTCGGCGATCTTGCGCAGCGCCACCTGGGCCATGCGGGCCCAGAAATAGCCGAACACCAGGTGGCCGGCGACGCGCAGGTAGTCCACCGCGGCGGCGCCCACTTCGTCGGGGTTCTGCAGGCCCTTGAAGCCAATCTCCATGGTGAACTTGGTGATCTGCTCGCCCAGCACGGCCAGCGGGTTGATGAACTCGGCCATCTTTTCGTTGACGCCCTCCTCCATCACCAGCGCACCGACCAACTTGCCGAATTTCTTGAGTGTGGCGCCGTTGTTGCCCAGCACCTTGCGGCCCAGCAGGTCCAGCGACTGGATGGTGTTGGTGCCTTCGTAGATCATGTTGATGCGGGCATCGCGCACGTACTGCTCCATGCCCCATTCCTTGATGTAGCCGTGGCCACCAAAGACCTGCTGGCACATCGTGGCGGCCTGGTAGCCGTTGTCGGTCAGGAAGGCTTTGACGATCGGCGTCAGCAGCGACAGCATCTCGTCGGCATCCTTGCGCACCTTCTCGTCGGGGTGGTGGTGCACCTGCTCCAGCAGCACCGAGCTGTACATGGCCAGGGCGCGGCCGCCTTCGGCGTAGGCCTTGGCGGTCAGCAGCATCTTGCGCACATCGGGGTGCACGATGATCGGGTCGGCCGGCTTGTCTTTGGCCTTGGTGCCGCTGAGGCTGCGCATCTGGATGCGGTCCTTGGCGTAGGCCAGCGCGTTCTGGTAGGCCACCTCGGTCAGGCCCAGCGACTGGTTGCCCACGCCCAGGCGGGCAGCGTTCATCATCACGAACATGGCCTGCATGCCCTTGTGCGGCTGGCCCACCAGGGTGCCGACAGCGCCGTCGATGACGATCTGCGCCGTGGCGTTGCCGTGGATGCCCATCTTGTGCTCCAGGCCACCGCAGTAGATGCCGTTGCGCGCACCCAGCGTGCCATCGGCGCTGGCCAGGAACTTGGGCACCACGAACAGGCTGATGCCCTTGATGCCGGGGGGCGCATCGGGCAGGCGGGCCAGCACCAGGTGCACGATGTTGGCGGCCATGTCGTGTTCACCGGCGCTGATGAAGATCTTGTTGCCGGTGATCTTGTAGGTGCCGTCAGCCTGGGGCTCGGCCTTGGTGCGCATGAGGCCCAGGTCGGTGCCGCAGTGGGGTTCGGTCAGGCACATGGTGCCGGTCCATTCGCCGCTGACCAGCTTGGGCAGGTACAGCGCCTTCTGCTCGGGCGTGCCGTGGGCGTGCAGCGCGGCGTAGGCGCCGTGGCTCAGGCCGGGGTACATGGTCCAGGCCTGGTTGGCCGAGTTCATCATTTCGTACAGGCACTGGTTCACCACCAGTGGCAGGCCCTGGCCGCCGTACTCGGGGTCGCACGACAGCGCCGACCAGCCACCGTCGGTGTAGGTCTTGTAGGCTTCCTTGAAGCCGGTGGGCGTCTTGACCTCGTGGGTGGTCTTGTCCAGCGTGCAGCCCTCGGTGTCACCGCTGATGTTCAGCGGGAAGATCACCTGCGAGGCGAACTTGCCAGCCTCTTCGAGCACGGCGTTGATGGTGTCGGCGTCCATCTCGGCGTGCTGCGGCATGGCCTGGAGGTCGGCGCTGATGTTCAGCACCTCGTGCATCACAAACTGCATGTCGCGCAGGGGCGGGTTGTAAACGGGCATGGGTTGACTCCTGTGGTGGGTTTGTGAGGAAAGGGGTTCAGGCGCCGCGGGTCTTGCGGCCGGGCTTGCGGGTGTCTGCGTCGGTGTCGGCCACCGGCTCGGCGCTGTAGCGCTGCACGATGCCGTTGAACGCCGCCACGGCGCGGCGCAGCGATTCGGGGCTGCGCAGGAAACGGGCCTCGTAATGCAGGGCCAGGATCAGGGCATGGACTTCAAAGCCCATCTGGCCGGCGTCGGTGTCGGCGCGCAGGTGGCCTTCGGCCACTGCAATCTCGATGGCGCGCTTCATGGCCGTGAGCCAGGTGTTGACCGAGCTGGCCAGCGCGTCGCGCACCGGCCCGGGTCGATCGTCGAACTCGACCGCCCCGCTGATGTAAATGCAGCCCGAGTCGATTTCGACCGAGGTGCGCTTCATCCAGTTGTCGAACAGCGCACGCAGGCGCGGCAGACCGCGCGGCGCCGACATGGCCGGGTAGAACACCTCTTCCTCGAAGCGGTGGTGGTACTCCCGCACCACCGAGATCTGCAGCTCTTCGCGCGAGCCGAAGTGGGCGAACACGCCCGACTTGCTCATCTGCATGACCTCGGCCAGCGCACCGATGGACAGGCCTTCAAGACCGATCTGCGTGGCCAGGCCCAGTGCGGCATCCACGATGGCGGCCTTGGTCTGCAAGCCTTTCTGCATGGGGCGCTCGGCTGCGGTGGCAGACCGCGCACGCGGGGCGAATCGGGTGACACTCATGGGCATGATCCGGACAGGCCGGCACGGAAAAGGTAAAAAAAGACCGGTCGACAAATCGAACGGTCGTGCTATTTTTACCGCAATTCGTGTGGCCCGTGTGTGTCCTACCGGATTTGGGGGACATTTTGTTTAGGGGCTCGGCCCTAAACGCCGCCACGCGGCAGCCGCGGACTCAGCCGTGGCGCAGGGGCAACAGCAAGGCCAGGCTGTGCTCCAGGCTTTCACCGGGCGGGCGCTTGAAGGCGCTGCGGGCGTAGCGTTGCAGGCGCCCGACGCAGAAGGCCGTGATGACCGAGGCTTCGCTCTGCGCGTCCACCGTGGGGGTGTCCGCACCGCTGAGCACCGCCGCTTCGCGCAGGTCCTGGCGCAAGGCCGCCTCGATCTTGTCGAAGAACAGGTTCATGCGCTGCTGCAGGCGGTCGTTCTCGAACACCAGAGCGTCGCCCACCATCACACGCGTCATGCCCGGATTCTTTTCGCCAAACTGCAGCAGCAGGGCCACCAGCTTGCGTGCCCGCAGCACTGGATCGGGCTCGCGCTCCCCCAGCTGGTTGATCAGGCCGAACACCGACTGCTCGATGAACTCGATCAGCCCCTCGAACATCTGGGCCTTGCTGGCGAAGTGGCGGTAGAGGGCGGCCTCGCTGACGGCCAGCCGCGCGGCCAGCGCCGCGGTGGTGACGCGTTCAGCGCCGGGCTGTTCCAGCATGGCGGCCAGGGCCTGCAGGATCTGCACCCGGCGCTCGCCGGGCTTGGGCCGTTTGCGGGCCGCGCCGGACACGGGCGCTTCGGTGTCGGAACCGGGCTCGGTCAGATCGGCCGCGTGCACGGGCGCTGGCGCACTGGTGGTCATGGAGATTCGGTCCCTCGTAGAACGGTCCGCCGGCGGGGCGCCTGGCCCCGGCCGACCGACCGGTTTGTCATCCTTTGTTTCATTCTCGCACAGCGTTTCAGGCCCGCAGCGGCGCGGGCGCGGCCGCCACAAAGCAGGCCCGCACCCGCAGGCCGCGGCCGCCGGCCCCGGCGGCCAACTGCAGATGGGTGTGGTGGGCGCGTGCGATTTCGTCCGCGATCGCCAGGCCCAGGCCATTGCCTTCGCCGGTGGCGCCGTGCAGGCGGTAGAAGCGCTGCAGCACCCGCTCGCGCTCCCCTTCGGGTATGCCGGGGCCGTCGTCCTCGACCTCGATCCAGGCCTGGGTGCCCCCTGCATCCTGGCCGCAGCGCAGGGTGATGTGCCCGCCGTCGGGCGTGTAGCGCACGGCGTTGTCCACCAGGTTGATCAGCAGTTCGCGCAGCAGCCAGGCGTGGCCGCGCGTCTGGGCGGGCTGGCTTTCCAGGCCGAGGTCGATGCGTTTGGCGGCTGCGGCGTCCAGGTACTGGGCCAGGATGTTTTCGCACAGCTCTTTGAGATCAACCTGGTGCAGCGGCTGGGCATCGGCACTGAGCGCATCGGCACGCGAGAGGGCCAGCAGCTGGTTGGCCAGTTGCGAGGTGCGCCGCGTGGCATCGCGCAAGCGCTGCACCTGGTCCACCCGCAGGCTGAGCTGGTCGCCCTCGCCCACATAGCGCGCGGCCTGCGCCCAGGCCTCGACCTGCGCCTGCAGACCGGCCAGCGGCGTGCGCAGCTGGTGCGCAGCGTCGGCCACGAAGCGTCGCTGCGCTTCGGACTGGGCGTTGACCAGCGCGAACAGGCGGTTGAGCGCGCTCACCAGGGGCTGCACCTCGGTCGGCGCGCTGTCCGCGTCGATGGGGCTGAGGTCGCGCGGCGAGCGCCGCTCCACCGCCAGTTTCAGGTCGATCAGCGGCCGCAGGGCGCGCGTCACCGCCCAGGTGACCACCGCAGCCGTCACCAGCAACAGCAGCAGGTTGGGCAGCAACACCCTCAGCAAGACCGTGTCCAGCCAGTGCTGGCGCGCGTCCGATCCGTCGGCCAGGATGAGGATGAACTCACCGGTCGAGGTCGTCATGCGCTGCGCGATCACCCGGTAGGTGATGCCACCCTCGACCACACTCAGGAACTCGGCGTCATCGGTCAGGGGCAGCACGGTCGGCAGCCACTCGTCGCCCAGCAGCGGGCGGCCACTGGCGTCGCGGATCGCATAACCGGTGTAGCCCTCGCGCTCACGCAGGAAGTCGCCCACCGGCGGGGCCAGCAGCAGGGCCACCTGGGGTTCGCTCTCGATCGGAGTGCCGTCGTCCGCCCGCGTGGCGGGCATCACCACGACGGAGTCGGCCAGCAGTGGCACCAGACGCTGCAACTGCTGGTCTTGCTGCAGTGCTGCGGTGCCGGCACTCTGGTAGTGCAGCCAGACGCTGACCAGCCCCACCAGCCCCAGCGGCAGGAGCAGCAGCAGCAACAGGCGCCGCTGCAGGCCCCAGATCATGCCTTCGGGTCGCACGTCCCGATCAGGACCGGGCCGCATGTTCCGCGTCCGCCAGCTCCAGCCGGTAGCCAAAGCCGCGGATGGAGCGCAGCAGCACGCCAGCGGGTTCGAGCTTGGCCCGCAGCCGCGAGACATAGACCTCGATGGCGTTGGGCGTGATCTCCTTGTCCCAGCCGGTCAGCGCGGCCAGCAGCTTGTCCTTGGCGGCGGGTTTGGGCGCCTGCATCAGCAGGTATTCGAGCACCGTCCATTCGCGCGGGCCCAGTTCCATGGGCTTGCCCGCCAGGTGCACGCGGCGCAGCGCGGTGTCCATCTCCAGCGGCCCGAAAGCCAGCACCGCCGAAGTGGCGGCCTGCGAACGGCGCAGCAGGGCGCGCAGCCGCGCCAGCAGTTCGGGCAGCTCAAAGGGTTTGAGCATGTAGTCGTCGGCCCCCAGGTCCAGCCCCTGCACGCGATCGTGCAGCGCATCGCGGGCGGTGAGGATGAGCACCGGCATGGTCAGCCCGCGGATGCGCAGGCGGCGCGTGAGCTCCAGTCCGTCGATGCCCGGCAGGCCGATGTCCACAATGGCCAGGTCAAAGCTCTCGCCTTCCAGCGCCTGCTCGGCCCGCTCAGCGCTGCCCACCCAGTCCACCGTGTAGCCGGCGTTGCACAGCCCCAGCTTGATGCCGCTGGCGACCATGACATCGTCCTCAACCAACAACAGACGCATATCAGCGCTCCACGGCGCAGGACGGCCAAATGGCCGTCGCGCGAGGCAAGGTCCAGTGCGTGCCGCGGAACGGGCTTCGCCCGGCCGCAGACGCGGTCCCCCTGGGGGGAAGACCCGAAGCGGCGCAGGGGGGCATCAATGGCTCCGAATCATCGTGCCGAAGGGCTGGTCGCCCAGCACTTCCAGCAACAGCGCGTGCGGCACGCGGCCGTCGATGATGTGCACCGCGTTCACGCCGCTCTTGGCCGCGTCCAGCGCGCCGGCGATCTTGGGGATCATGCCGCCACTGATGGTGCCGTCCTCGCACAGCTCGTCGATGCGGCGCGGGGTCAGCTCGGTCATGAGCTGACCTTCCTTGTCCAGCACACCGCGGATGTTGGTGAGCATGAGCAGCTTCTCGGCCTGCAGCACGGTGGCCAGCTTGGCCGCCACCACGTCGGCGTTGATGTTGTAGCTCTCGTTCTGCTCGCCGAAACCGATCGGGCTGACCACGGGGATGAACTGGTCGTCCTGCAGCGCCTTCACCACACTGGGGTCGATGCTGACGATGTCGCCGACCTGGCCGACGTCGTGTTCCTGCGCCGGGTTCTGCTGGTCGGCCAGGCGCAGTTTCTGGGCGCGGATCATGGCGCCGTCCCGCCCGGTCAGGCCCACGGCCTTGCCGCCGGCGGCGTTGATCAGGCCGACGATGTCCTGCTGGACCTCGCCGCCCAGCACCCACTCGACCACTTCCATGGTCTCGGCGTCGGTCACGCGCATGCCCTGGATGAACTCGCCCTTCTTGCCCAGGCGCTGCAGCAGGGTCTCGATCTGCGGACCGCCGCCGTGCACCACCACCGGGTTGATGCCCACCAGCTTGAGCAGCACCACGTCTTCGGCGAAGTCCTGCTGCAGAGCCGGGTCGGTCATGGCGTTGCCGCCGTACTTGATGACCATGGTCTTGCCGTGGTACTTGCGGATGTAGGGCAGGGCCTGGGCCAGGATTTCGGCTTTTTCGCGGGGGGCGATGGCGGAGAGGTCGACGGGGGTGTGGGTCATGTCGGCGCTTTCTGTTTGTGGGGGCTGGGAGGATTTGGGAATTCTAGGCTTCGCGGCTGGCTTGGCTGGCGCCTGTGGCGTGCCGGGTCTCGGCCCGGCGGCCGACTCACTTTTCTTTGCTTCGCCAAAGAAAAGTAAGCAAAAGAAAGGCGAGCCGACGACCGGGCCGCTTCGCGGTACCTTGCGCTGCTCGGTTCGCCCGGGGTGCGCGCAAACTCGGCTATCGCCTCAAACATGCGCGCCCCTTTTCCCGGGCGCCCCTGCGCTGCTCAGCCCGGTCGGACGGCACAGGCGGGGGCGGGTACGGGCTTCCCTGCTCGCAACCGTGGTGGCCTGATGGGCAGTCCGTACCCGATTTCCGCCGTCATGCGCTGGCGAGTAGCGCAGGGCTGGGCGGATCAGGGCTGCGCATGTCCGAAGGCCGCGCAGCGGACAAGTTTGCGCAGACCCCGCCCGGACCGAGCAACGCAGTGTGCCCGTCGCGCAGCGGCGGGACAGCGCATCCGGCTCGCCTTTCTTTTGGCTACTTTTCTTTGGCGAAGCAAAGAAAAGTAGCTCGCCCGCCGGGGCGAGACCCGGCCAAACCACCCAGCCGGAGACCTAAAAGTGAATCCCCCGCATCATCTGCTGCATCGCCACCGCCTCCGGCGACAACTGAGGCTTTGCCCCCTTCTCGCCCTTCGCCGCCGCCGAATCCGGAAACATGCGAAAGCTCGTGTTCATCACGATCTGCGCGATGCGCGGCACGAACGCGTGCATCACCTGCCCCGTCACACCCAGGCGCGTGGCGATGCGCACCGGCTTGAAGATGCAGGCCTGCGCGATCATGTCGGCCGCTTCTTCGGGCGAGAGCGTCGGCACGTTCTTGTAGATCTGGGTGGGCGCGATCATGGGCGTGCGCACCAGCGGCATGTTGATGGTGGTGAAGCTCACGCCCTGGTCGGCGAACTCGGACGAAGCGCAACGGGTCCACGCGTCCAGCGCGGCCTTGCTGGCCACATAGGCCGAGAACCGCGGTGCGTTGGTCAGCACCCCGATGGAGCTGATGTTGACGATGTGACCCTTGCGCTTGGCCACCATGCCCGGCAGCAGCCCCATGGTCACGCGCAGGCAGCCGAAGTAGTTCAGCTGCATGGTGCGCTCGAAGTCGTGGAAACGGTCGTAGCTGCCTTCGATGGCGCGGCGGATCGAACGGCCGGCGTTGTTGATCAGGAAGTCCACGCCGCCGTGGTTGGCGATCAGCAGCTGGATGAAACGGTCGCAATCGGCCACGTCGGCGATGTCGGCCGGATAGGCCACGAACTCATACCCCTTGGACTTGGCTTCGGCACAGGCCTCGTCGAGCTTGTCCTGGTCGCGCCCGCAGATGATGGTGATGGCGCCGGCTTCGGCAAACTTGTGCGCCGCCGCCAGGCCGATGCCCGAGCTGCCACCCGTGACCAGCACCACCTTGCCGCCCACCGTGCCCCGCAGGCTGCGGTCGATGTGCAGGTCGGGGTCGAGGTGGCGTTCCCAATAGTCCCACAGCCGCCAGGCGTAGTCCTTGAGGTCGGGGCAGGCGATGCCGCTGCCCTTGAGGGCGGCCGTGGTCTCTCGGCAGTCGAAGCGCGTCGGGTAGTTGACGAAGGTCATCATGTCCTCGGGCAAGCCGAGGTCCTGCATCACCGCGCGGTAGACCCGGCGCACCGGCGCCAGCGCCATGAGTCCCTTCTTCACGCTCTTGGGGATGAAACCCAGCAGCGCGGCGTTGACGAACAGGTTCATCTTGGGCGCGTGCGCGGCGCGGCTCAATATGTCGAGCACGTCGCCGACGCGGTAACCCATGGGGTCGACCAGGTGGAAGCAGCGCCCGCTGGCGCGGTGGTGGTGGCTGATGTGGTCGAGCGCGCTGACCACGAAATCGACCGGCACGATGTTGATGCGGCCGCCCTCCAGGCCCACGCTGGGCATCCACGGCGGCAGGATCTGACGCATGCGCTGGATCAGCTTGAAGAAGTAGTACGGCCCGTCGATCTTGTCCATCTCGCCGGTGCGGCTGTCGCCCACCACCGCCGCGGGCCGGTACACCGTCCAGGGGATCTTGCATTCCCGGCGCACGATCTTCTCGCTCTCGTGCTTGGTCATGAAGTAGGGGTGGTCCAGGCCTTCGGCCTCCTCGAACATGTCCTCGCGGAACACGCCTTCGTAGAGGCCGGCCGCGGCGATCGAGGACACGTGGTGGAAGTGGCCGGCGCCGATGGCCTTGGCAAACTCGACCGTGTTGCGCGTGCCGTCCACGTTGACCGCGATCTGGCTTTCGGCGTCGGCCTCCAGGTCGTACACCGCGGCCAGGTGGTAGAAGTGGTCGATCTGGCCCTTGAGCGCCTTGACGTCGTCAGCGCTCACGCCCAGCTTGCGGGTGGTCAGGTCACCGAACACCGGCACCGCGCGGGTCGGCCCCACGCCCCAGAACTCGCGCAGCGCCGCCACCTTGTCCTCGCTCTCGCGGCGCAGGAGGAAGTGCACCACCGCGCCCTTGCGCGTGAGCAGCTGTTTGACAAGGCGCTTGCCGATGAAGCCGGTGGCGCCGGTGACGAAGTAATGCATGCGTGATCTCCTGATGACCGGTAAAGGGGTGCTCCCGCGCATTCTTGCGCAGCCGCCGCCATGCGGCATTTCGCGTTAACCCGTGCGCCGCGAACGCCCGTTCGCTTTAGTCGGCTGCCCCTACACAGGCCCGGCAGGGCGGTCGTACAGTGGTTGGCATGCGGTTGTGCCCTGTGGGTGCCGCCCCTTTTTTCATCCTCACCAGGAGCCCTCATGGTCAAGAAAGTCTCAAAATCCGCCGCCGCCAGCACCGCCAGCCCGGCAGGTGCTTCGCCCTTGTCCGGCGCCATCAAGGAGTCGGCCCAGCAGATCTGGCTGGCCGGTCTGGGCGCCTTCTCCAAGGCCCAGGCCGAAGGCGGCAAGGCCTTCGAGACCCTGGTCAAGGAAGGCCTGTCGATCCAGCGCAAGACGCAGTCGGTGGCCGAAGAGCGCATCAACGAAGCCACCAGCCGCATGAGCAACATGGCCAATGACATCGGCAGCAAGGCCGCTGGCCAGTGGGACAAGCTGGAGAACATCTTCGAAGACCGTGTGGCCAAGGCTTTGGGCAAGCTGGGCGTGCCCTCGGCGCGCGACATCGAAATGCTGATGGAGCGCATCGACGCCCTGACGCAGCAGGTCCACCGCCTGCAGCCGGGCAAGGCCCAGGCCAAGGCACCCGCCAAGAAGGCGCCCGCCCGCAAGGCGGCACCGGCCAAGGCAGCCGCGCCGGCCCCTGCACCGGCCGCCGCCAAAAAACCGGCCGCCCGCAAGACGGCGCGCAAAGCGGCCTGACCACCGACCGGCCCGCCGGCTGAGCGGCAGACACCACACAACGGGGCGTACGACGCCCCGTTGTGCCGTCTGGGCCACGTGCTGCATTGCAGCAGCCAACCCCACACCACAGGTCTACACTCAAAACCATGAGCACTCGCCGCCGCACACCGCTGCATCACCGTCCGCGCACCGCCCTGGCCCTGGCCGGTGGGGGGCCGCTGGGGGCGATTTACGAGATCGGCGCGTTGTGCGCACTCGACGAAGCGCTGCCCGATCTGGACTTCAATGCCTTTGACCACTACGTGGGCGTCTCGGCCGGCGGCTTCATCGTGGCCGGGTTGGCCAATGGCCTGACCCCAAGGCAACTGTGCGAGACCTTCATCGAAGACCGGCCCACCACCGAAGGCTTTGACCCGGCCTGGCTGATGACCCCCGCCTGGCAGGAGTTCGGCGACCGCCTGCGGCGCCTGCCCGGCCTGGTGGGCAGTGCGCTCTGGGCCTGGGGTGTGGAGGGCAAATCCTTCACCCACGCAGCCGAGCGCCTGGGTGCGGCCCTGCCCACCGGCCTGCTGGACAACGAGACGATCCACCGCCAGATCGAGCACCTGTTCAGCCAGCCCGGTCGCAGCAATGACTTTCGCCAGCTGCGCGCGCAGCTGACCCTGGTGGCCACGGCGCTGGACACGGGTGATGCCGCCCCGTTTGGCCGACCGGGCTGGGATCATGTGCCGATCTCGCGCGCCATCCAGGCCAGTGCCGCCCTGCCCGGCCTGTTCCCGCCGGTCGCCATCGACGGCCAACACTATGTGGACGGCGCCCTGAAAAAAACCCTGCACGCCACCGTGGCGCTGGACCAGGGCGTGGACCTGTTGCTCTGCCTGAACCCGCTGGTGCCATTCCATGCCGAGCCGCAGGACGCGCCCGCCGGCAACGGTCGCCAGCGCATCCCTTCGCTCGTCGAAGGGGGCTTTCCCGCGGTCATGAGCCAGACCTTCCGCTCCATGATCCATTCGCGGCTGGCGCTGGGCTTCAAGCAATACGAACGCAGCTACCCCGACACCGACATCGTGCTGATCGAACCCGACCAGCGCGATGCCGAACTGTTTTTTGCCAACACCTTCAGCTACCGCCAGCGCCGCGAACTGGCCGAGCACGCCTACCAGCAGACGCGCCTGATGCTGCGCGAGCGCCTGGCGGTGCTGGGCCCGAAGCTGGCCCGGCATGGCCTGCGCATCGACCGCGCGGTGCTGGACGACCCCGCACGCCAGCTGCTGCGGCCGCTGGCCAGCCCCAACGCCGTGGCACAACGCCTGCACGCCACGCTGGACGATCTGCAAACCCGCCTGCAGACCCTGCAGCCCGCCGCCTGAGCCACCGGACCGCATGGCCAAAAAAGCCCCCCGCCGCACCGCCGAACGCATCCTGGAAGTGACGCTGGACCTGTTCAACCGTTTCGGCGAACCCAACGTCTCGACCACCCTCATCTCGGCCGAACTGGGCATCAGCCCCGGCAACCTGTACTACCACTACCCGGCCAAGGACGAGCTGATCAACTCGCTGTTCGAGCGCTACGAACGCGCCCTGGGCGAGCTGCTGGGCGCGGCCGACGGCGTGCGCAACGTGGAAGACGCCTGGTTCTTCCTGCACTCGCAGTTCGAGATCGTGTGGGAGTACCGCTTCCTCTACCGCGACCTCAACGACCTGCTGTCCAAGAACCGGCTGCTGGAGACCCGCTTTCAGGCGGTGCTCAAGAACAAGACCCGCGCCATGCGCAGCCTGCTCTCGGGCATGAGCCGCAGCGGCGCACTGGACATCGACACCCGCGAGGTGGACGCCACCGCCAACTGCATGGTGGTGCTGCTGACCTACTGGCTGAGCTACGAGTACGTGCGCGACCCGCGCCACGCCCTGGAGCCGGCCAACGCCCAGCAGGCCCTGCTGCGCGGCGGCCAGCACGTGCTCAACCTGCTGGCCCCCTATCTGGAAGCCGGCCAGCGCCAGCACCTGCTGCAGCTGGCCGGCCGCTACCAGAGCACCGGCTGATCGGGCCGCCGCTCAGGCCGCCAGTCCATCGGCCGCCTGGAACAGCGCCTGCCGGGCCTGGACCAGCACCTGCTGTCGCCAGGCATCGTTGTCCCTGTAGAAGGCGTCGCGCATCTGCTGCCGCACCGCCGCCCGCTGCGCCGGCAGCGCCTGGGGCTGGCGGTGCAGCCAGTGGTCGGCCCGCAGGGCCTGCAGCACCTCGCGAAACGGCACCGTGCCGTATTCGAGCGCGATGCCGGTGTACTCGGCTTGCGGCAACACCTCGTAAACCACGTTCCACATCAGCCCGGTAAGCCGCGCCGAGGACGAAGAGCCGTCGTAGATCGAGGTGACCGGGGTCAGCCCGTCCGGGTTCCACCAGCGGCAGGCGCGCGCGTAAGCGGCGGCGTCGTCGCGACCGGCAAAGATGCGCTCGCCCACACCCGATGGCCCCAGGCCGGTATGCAGGTCGATCCAGCCCAAACGCCGCACGGTGGCGGCCAGGGGCTGCAGCACCTGGCGCAGCGTCTGCTGGCTCCAGGTGGGGGACTGGCCGCCATAGAACATGCCGTCGGCATGGCGGTACTGCCCCTGCGACACCGCAGCCTGGAAGGCGGCCTGGCCGTGCTGCGCCACCCAGGCGTCCAGGGCGGCTTCGTTGTCGGCCGACGGCGGCCAGGTCTCGGGCAGCAGCAGCGGTTGCAGCGCGTCGTAGGCCGGGTTGGCCGGCAGCGGCTGGCTGAAGTCCTGGAAATTGCGGTTCAGGTCGACGTTTTCATGCGTCACGCGGCGCTGGAAGCTGAAGCCGTGCGGGTTCAGCGCGTGGATGTAGAGCACCGCCACGCCGCGCGTGCGGGCGTGGTCTCGCCAGGCCGCGTCGTGCAGCGCCGCCACCTGCACGCCCGAGCCGCAAAAGCCCTCGACACCGTGGCAGGCGCTGCTGACGATGAGCAGCTCGCGCGCGCCCGCCGGGCCGTCCAGCGCCACGTCCATGGCCAGGGTTTCGCCGTCCGCACCGGGCAGGGGGTGGTTGTGGCTGCGGATGGACGCGCCCGCCGCCGCGGCAGCCTCGAGAAACTGCACCCGGGCGCGGGCGTAGCTGGGCGCAAAGGCCTGCTGCGGGTCGATCATGCCGCAGGCCCGCCAGCCTGCGGCCGCGCCAGCCAGCGCTCGACCAGCGTCACCCAGGCGGTGGCGCCCAGCGGGATCAGTTCATCGTTGAAGTCGTAGTGCGGGTTGTGCAGCATGCAGGGCCCGACATCGTGCCCGCCGCCCTCGTAGGCGCCACGGTGCGCACCGTCGCCGTTGCCGATGAAGAAATAGCAGCCCGGCTTGTGCTGCAGCATGTAGGCAAAGTCCTCGGCGCCCATGGTGGGCTCCTGGGGCAGCAGCCCCTCGGCCCCGACCACGGCGGCGAGGACCTGCTGCGCAAACGCGGTCTCGGCCGGGTGGTTGATGGTGGGCGGGTAGTTGCGGCGGAACTGAAAATCCACCGTGGCACCGAAGGCCGCAGCCGTGTGCTCGGCGATCTCGCGCATGCGGCGCTCGATCAGGTCCAGCACCTCGAAGGTGAAGGTGCGCACCGTGCCCTGGATCTCGCAGCTGTCGGGCACCACGTTGGTGGCCTCGCCGGTGTGGATCATGGTGACGCTGATCACGCCCGCGTCCACCGGCTTCTTGTTGCGGGTGATGATGGTCTGGAAGGCCTGCACCATCTGGCAGGCCACCGGCACCGGGTCGATGCCGTTGTGCGGCAGCGCCGCGTGCGAGCCCTTGCCGCGGATGGTGATGCGGAACTCGTTGCTCGACGCCATCACCGGGCCAGCGCTGGCCGCGAAGCTGCCCACCGGCAGACCCGGCCAGTTGTGCAGGCCGAACACCGCCTGCATGGGAAAGCGTTCGAACAGGCCGTCCTTGATCATCTCGCGGGCACCGCCACCGCCCTCCTCGGCCGGCTGGAAGATCAGGTAGACCGTGCCGTCGAAGTCGCGGTGCTGCGCCAGGTGCTGCGCCGCGGCCAGCAGCATGGCGGTGTGGCCGTCGTGGCCGCAGGCGTGCATCTTGCCGTGCTCGGTGCTGGCATGGGCGAAGGTGTTGAGCTCGGTCATGGGCAGCGCGTCCATGTCGGCGCGCAGGCCGATGCCCCGGCCGCACGCCCCGCCGTCACGGCCGTGCACCACCCCGACCAAGCCGGTGGTGCCCAGGCCACGGTGCACCTCGATGCCCCATTCGGTCAGCTTCGCGGCCACCAGGTCGGCGGTGCGCACTTCCTGGAAACACAGTTCGGGGTGGGCGTGAATGTCGCGGCGCAGGGCGGCGATGCTCGCGGCCTGGGTGACGAGGGAGTCGATCAGTTTCATGGGCACCTCGGTTCAAGGGCGTCAACGCCCGGCGTCAAACCAAAATGGCATGGTACCCAAGACCGGGCCGCGCCCGGTGTCACGCCGGAGCAGCCCCAGCCCGACCGGGGCTGCTGTGGCGCCACGCCGCGGAGCGCCCGCTCAGCGGCGCACGCGGCCGTCTTCGGTCAGCAGGGTCAGCTCCACAAAGCGCGAGCCGGTGTGCTTGCGGGCGCCGAAGTCCACCGGAAAGCCGCCCAGGTTCAGGTTCTGCAGCCCCTGGATGGCGTTGATGAAGCCTTCGCGGCTGAGGTTGCGCCCGGCCCGGTTGAGGGCTTCGGTGAACACGCGGGCGGCCACGAAGCCCTCCATGCCGGAGTAGTTGGGTGTCACGCCGCGCTGGTCCTTGAGCGCGGCCAGGTACTCGCCCGACAGCGGCGTGACCGGGGCGTAGGGGAAGGGCATGACCTGGCTGACCACAACCCCCTTGGCCACCGCGCCCAGCTCGTCCGACAGGGCCTGCGTGCCGACGAAGGAGACGTTATAGAAATTGCCCGCATAGCCCTGCTGGCGCGCCATCCGGATGAAGGTGGCGCAAGCCTTGTAGGCCCCGATCTGCACGATGGCCTCGGGCCGGGCGGCCAGGATGGTCTGCAGCGCGGCGGCCACGTCGGTGCTGTTGCGCTCGACCGTGCCCACCGCCACAGGGGCCAGCGCCTGCGCCTGCAGCGCGCGCTGCACACCGTCGAGGCCGGTCTGCCCGTAGGCATCGTTCTGGTGGAAGACCGCGATCTTGCGGATGCCGACCGAGGTGACCTGGCGCACGATGGCGGCGGTTTCGTCGAAGTACGAGGCCCGCACATGGATGGCGTAGCGGTTGAACGGCTCGCGCAGCGCCTGGGCACCGGTGAACGGGGCGAAGAACGGGAGCTTCGCTTCGGTGGCCAGCGGCAGGGCGGCCAGGCTGGTGGGCGTGCCCACGTAGCCGAACAGCGCGAACACGTTCTGACCGATGAACTGGCGGGTGTTGGCGGCGCAACGCTCGGGTTCGTAACCATCGTCCAGGCGCTGCAGCTCGATGCGCCGGCCCTGCACGCCGCC
>Ga0172372_10005675_pt1 | contig 17294 bp, 14 predicted proteins | sample LakKiv5m_2_FD_114544 | JGI IMG/M metagenome (GOLD analysis project Ga0172372, IMG submission 114544) | Freshwater microbial communities from Kabuno Bay, South-Kivu, Congo - kab_092012_9.5m | ecosystem: Environmental > Aquatic > Freshwater > Lake | place: Democratic Republic of the Congo...
AAATCAACAACGGGGTGAAACCGTACTGCGTCTGCACCAAGCCACTCAACGTAGAGGTGATGGCCCATCCCGCCGCCCACGTCATGCCCCAAATGCTCGAAGCAAAACCACGCTGACGCGGATTCACGAGACGCATGGCTAGGACATCCTCAAGTGCAATACTGCCACCCATAAAAAAAGCGCGCATGTAAAACCCAATCAACGCCAGCCACAATTCCGGAGCCAACATCGTCAATAAGGCGGGAGCCGCCAAAATGCGCAACACGCTGGCCCAAACCCGCAAACTCCGCTGACCGATTTTGTGCCCGATGATGACCGCTCCTGCGCCCAGGGCCACCCCACTAAAGGCCAAAATCGTGCCCACCGCACTGTCGGACAAGTCAAACTGGAAGCGAAAAAACAGGCTCTGGAACGGAAAAAAAGTCCCGCTCCCCACACCCGTCAAAAACCCGGCTATGCCGTACAGGATGATGCGAACCGTACTCCGCTGAGGCACCTCAGCCACCAATAACGTGCCATGCTCATCCGTGTTGGGTGCCTTGGCAATGTCGCCCAACAATGGGATGGTTGACATGGCCAACACCGCAATGCCAATGAGGAGCACGGTGCGGTAGGCTAGTGTGCTCTGTTCGTCAACTTGGAGCCACGGCGCTATCACGCTCGGCAACCACCCTGCCACCACGCTCCCCACCAGCCCGATCATGTTAATCGCTGCTTCGTTGAGCCCGAAAACAGTCGGCTGTTGCGCATGCGGCGTTGCCATGGTCAGCAACGGAAACAACGCCGCAAAGAGCAACGCAAACGCACACCCCACCATGAATTGACTGATTACCAACCAGAGCTGGCTCGGCGCAAATACCACCCACGTTAACCCGGCCACATACAGCATGACCGCCCCAATCAACGCTTGCCGCGCACCAATGCGGTCAATCAGCATACCAGCGGGAATACCGAACACCAACCCGGCAATGCGGGCCACCGTCGACAAAATGCCGACCGTGTCGGCGGCGTACCCCATGCTCACCAAAAAAAAGTTGAACAGCACGTCGAAAAAACTCATCCCCAGCCCGATCAACGCGCTGTGCATTAACACACGCCACACCGCCATGGGAATGATACGCAACGAACCAATCACACCGCCCCCTTTTTTGCAGGATCCATCCCTGCACACCGCTAATCGCGCTCAAACCACCAAATCGACAATCCGGAGCACACGTACGCCACTGCGCTCATGGCAATCAGCGGTGCAAACCCGATCGAGGCCTGCAAAAACCCGCTCGCTGTGGACGCAATCGCCCACCCCATTGACCAAAACATGGTCATCAAGCTGGCCACTTGGCCACGTTGGCGCGGATGCACCAGCTCCATGATGAGCACATCGTTGAGGGTGAAACTCCCCCCCATGAAAAAGGCGCGTCCAAATGCGCCAAAAATCGCAAGTGGCAACACGGGAATCATCAGACACGCAAAAACCGGTGCCGTAATCAAACGCAACATGCCAGCCCAAATACGCTTGTTGCGTTGCCCGAACCAGCGTCCGAACACAATCGCCCCAATCCCCATCAACACCGTGGCGCCTGCCACCACAAAACCGATCTGCTGGTCGGGCATCCCGTGCTGTATGAGAAAGTAGAGCGCTTGAAAAGGCAAGAAAGTGCCAGCACCAAGCCCCACAAAAATACTCGCAACCGCATACCCAACAATCTTGCGCGTGGGCTTGAACGGCACATCGTCATCGGTAGGATGGGGTGATGCGGGGATTTCGCCGTTTTTTTGACGCCGCCCATCATCCCCCAAATTGCGCACCACGGGCAACACGGCCACCAACATCAACCCGCAACCGATGAGCAACGCCCAGCGATAGGCAGGAGCGTCTTGTGCACCCACACCGAGCCACGGTCCCAACAAACTCGGCACCCAGCCCGCCACAATGCTCCCCACTAGGCCGATGCTCATGGACGCCTCGTTGAGACCGAAGACCAACGTGCGTTGCGCAGGTGGTGTGGCATGCGTCAGCAGCGGCATGAGCGCCGACATCCCCATGGCAAACAGACACCCAGCCGTGAATTGACAAATCATCAGTAACACGATGCTGGGCATGAACAGCAACACAATCATGCCGACCGCATAGCCGATAATCCCGATGACCAGCGCGCGTTGCGCACCAATCCGGTCAATGAGCATGCCAGCCGGAATACCAAACACCAGCCCGGCAATACGCACCGTGGTTGACATCAATCCGGCCGATTCGATGCCGAAATCCATGCTCACTAAGTAGAAACTAAACAGCACGTCAAAAAAGCTCACCCCGAGTCCAAACAAGACGTTGTGCAACAAAACACGCCAGGCAGCGCCTGGAATGGAACGATACGAATCCACGACGATTCCTTTTGTACTGATTGACCATTGCAGTCCGTGTCACGCATTATCGCACACTTCCCCACGTTCTGTTGGCGCATCACTCCCGTGGTATGATGGGTGCGTCATCGTACCGCGGGTACGTATGCGCTTCACTTATTTTCAAAGGATGAACCATGAACGTGCGCCAAACGGGAATGTTGTTTTTGCTGGGAGCCATCTGGGGCGCCGCTTTCATGCTCATCAAAATCGCAGTCGCCGAAATTACCCCGGCCACACTCGTTGCGGTGCGCATTGTGGTGACCGCGCTCATCCTCTGGGGCGCATTGCGCATCGGTGGTGAGCAACTACCCCGCGACCGGCAGACGTGGTTGAACTTTTACTCGGTGGGCGTATTTGGGCTCGTCGTCCCCTTCTTGTTGATTTCGTGGGGACAACGCCTCATCCCAAGTAGCACCACCGCCATTTTGGGGGCGACTACCCCCCTTTTCACTGCACTCATCAACATCTTTTCGCGCTCCGAAGAAAAAATCAACAGCGAGCGCATCATTGGGCTCGGTGTCGGGTTTATCGGCGTCATGATTGCCATCGGCTTGCACGGTGCCAGTGCAGGCAACATTCTCGGCGAATTGTGCGTACTTGGCGCAGCGCTCTGTTATGCCATCTCAGCCCTCTACAGTCGCCGCGTCTTCGGGGGCATGTCCCCAATCGTCCCCTCCACCGGGCAGATGATCGCCAGCGCGTCGCTGTTGGTGCCCATTGCGCTACTGTGGGAGGGGGTGCCGCAGAGCATGCCTTCGACTCGGGTCATTGTGGCCATGATTATTTTGGCGGTGTTTTGTACGGCCATCGCCTACATCATCTACTACCGCCTCATCGACAGCATCGGCGCCACCAAGGTCTCCATGGTGTCCTACCTAGTGGCTCCGTTCGGCGTCGTCTACGGGTCCATCTTTTTGCAAGAACCTATCACCTCCAATTCCATCGCAGGGTTGGTGGTCATCATTGGTGGCATTCTGATTGCTGGCGGCAGTTGGCGCCTGCTCCGCAACAAGGTGATGCCTCCCGCACAATCATGAATCTTGACAGCATTGCGTGGTTACAAACGACCGAGGCACAGCAACTCAGTCCACTCGTACATATTGACCAGCACCTAGCGAGCATGACGCGGCTCCGTGCTCGGACCACCCCGGAGCGGGCAGCTGCCCTCTACGAGCTCATCACTGTGCGTCACAAAGCCGTCACCAAATTCCACGATGGACACCAGTTGTGGTTCACTCAGAGCGGGCTCGAGCAGGCCAGTCACGAACGCGTCGCCCAGCACCGGGCCAACCAGTTGGCGGGTGCACAGCAGATTGCTGATTTGTGTTGTGGCTGTGGTGGTGATCTGCTCGCATTCGCCGCCCAAGCGCCGAGCATCGGCGTCGACAACGACCCAGTGCGGATTGCGCTCGCACAAGCCAACGTGGCGCAACGTCGACTCGAATCACGGGTACAGACCGTTGTTGCTGATGTCACCACATTTCCCCTTGCAGAGCGCGTCGATGCGGTGTTTTTTGATCCGGGGCGCCGTGACCAAGGTCGACGCATCATGGATCACGCCGCCTATCAGCCACCACTCAGCACGGCACAGCGCTGGCTTGCACCGCACCGCACCGTGGCCATCAAATGCGCCCCTGGCATCGACTACCACGATGTGCCGTTCACCACGGCGGTCGCCGTTGAGTGCGTGTCGTTTGCGGGCGAAATGCGCGAAACGGTGCTTTGGCTCAACGCACAGCGGCCTTGGCAACGCCAAGCCACTCTCATCAGCGACCAGCAAGTGCGTACCATCAACGACCAGGTTACCCCGGGGGCCATCGCCCTTTCACCACCACTCCAGTACCTGTATGAGCCCGACAGCGCGGTCATCCGGGCCGGATTAGTCCAGCACCTCGCTCATACTCTGGGCGCACAATTCCTCGATGCGCAGATTGCCTACCTCACGCATACGACACCTCTCGCCACGCCGTTTGCGCGTTGTTGGCGCATCGTTGATTTCTTTCCATTCAGCGAACGAGCCATTCGGGCGCGTTTGGCAACGCTCGGTGCCGGCGCAGTCACGGTCAAAAAGCGCGGTTCAGCCGTTGATAGTGACGCGCTGGCACGACGTCTGTCACGGCCACACGGTCATCCATTCGTGGTGGTGCTCACCCGGGTGGCCGAGCAACACACTGCCATCATCTGCCAAGGACCCATTTCTACACAAGGAGCGCTCCCATGATTCAGCCCGACCTGCTCAGTGCACCTCAACGCCGCAACGGCATGCTGGTAATGATTGTCAATTCGCTGATGATGTGGGGCGGTTTTTTCATGGTCGTGCCGCTCATTTCCATTCACTATGTGGAGCAACTCGGGTGGACCACCGCAGCCATCGGCATCGTTTTAGGGGTACGCCAATTATTCCAACAAGGCTTTACGGTGGTCGGCGGCATGCTAGCCGACCGTTTCGGCGCCCGTTTACTCATCTTGTGCGGACTCGTGGTGCGCTTTCTCGGCTTTGCGGCCATGGCATGGGCCACCACGTTTCCTCTGCTCATTCTCAGCGCCATTTTGGCGGCACTCGGTGGGGCGCTCTTTGATTCGCCCAGCTCTGCGACCATTGCAGCGCTGACCACGCAAACCGACCGGGCTCGCTACTTCTCGATTTTGGGCATCGTACGCAATCTCGGCATGGCCATCGGTCCCTTGATTGGCACCTGGTTGCTCGATTTCGACTTTGCGGTGGTGGCCGTCTCGGCTGCGTCGTGCTACCTCGTAGCCTGGGCAGTCACCTACTGGTTACTTCCCGATGTAGCCGTTGCCACCAATCAAGAGCACCTCACCTACGGAATCGGCTTGGCGCTACGTGACCGCCGTTTCATGATTTACAACGCCTTGTTGCTCGGCTATTGGTTTTTGTGGACACAAATCACCCTCGCAATTCCTCTCAAAGCTACCTCCATTGCACACGACCACGCGGCCGTCAGCTGGGTCTACCTCGTCAATTCAATCATGAGTATTGCTCTGCAATATCCGGTCATGCGCTGGGCCGAACACCGTTTTACGCCAGGTGTCACCCTCATTCTAGGCATCGCCATCATGGCGTTTGGGCTCGGCATGATTGCCTTCGCTGACAACATCATCCTGTTGCTCGTCTGCGTCTCGCTCTACTCACTCGGTGGCTTGCTCTCGTCGCCGAGCCAGCAAACCGTGGCCGCCAATCTGGCCAACAACGCCGCCTTGGGTTCGTATTTCGGCGTGGCCGGACTCGCCATCGCCGTCGGTGGCGGCATGGGCAGTTTCAGCGGCGGCACCTTGTACGGGCTCGGCGAACAGTGGAACTTCCCGGCCACCCCGTGGATCGTCTTTGCCGGCATGGGCACAATTACCACGCTGGCACTCTGGTGGTTTTTTCGCGGTCACGGCTTGCTCAAAAAAAGCGATCCAACTCCGCAATAATCAGTCGAGGACCCGAGCATGTTGACGCACATCGAACCAGCCCAACTGCGCTATACCATCGCCTTGCCCGACCAACTCGCACGGCTGTTGGAGTTCACCCAGCGGGCCCACTACCGCAGTCTGCAATTTGCCAGCACGCTCCGGCACATGCCCGCAAGTGACCTTTGCATGGTGGTCGCCTGGCATCGTGACATGCCCGTGGCCACCCTCATTGCCACGCCAATCACTGGTCCCACCGGTTGGATTCGTGGCGCCGCCATGGAGATGGTCAGCCCCGCTCACCAGCTCACCGTCATCAGTGCGCTGGTGCAACAACTGCACGATTCCTTGCCCGGCAAACACTGGTACTTCACCGCTGATCTCTACGACATCTGGCTTCGCGATTTCCTTGTGACCCTCGGGTTTCGGCTCGACATGCACATCGTGGTGCTCGAATGTCACGTTCGTCCCATGCCACCCATGGCAGCCACCCCGGACACCTTTCACTTGCGCCCTATGCAGGGCGACGATATTCCCAGTGTCTTGGCCATTGACGCGCATGCATTCACGCATCAGTGGCACAAATCCGCCTTCGAGGTCAGCGACATGTGGCAATCACCGGGGATTGCCCTAGTTGTCACTTCCGCAGATACCGTCATCGGCTACGCCATCGCCATCTGGCATCACCGCGCCAATGCGCTCCACCTCGTGCGCATCGCCGTACTCCCCGCTTGGCGCCGGCAGGGCGTGGCCAGCCAGCTGCTCGCCGCCGTCATCGACTACGCCCATAGCAACGACGCGCATACCGTCACACTCAACACGCAACACACCAACACGGCGGCGATTTCCCTCTACCAACAATACGGTTTCCAGGCCACCGGTGAGCGCTACCCCGTCTATCACTTCCCAGTCACCGCGCCTTCATGACCCGTAGCAATATGCTATACTGACCGTCATGGATACGAACACATCAGCTCCGGCATCGCCATCCATCTTCACGTCGGCGAGTGCCTTGATGCGCCGCATGACGCACCATATTGAGCAAGTCATCATCGGGCGCCGTGATGCGGTCGAGGCTGCCGTCGTCGTGGTTGCCGCAGCTGGTCACCTGTTGGTCGAAGATGTCCCAGGCACCGGCAAAACCATGCTGGCCCGAGCCTTGGCTCGGAGCATGGGATGTTCGTTTCATCGCATCCAACTCACTCCAGACCTCCTCCCTGCCGACATCACCGGCACTTCCATCTACAAACCGAGCGACCACACGTTCGAATTCCGACCGGGGCCCATTGCCGCTCAAGTCGTCCTCGCCGATGAGCTCAATCGCGCCACACCACGCACCCAGAGCGCATTGCTCGAGGCCATGGAAGAGCGCCAGATGACCGTGGATGGCACCACCTACCGCCTGCCCACTCCCTTTGTGGTGATTGCCACCCAGAACTCGGTGGAGTACGAAGGCACGTTCCCGCTGCCCGAAGCGCAACTCGACCGCTTTAGTATGCGCATCGCCATGGGATATCCGCGCCTCGCTGATGAGCTCAACGTGCTCCGTGCCCAACGCACCCAGCACCCGATTACGGCGCTCGCTGCACTCACCACGGCCGCCGAGATCCAAGCCCTCCAACAGGTCGTCACGCAGGTCTACGTTGATCCGGTCATCGACGAATACGTGCTCACCATTGGCCGCAACACTCGGCGCCACGACGACATCACGCTTGGTGCCAGCACCCGCGCATTGCTGACGTTGGTGCGCATTGCCCAAGCCTATGCGTTGCTGGCCGGTCGTGACTACGTGGTACCCGACGATGTTCGTCAATGTGCGGTCGCCGTGATTGCCCATCGCATCATGTTGGGGAGCGGCGCTCGTTTGCGGGGCGCAAGTCCCGAGCACATCATCCGTGACCTTGTGGAGGCCGTACCCCTGCCCACCCAACGTACTACCCGCCGCCCTGAGCGCTAACGTTATCATTTGTGTTGTTGTCACTTGCTGAGGAGATGTTGAACATGACCGCCATTCCCGAGGATTTGCTGACGCGCGGCGTTGCCGAAATCATTGTTGAATCAGAGCTCCGTGCCAAGCTAGCCGCTGGCAAAAAGCTCCGCCTCAAACAGGGGTTTGACCCGAGCCGCCCCGACATGCACATCGGCCATGCCGTCGGATTGCGCAAACTGCGCAAATTCCAAGAGCTCGGCCACACCATCGTGCTCATCGTCGGCGACTGGACCGCCCAAATCGGCGATCCAAGTGGTCGTGATGCTACCCGCCCGCGCCTGACCGCCGAGAAAGTGCGAGAAAACGCCCTGACCTACATGGAGCAGTTCTTTCGCGTCATTGACCGCGAAAAAACCGAAATCCGCTGGCAGAGCGAGTGGTTTGGCACCTTCAAGCTCGAAAACGCACTCGACCTCGCTGGTCGCTTCACCTTGGCACACATGCTGTCGCACGACACGTTCCGCAAACGCTACGAAGCCGGCGCCTCGCTGACCATCCTCGAATTGATGTACCCCATGCTCCAAGGCTACGATTCTGTGGCCGTGAAAGCCGACGTCGAATTCGGCGGCACCGACCAAAAATTCAATAATTTGGCCGGACGCGAATTGCAGACTCAGATGGGCATGCAACCCCAAGATGTCTTTTTGTTGCCCCTCATCCCGGGCACCGATGGCCGCAAAATGGGCAAGTCGTTCGACAATACCGTGGACATTCTGCTGACGCCAGCCGACATGTTTGGCAAAGTCATGTCAATGGCAGATGACGTCATGCCCCTCTACTTCGAAGTCCTCACCGATGTGCCACAAACTCAGCTCGCAGAAATCCGCCACATCGTGGCCACGGGCAAAGAAAACCCGATGAACATCAAAAAGCAACTGGCCAGCGAAGTCGTCGCACAATTCCACAACCCGGCGGCCGCCATTGCAGCCCGCGAAGCCTTCGAACGCCAGTTCCAACGCCGTGAAATGCCCAGCGACATCCCTGAGCACGCCATTGCACAGCCCATGCCACTCATCGACGTCCTCGTGGCCGCCGGTCTTGCGAGTAGCAAAAGCGAAGCTCGGCGCCTCATCGACGGCGGTGGCGTCAAAATTGACGGGGAAAAGGCCACCAGCTACGACACCCTCGTGGCGCCTGGCTCCATCCTACAAAAGGGTCGCCACTTTGCGCGCCTCGTTCACGCCTAATCTGCCCCACACCGCTCCCCCCCATGCACGGCCATATCGCCGAGTATGGGGGGCTTCTCATATTCCCTTTACGAAGGTGTGGTATCTTGGTGTGGGTTTTGACGATGATGCAGTAGGCGTTACCATGATTCGTTCGTTGTTCCTCTTCTGGGTCGCCCTCACCCTCTGCGCCTGCGGGCGCACGGCACCGGCCACCACCCCCGTAGATCTCAATCTCCCTGCCAACGTGGGCATCAACGCCACGTTGCTCGACTCTCAGGCGAGCTTGGTGCAGGTCGACACCCTCGCGCCTGATTTTTCTTGGCAACAAGCCGATGGTCGTACGGCGCGTCTCAGTGACTTCCGCGGACAGCGGATCGTCGTTAATTTTTGGGCCACGTGGTGCGAGCCGTGTCGCAGCGAAATGCCCGACCTCAACGCGGTCGACGGCAACGACGTCCACGTCATCGGCATCAACAAAGGCCAACAGGTAGACGTGATCCCCGCGTTCGCACAAGAACTCGGCGTCGACTTCCAGCTGGTCAGCGATCCAGACGGCGATGTGAGCCTCGCCTACGGCGCCCGCAATTTGCCCACCACGTTGTTTGTGGGGCGTGACGGAGCCGTGGCCGCGATTCACTACGGCATCTTGACCCGTGAAGCCCTCGACGTACAGCTGGAGCGTATCCCATGAATAACCCAACTCTGCGCCCGTGGATATTCGCTGCCATCGGTCTCTACACGGTCATCATTGGCGCCATCATTGCGTGGCCGTCACAGCCACTCCCCGAGTGGCCGAGTCATCGCATCGCCTGGAACATGTACGCTAGCGTGCACGGGGTCTGTGCCCAAATCCACAATAGTGGCATCGCTGGTCAACAGTTGCCGCTTTGTGCCCGCAATACCGGCATCTACGGCGCACTCACACTGAGTTTCGCGGTGGTCATCTTGGCCGGTCAGGGGCGCCGAAGCCACTTCCCACCACTCTGGCAACTCATCGCCCTCCTGCTTGCAGTGATCGTCATGGCCGTCGACGGCTTCAACTCTCTCTTCGTTGATTTGGGCTGGCAACCCCTCTATCAACCGCAAAACTGGCTCCGCACCCTGACCGGTGCGCTTGCGGGCATCTCGGCCGCTCCGTTGTTCATCCCCGTGTTTAACAAGGTGCTGTGTGCCGTCTGCGAAGAACGCCCCATCATCGCACATCCGCTGTGGGTGCCGGCGTTGTGGAGTATTGCCGCCGTATTTGCGTGGGCCACCCACAGTGATTTGGTCTGGGTCTACTGGCCCGTCGCCATCACTTCGTGGTTGGGCATCATCGGCATCCTGCTCATCTCCAACACCTTTGCTGTGGCCGTGGCTCTCGGTTACGACCACAGTGTTTCACGGCTCTGGCAACTCGCCCGACCGTTGATTTTCGGCACCCTTATTACCAGCGCCGAATTAGCCGCCATGGCGTGGCTCAGGTTCGGCTTTGAAAGCAACGGCTGGATGTAAACAAAAACACCCCCCCCTACCCGTAGTGGTTCATACTACGGGTAGGGGGGAGGTGCCCCCTTAAATCATGTAGGAATTCGCATTCAACAGATTGCGCTGATCACGCAAATCGGCCAACGTCACACTCACCAGCTTTTGGCGCGCCTGCTCACGCGCCACCTGCCACATATCGCGCACCACACTCGCATCCACCACCGCGCTGTTGAGCGGGCGCTCATGCGAATCATCGCACCCCTCAACGGCCTCGATGATTTCGAGGAGCGTGATTTGTTCTGGTGACCGCGCCAACCGATGACCGCCTTGACGGCCACGCAGGCTCTCAATGAGGCCCGCACGACGGAGCATCAAAAGGATTTGACTGATGAAATGCTCATCGATTTGTTGCCGTTGGTGAATATCACGCGCCTGCACCGGGTTGCCACTTCCGTGGATAGCAATATCGAGCATTGCACGCAGGCCATACTCGACCTGACTTGACATGCGCATCATAGCAAAACCTATCTCAAAACCACTAAAATACTATCAGGTGTTAATCGAATGATTACGTAGACCCGCTACCATTGTAGCATGGTCAGCACGGTATGTCGTTTGTATTCGCATCGTTTCACGTACGAAGGAGTTTCCATGCGCATCATGATTATCGGTGGTGATGGCTATCTCGGCTGGCCCACCGCTCTGCACTTGTCCCAACGCGGCCACGAAGTTGCCATTGTCGACAACTTGGTCCGACGCAGTTATGACCACGAACTCGGTGCCCACAGTCTGACCGCCATCGCTTCCATCCAAGAGCGCATCACACTGTGGCAACAGCTCAGTGGTCGTCACATCGCCCTGTTTGTGGGTGATTTGTGCGATTATACGTTTTTTGAGCCGGTCTTCAAAAGCTTCGCACCCGACGCAGTCGTCCACTTTGGGGAGCAACGCAGTGCGCCCTACTCCATGATCGATCGGCGCCACGCCATTTATACCCAGACCAACAACGTGGTCGGTAATTTGAACCTGCTCTACGCCATTGCGGAGCATGCTCCCGACTGCCATTTGGTCAAACTGGGCACCATGGGCGAATACGGCACCCCCAACATCGACATCGAAGAAGGGTACATCACCATCACCCACAACGGCCGCACCGATACCCTTCCCTTCCCCAAACAACCCGGGTCCTTTTATCATCTCAGCAAAGTCCACGACAGCCACAACATCATGTTTGCGTGCCGCATCTGGGGCATCCGTGCCACCGACCTCAACCAAGGGGTGGTCTACGGCATCGAGACTCCGGAGACGGCGGCCGACCCGCGCCTCATCACCCGCTTCGACTACGACGCCGTTTTCGGCACCGCCCTCAACCGCTTCATGGTGCAGGCGGTCTGTGACATGCCCCTCACCGTGTACGGCAAAGGCGGTCAGACCCGCGGGTTCCTCGACATCCGCGACACGCTGGCCTGCGTGGAGCTCGCACTCCTTAATCCGGCCGGTCGTGGCGAATTCCGCGTCTTCAACCAATTCACCGAGCAGTTCAACGTGCTCCAATTGGCCGAAATGGTGCGCGACACGGCCCGCGCCATGGGCATCAACACCTTCATTCATCACCTCGACAACCCGCGTGTCGAAAAGGAAGAGCACTACTACAACGCCAAGCACAGCAAACTCATCGACCTCGGTCTGCAACCACATCTCCTCAGCGACACCCTGATGAACTCGGTGATGCGCGTGGTCTACGACCTGCGCCACGAGGTGCGTCCCGCACTGGTGTTGCCGTCCGTGCAGTGGCGTGCCACCACGTCTCCCGTGATGACCACCAACACGGCGGTCAACAACGGCGCCCATCAATAAATAAACACACACACACTCACCCCCCGCCGACGCGTATCGGCGGGGGGTGTTTCGTTGTCTACCGTTCACGGAGCGGTGCGCAAGAGCGCTTCTACCAGACGGCGAGCCCCGTCTCGATTGAGATGATGATCGTCGCGGTACCAGAGCGTGCCATCGACCGCGCCATAACAATACTCGGAATCACAAAACACATCGGTCGGATCGTAGACTTCAATGTTGGGGTATTGTTGCGCCTGTGCTCGTATGATGCGCCAAGTATGCTCCATGTGGGACAACGCAGTGTCACGTGGAATACGACACGTATGAGCCGTGTTTAATCCGCGCAAGCAGTTCAATGGATTTTTATCGAGCTCCGGGACTTGTAGTACAACAATAATACGATCGGCAGGTAATTGTGCGAGCTCGGCAAAAAACAATTGAGAGCCAGTAGCTAATACCTCTGCATACGGCGTACGCACCGGCGCGTCAATGGTATCAATCACATCGAAGTACCCGGCTGGCGCATCCGGTGCGTACATCCAATCCTGCGTAGCTGTGTTGTAAATCAGACTATAGCGCCCAAAAACCACCACCGTTCGTTCGGCACGCGGCGGTAAACTGCGGACAACATTGAGCGTTTCTTGTGTGGCAGCCCCACAAGGAATCCGCCCCGTATCGTACGCATTGCCTACACGATCCACTCCAATCAAAGGCGGGCATCCATGTCGTGCCAACAACGTAATGGGGTGTTGTGGCAGTGCCTCCACGAATCCTGCCATGGTGGCAGTCGCATGACTATCGCCAATCACCACATATTCCCGCGCATCTGATCCGGTGTGTCGCCAACAGGCGGTGAGGAGTTGTACCGGCACCTCCCACCCATCACATCCTTCATTGACGGCGAGTATCTTGGCATTTGCCAAAGGAGGTTGCACATCTTGGCGTTGTGCCAGCGCATTGAGGCGTACAACGACGCGATCCTGTTGTATGTACCACCCGAGCCCTGCAATCCCGAGCATCCCTGCAACCAACCCAGCAACCACGGCCCGATTCGTCGTGCTCCGCCGAATCGGTGTTTCCAACACGCGGTACGTAACATATGCCAATACCACGCTCATCACGATGGCGCCACCATTGGCAATGTGCAACTGATCAGCCGGAACAACCATCCCCGTGTAGACCAATAACGGCCAATGCCATAAGTACAGGGGATAACTGATGAGACCGATTGCCACCAACCACGGATGTGCCAATACACGCACATTGAACCAAGCCGACTCACCAGCACCAATAATCAATACTGCACCAATAACAGGCAACAACGCCCAATACCCTGGGAATGCACTCTGCTTGGTAATCCACACCACACCTGCAACAATTGCCAGCCACCCTGCCCCAGCCAACACATGACGCAGCCGCAAAGACAACTGCGTATACCAAGCAGGGCGCTCGCACATCACCCAAGCGACCAATCCCCCGCTCGCAAGCTCCCAAAAACGTGGCAACGGCCAATAAAAAGCTGCGTTTACATCACTTTCTACCAGCCACAGATTCAATACAAATGAGCTGATCCATACCACGCCCATCAGCCAAAGTTGTAGCCGTCGCCGTTGCTGAGTCCACAGCAACAACAACGGCCAAATCAGGTAAAACTGCTCTTCAACACTCAACGACCATGTGTGGATCAACGGCTGCGTGGCCATGTCCGGAGCAAAATAATCAACGCGCAAATAAAATACAATATTCGCCACAAAGGCTGCGCTCGCCAGCGCATACGTGCCCAGATCCACGTATTCATTTGGGAACAGCACCAACCACCCAAATACGACCGTGGCACCGGTTACCACCAAAAAAGCCGGGAAAATGCGCCGGATGCGCCGCGCATAAAAATCACGAAGTCGAAATGTGCCTGCCTGCGTCTGGTTGAGGATAATCGAGCTAATCAGAAAGCCCGATATCACGAAAAAAATATCAACCCCAATAAAACCACTCGACAATACACCTGGGAAGGCATGGAACACGACCACGAGCAAGACCGCGATGGCCCTGAGCCCGTCAATATCTGCACGGTAGGTGGTTGAATGGTGCACATTCATGGTGAGGTACTATCACATTCCTACGAAACGCTACATACCCGTTCATCTTACCACACCGCTTCTCGGCGCATGACCCACACTACGCCCCTTGGGTCTGCCCGGCCAAGCCGATGACCTCCGAGGTCTGGAGCGCACGGGCTTGGAATTGCTCGCTCTGGATGCGCCGCAACATCCACACCGACCACAGCAACAAGGCGATTTCAATGGCAAAGACCACCACATACCCGGCCAAACGACTGCCGAGACCGTACATCACCACGTCGCGAACAACTCCACTCAACAACGTTCCACCCAGCCGAGCCAATGCATCTGCGACGCCCCAAGCGCCGATGAACACGCCCACCTGCCCAGCAATCGTCATGTCGAGCATCAATGCGAGGTTGGCGGCCGTAGCAATCCCCGATCCAAAGCCGAACACCACCAACCCGGGAATGAGCAGTTCAACGCGGTGAGTCAAGCCGGCCGCCACGATCAAGCTCAGACCAGTAGCGGCGACCACCGCACCAATCCCAGCCGCCCCTTTCACCCCGAACCGCGCCGACAACCGATTGGTCACTAGTAGCCCGATTAACAATGCGCCCCCCCACATCGACGTATACCGCGTCGTGTTGGCCGGACTCACCGCAAAAATATCGGCCGCATATGGCTCCAACAACACGTCTTGCCCTAGTATTCCGATTAACAACACGATTAAGTAGACAAAAAACTGCTTGGCATGCGGGTTGTCGCCCACAAATCGCCACGTCTGCCGCCAGCCCATGCGTGGCTCACTGCCACCATTGCCCTCGTGCCGTGGCTCTAGTCCGATAACCCCGGCCACACCGATAACGAGCGCAAGCAGAGACATCTGCTCAAACGACACAATCAGGCGCTCGTGTGAGTAGGGCTCTATGCTCCGTGCAAACGCAATCCCGCCAATAATCATGCTCACAATCAGCGTAAACCACATGATGCCGACCACGCGCGTGCGTTGCCCCGGCCCCGACAAATCGGTGGCCAACGACAAGTACGACACCGTGGCAAAATTGAACCCCATCCCCCACGCTCCAAACGCCAAAAATCCCAGTGGAATGCCCCACCATACACCTTCGTGGATGGCAAACGCCGCTTGTGGCGCTATGGCAGCCCCGCCCGCACAACACAGTAGCCCGATTACGATGTAGGGCGAACGCCGCCAACCCCACAACGGCCACCGCTCGCTCAACGAGCCAATCCACATCTGCATCGGCGATAAAAAGTATGGCACTGCAATCATCAACGCCACCAATGACGCTGGGATCGCTAATTCACTAATCATAATCCGGTTTAACGTGCTGTCAATGGGCAACAACGTCAGTGCAACCGCAACGTGAATCGCACTCAATTGCACAACTTTGATGAAACGCATACCCTTCTCCCTCCGTAATGCCCCTGCGCCTATTGTAGCCGGTTTGACCAAAAAATGTGCGTTTTTGCCTTTCTAATGCGAAATACTGACCGAACGGTCAGTCACCACGACCAAACAAACCTTTGCACAAAAATGAGTGTTTTATGATAAAACTGTGCAAAGCATTGACAAACAGTGGAATACTTTCTACAATACTTACCGTTCGGTATAAAAAACCGAGCACAACACGAGCAACGAAAGAGCACCATGGTACGCGACGGACAACAGACAGCAGAGCGCATTCTCAGCACGGCCCACCGGTTATTCATGGAGCGGGGGTATGTGGGTGTTTCAGTCAACGACGTCGTACAGGCGGTCGGGATTACCAAGCCGACTCTCTACTACCACTACGCCGACAAAGAGTCACTCTACACGGCCGTTGCCACCCGCGCACTCGAGCTCATGGGTGCCGAGTTGAGTGCAGTGGTTGCACGTCACGATCTCGATTTCGAAGATCAAGTGATCCTGCTCATCGAGGTCATCCAGGGGCACGGCGACGAAGATTTCCGCATGATGCGCCATCAAATCCGCACATTTTTGGCGGTACATCGGCAATCATCGTTGGCGGAAGAGTTTCACGCACAAATGGTGCGGCCCATCGTTGCCCTGATGGAGCATGGACAGCGAATCGGGTGCATTCAAGCGGGCGCCGCCTACGAAATCGCCATGGTGTTTTTGTGCCATGTCGAGGCCTACACCGGACCCGAGGCACAAATCATGCGTCTACCCATGGATGCGCGGCGCATCGCTCATTTGTTTTTGTATGGCATCAACCACCCGCGGGCAGTGACCACCGTTCACGGGTAATTATCGTTTTTCGTTCACGCATTACGTACCACAACACCAGAGGAGACAGCACCACATGGCCACTGTATCACAAGGATTCCGCGACCGCCTGCCGCAGCTCTCGAAGCGCACCCTGATTATCGCAGGTGTGGTCATCATCGCCATCGTTGCCGCCGTCATTGCGCCTAGTTTGCGCGGGGGCGCCACGGCCACCCAAGCGGGCACCACGGCCACGGCTATTACCACCGACGTCCAGGCCACGATTTCGGCCACTGGCAAAATCACTCCCGTCGAAAGCGCGTTGTTGAGCTTCCGCACGGGTGGTCAAGTCGCCGAAGTACTGGTTGCTGAGGGTGATCAGGTCGCAGACCAAGCCGCCCTAGTACGCCTCGACAGTCGCATGCTCGACCTCGACGTGCAGTCTGCTGATGCGGCCGTCAGCCAAGCGGAAGCCGACATTGCTGCTGCCGAAGCCCAGCTCAGCGCCGCCCAGGCCAGCCTCAAGCAAATCCTCGGGAGCGTCAGCGCCAGCGATATCGCCGCCGCCCGAGCCACCCTGACCGAGGCCCAAGCACGCCTCAACCTGCTCAGCAACGGGACCCGTGCCGAAGTATTGGCACGCACCGAAGCCGCAGTGGCCCAAGCACAGGCCGATTATGACCTGCAAAAGAAAAACCTGGCGGTAGCCAAAGAAGAAGCCGATCTCT
>Ga0172372_10005677_pt1 | contig 17290 bp, 17 predicted proteins | sample LakKiv5m_2_FD_114544 | JGI IMG/M metagenome (GOLD analysis project Ga0172372, IMG submission 114544) | Freshwater microbial communities from Kabuno Bay, South-Kivu, Congo - kab_092012_9.5m | ecosystem: Environmental > Aquatic > Freshwater > Lake | place: Democratic Republic of the Congo...
ATGGTAATTATAAATAAATATTTATCCCCATTTCTGTAAATCCAATGGAGAACCCATTATCAATATTTGTAGGTTTCTTATATGTTCAAAGGAAACCCGATCACAAAGTTGATGATTTTATTGAAAATCTATGTGGTTCTTATCAGTTTCTTTATCATACCTCATTTCCATTCTCGACCCCTTTTCGAGGGAAACAACTTTCAGAATGTGAAATAGATTGTGAGGAAAATGAAACCATTGAGTATATTTCAGATGGTGTTCGAACAAAGAAGACAAAATATCGTCTAAATGGTGAGGTTCGTGTTCGAACATCACAAACATTTGAATCTACCTTTTATATACTATATTGTATTGAACAAACAAAAAATATTCTTTACGGTTATATTCTAAAATCTGATTATTTGGGGAACCTTTCCCTAGATGACAGATTTTTAAATCAAACTCTATCTATGTGTGTCAATGGTTTGACTAACAATGAAATTGGAGAAAAGATTGTTGAACACCACAGGGAGATGTCCAATAAGTTTGAATATACACACCGTATTAATCTTATTGAAAAACAAAATTTACAAGATAAGTCATTTCATCAACTTCCATTATATCTTCAAAAAAAACTTATTAGGGAACAAGTGTGTTGGGAAGAAGAAAGAGAAAGAATCAATTGGGATTTGATTGTTAATGGAGAAGATATCACGAACGATGGTATTTATCCATATTACTATTATGATGATTATATTGATATCACAGTATTGGATTCATGTTCTCGCAAGAACAGAAACATGTCTAACCACCACAAGAAGGGAATAAAAGACAAGAAGAAGCACCGCTTCTGATGAGGGAAAACGGAAAACAAAAGAAAAATGAATAGATAATTTTTTTATTTTTTTATTTTATAATAGTAAATTATAATAATAAATTTAATATGTTAGCATGGTTAGGATTGAAAACTAAAAATTTTCCAGATACTATAATTGAATTTCAAGATAAAATTAACAAAATCGCAAATGACCTAGTTAAATCAAACTTAGATCCTAAAAATAAAAATGATAAACAATTAGATGTTCTAGCACTTCAAAATGCTAAAGAATGTCAAAAATCATTTATTTTTCTTTCAAGTGAACTTGAAAAAGTTTTTAATAAAATTTATCTAGATACGCTTAATCAAGATGTTTATGTTGGGAAAAAAACAAATTTACAAAATCATAATAATAATAATTCATATGATAAAAAAGAATTATGTCAGGAACTTGCTTTAGTTTATATACGTCATTTTAATTTAATCGCATCTATTTTATCCGCTGTAAATCCAGCTAATAATATGTGTTATCAACGTGTTAAAGCCCTTTATGATCAAAGTCAAATGAAAGTAAATATTTGTGATGATTCTCTTTATCCAGATACTGTTGAAAAAATAACTGGTATAAAAGAATTATTAAATTTATATTATTTTTATTTAGCACAAAATTCAGTTAATCCAGTTGAAAAGGAACGTATTGAAAAGGAGTTCGATGAATTTAAAAGAGAACTTGGAAAATATATGATTTTCTCTTCTGTTGATTTACCAGATGAAACATTTGGGACTAGAAATCCTCAAAATGATAATTCGATTGAAAATGAAATTAATGACGTTGAAAAGGAAGCTAAGGAAATTAGAGATAAAGCATTAAATAATTATGCTAGTTCATTAACAAAAGAACAAGCACAAAAAACAAGTCAAATTAATCGTAAAGTTAATGATTTAATTCAAAAAATAAATGAATTGTCAAATGTTATTAAAGAGACAAAAGAAAAACAATTACCATCACAAGAAAATCGAGAACAATTACGTGATGATATTAAAAAAATGATTGATGAAAATTCTAGACAACAACTTGAAACATTTAAAATGGAACTTTCAAAATTACAAGAACAAATTAATTATACATCTAGAATAACTTTTCCAGATTTACCAGATTTACCAGATTTACCAAATACCAATATTCAACCTGTTGAACCAATTCCAAATTATGAATCTTTTCAAGAAGATATACAAAATTTACCAGAATTACCACCAGTCGGAAGTATGGAAAATCAAACAGTTGGAAATATGGAAAATCAAACAGTTGGAAGTATGGAACATCAAACAGTTGGAAGTATGGAAAATCAAACAGTTGGAAATATGGAAAATCAAACAGTTGGAAATATGGAACATCAAACAGTTGGAAATATGGAACATCAAACAGTTGGAAGTATGGGACATCAAACAGTTGGAAATATGGAAAATCAAACAGTTGGAAATATGGAAAATCAAACAGTTGGAAATATGGAAAATCAAACAGTTGGAAATATGGAAAATCAAACAGTTGGAAGTATGGAACATCAAACAGTTGGAAATATGGAACATCAAACAGTTGGAAATATGGAAAATCAAACATTTAATGAACAAGAAAAATATGAACAAGAAGAAAAAATAAGTGATGATTTTAAGATGCCACCAAGACAATTTGGAGGTATGAAAAATGATGAAGAAAATAAAACTTCTTATAAAATTCCAGAAAATAATGAAAATAATAAAAATATTGAGGAATTGGATGAAAAAAATGAGGAAAATAATAATAATAATAATACAGCGGTTGGAAGATTTATTAGATTTTTAAGAGAATACCAAAATATTAAAAAAATACCGGAAAAATATAGATTAAGATTAAGACCAAAAAATCCAAATGAATTAGGAGGAGATAATTTCTGTCAAATGATTGATCAACCAATAGACATAAATAACCAATTTTTTTCAGAATTTAAAGATATAGTAAAAAAATCAGAAGACCATTATAGAATACAAAGTGAAAAATTATTAACTTTATTAAATGATTATTTGGTTCATTATGATAAAGAAGATGATAAATATCAATTGGCTAATTTAGGTGGAAAAGATTTAACAAAAGTTGAACAAAAAGCCAGAACTTTATTAAGTCAATATTATATAAATTGTCAAAGATTATATCAAGATGCTTTTAAAGCTTTGGAATTTGGAATTCTCAATCAAAAAAAGGATTCTGAAGTTAAATTGGTTCAAGAAAAATATACCCAATCATAATTGTTCTAGAAACATAAAAAAATAAAATAAATTAAAATAATAAATTAATTTAATTATCTGAAAGAGGTGAATCATCGTCTAGATGACTTGGTTTCTTCTTTTTATTATCTTGTTTCTTTTTATCATCTGATTTCTTTTTATCATCTGATTTTTTTTTATCATCTGATTTCTTAGGTGTTGATTCTTCTTCAGGTTCAGGTGTAGGATTATCATCATGTTTCTTCTTATTATCTTCAGGTTTCTTCTTATTATCTTCAGGTTTCTTCTTATTAGCATTTGATTTGTTATTTTTAGTGTGTGGTTCTTCTTCTGGTTCAGGAGAAGGTGAAGGTGAAGGAGAAGGTGAAGAATGATTTTCATCATCATGTTTATCATTATCTTTTTTATCTAAAAAATCCTTACGAAGTTCATTTGCTTGATCTTCATATTTTTTCTTTTTATCTGAACTTAATACTTTCCATTTGTCAGCAAAGATTTTAGACATTTCAGATAATTTTGCTTCTGGATGTTCTTTTTTAACTTTTTCACGAATATCATTTTGGAATAAAATGAAAGCATTTGGTGGTGATTTCGGTTTTACCCAAAGTTTAATAAATTCGCCTGATGTATCATTTTTTCGTACCGATTGATAAAATTTTTCCCATTGTGTATCTTTCATATCTTCATATTCTTGTTTCTTAGCTTCTGGAAGTTTTGTCCAATCTTCAGATGCTAATTCATTTAATTCTTTACCTGTTTTTTCGCCATCTGGAAATTGTGAAAGTAATTGTTTTTTACGTTCTTGTAAATAATAATTTCGAGCAGCCGTATAAGGTTCTCGGAGAGAGAATCTATTACAAAAACTTTTACGACGTCGATTACGTTCCTTTGGAGAAATTCGTTTTTTCTTTTTAGTTGAAAAATATTCTGGAGGATCAGTTGTAAATACTTTCATAAGTTCGGATTCACCAGTTCCAGCGGATAAACAATGAGTTCCCTTTGTAAGTAAAACTTTTACGAGTTGAACAGTATTACGATAAAATTCGTGATTATTTCTAAATTCAGTTAATAAAGCCATGTTTATGTTGTGATATTTATATTTATGAAGTGTCATTAATTAAAATATATTAAAAATTAAATCAATTTTTTTTTTAATGTGATAACCTCAATTTAGATTCTTTCTAATTTATCATTAATAATTTTTTGATTATTTTTTTCAAGTATTTTACGTTCATGTGTTTTATAATCAAATGAACATTGATGTGTTTCTGGTGTTCTATGTAAATTACAATAATTAAATCCACATCGACATTCAAATTTGAGTAATGGTAATTTTTTATTACATAAACCACAATTATTTAGATTTTTTAAAGGTTTATTATCTAGTGTATTATCAGATTTAATATTAGTTTGATTATGTTTAGATGAATTATCTTGATTATCCTGAACTTGAAATTTACCATGTTTCTTATTTTCTTCTTGTGCTAATATCATTAAAATTTGTTGAAGTTGAACATCATATTCATCATTGTTATTCATATTTATTTGTTTATTATTAATTAAAATGTTTATATTAATTAAAATGTTTATATTAATTAAAATGTTTATATTATAAATGATTTAGATAATTATTCATTTTAAAATTCAATTTTTTCTAATATAAATATAATACAAAATGCCTTCAAAAACGAAAACTCGAAATAACTTATCACAAAGTCAATCAACCGAGAAAAAAATACGTTCATATCGAAAACCAATAGATAAAAATAATATTTTACCAGCTTATAAAATCAGATATGATAATTCATTTAGTGCGGTTTCAATGATTTTAAAAAAGGGACAAACTGTATTTTGTAATTCTGGATGTATGGCATGGATGGATGGGAAAATGAACACTGATTCAACAAATCGTTCAGGTTTCTTTTCTGGAATAAAAAGAATGATGCTTACAGGTAATTCATTTTTTACAACTAATTACACTGGTGTTTCAGATACTGGTGAAAAAATAACATTTGCTCCTAAAATGCCGGGTGATATGGTTGTTCTAAAAATTAAACCTGGAACAGGAATGTATGTTTCAAATGATGGTTTTACCGTTGCGACAAATAATGTCAAAACTGGTGTTAAAACAAGAGTTCGAAATTTATTTGTTGATGAAAATGTATTTATGACAAAATTATCGGTCGATATTACCAGTCCAAGTGATGGATATGTTTGGGTATCCGCATATGGTGGAATCATTAAAAAAGTTATTCCAAAAGGTGAATCATTAAAAGTAGATAATGGTCATTTTCTAGCATGTGATGAAAATGTTAATTATACTCTTGGAAAAGTTGGAACATGGAAAACCGCAATATTAAGTGGTGAAGGTGTTGTAATGACATTCACCGCAATAGATAAACCAATTACATTATATTTACAAACTCGTAATTTAACTCAATTGGTCAATTTATTTTCACGTTTTTTTGAACCTAAAAAAGCATAATAAACATATAATCAGATAATCAGAAAAAAGCTTTATTCTTCGGACAAAGAAACTTCACCATATGGTAATGTAGAATCTATATGAACATGACAATAATCTTCTTCTTCAACAGTTTCTAAAGAACATCTATGAATATTTATTCCATCTTTTGAAATATAAGCTATACATTGATTTTTAAGTGTTTTTGATTTATTTAATTTATATTTTTTTTTCCGATTTTCTTGAATAGTTTTATTTAATTTATTTTTAGATTCTAATAAATTACGTTTATTTATAATTCCATCAATAATAAATTCCTGATATAATTCTTCTTGAGTTTTCTTTCCTAGAAAGAATTTTGGATCACTCGCTAATATTCCTAAAAAATCCCCCAACGATTTATAATAAACTTCATTTACTTTATTTATAGTTTGACTCCTAATATACATTAACGCCATCTTTTATCAATCTATTTTAAATTAATTATAAATATTTAATTTCAATTTTAATTATGAAAATAATATCTTTGTATCATTCTGTATATTATCAATCTTTTTATTATCAATTTTTTTATTAACTATCTTTTTATTATCAATCTTTTTATTATCAATCTTTTTATTATCAATTTTTTTATTATCAATCTTTTTATTATCGATTTTTTTATTATCGATTTTTTTATTCAGAAGTTTATTTTCTTGATCTTTTTCTTTGAGACGCATTTTAATTATTTCCAGTGGAGACATTAAGGTAATTATAATAGGTTGTTTTTCTATTTTTTTCTTACGCCCAACTTGTTTTTTCTCTTTTGGTTTATCAGGTTTTTGGTATATCCTTTCAATATTTTTAATAATTATATTATTTATAAAATTATAAGCATCGTTTATTTGTCCCATATCTCGAGCCCCAGTTATAATAATTGAACCAGTTCTGAAAACAGAAATTGTAATTAATATACATGGTGTTGATGATTTTTTATTTTTATTTTTAGTTGTTCGACAATGAACATCACATGAACAAATACCATATTTTTTAGATTGTTTTTGTGATTGATTCCAATAATATGATATTTTAACACCTTGATATTCATTTGCTTCAAATGAACAATATATTCCTTCTTCAACTGATAATATATATGCTAGAACATTTCGATCTATATTAAAATTAATTTTATAATTACTATTTATTAAAACGATTTCTAAATTTGTTAAATGAATTTCACTCGGTTTGGGAATTGTTAAACAGTCTTCCGGTTTATTTAATGTATTTAAATATTTATCATCTGATGGAATCCAATCATAAATATCTTCATCAGATGTCATATTTTTTAAATATCTATATACTTGTAAATTATTATCACTTGTTTTACTTAATAAATATTGATTAACAACTCCATTTAATGGTTTATTTTCTTGAAGATTGTATTTGGTATTTATTAATAATGGAATTAATTCACTAATTACTTTTTTAACTTCTTCTTCTGATTTAACACCAGTAATTTGTAATTTCCCATTATTGAATATCTTAATATTAACTAATCTATTACCCTTAAATCTATAAATCATTGTTGCCTGATTATTAAATTGTCTTTTAGCAGGTTTTTTCTTTTCTTTATGTTCATTATTTTCTTTAATTTCTTTAATCAAGTCATCTCCATTTTCATCAATATCATTATATTTAGTATTTTTAATTTGAATTTCTTTCTTCTTTCTTTTACTACGTTTTCCACAATATTCACCTTGTGGAAGAAGTCGATAATATTCAATATACACTGGATATCCATGTGATGATTGTTCGATTAATTCTGAATCTGGAGAAACTAAATTTAGAAAACGAGCAAGAATATTTAAATTAATAGTAGTATTTAAATTACCTAAAAATGTCATTGTTGAAACACTTATTGGTGATGCTTCAAATTTTGGATAGGTTTGTTCTATACTTTCGTTTGACATTATGTTTTCTTTATTTATTTTTCTTTATTTTTTATGAAACAATATTAATAATATTATATACTTATATTCAATTTTTCTTTATATTAGATGATCTTGAAAATTATTAAAAAATATAATAAAATATATAGTAAAAAAATATAAAAAAATTGATTTGATAATCATAATAATAATATTTTTTATTATTTATAAATTATTATATGTCAAATATCATTAATTTCAGAGAACATTCTTTTACTAAAGATGAATTTCTAAAATATGTCAAAAATAAAATAAAATCAAAAGAAGATTTAAATCAAAAAGATAAGAATGGATGTACAGCTTTAATGTTAGCTTCAATATATTCAAATAATGATTCGTCTCTAGAAACAGTTAAAGAACTTATTAAATCAGGTGCTAATCTTGATTTACAAAATGAATATGGGTGGACAGCTTTAATGTTAGCTTCTAGATATTCAAATGATACTTCTTCACTCGAAACAGTTAAAGAACTTATTAATAGTGGAGCTAATTTAAATTTACAACATAATCATGGGTGGACAGCTTTAATGTTAGCTTCATATAATTCAAATAATGATTCGTCTCTAGAAACAGTTAAAGAACTTATTAAATCCGAAGCTAATTTAGATTTACAAAATAAAGATGGTTGGACAGCTTTAATGTTAGCTTCTAAATATTCAAATAATGATTCGTCTCTAGAAACAGTTAAAGAACTTATTAAAAGTGGAGCTAATTTAGATTTACAAAATGAATATGGGTGGTCAGCTTTAATGTTAGCTTCATATAATTCAAATAATGATTCGTCTCTAGAAACGGTTAAAGAACTTATTAATAGTGGAGCTAATTTAGATTTACAAAATAAATATGGGAATACATGTTTATCTTATTTAGTTAGATTTTCAAATTCATTAGAATTTATTAAAAAAGTCATTTCTAGAGGTGTTTCATTAACACATTTAACAAAAAATATAGAAAAAGAAGACGAAGAATATAAATATAATGGAAGTAGTTTATTACATCGATGTGCGATTGGTATTAATGAAAATACATCTTCATATGAAATATTAGAATATCTAGAAACATTGGAAATTGATAAATCATTAAAAAATCAAGAAGGTAAAACATATAAAGAATATTTAATAAATTATAAACATTGTTATGTAGTTTCAGAATGTGAAATTTGTTATAATAAAATAGATAATACAATTACAATTTTACATTGTGAATGTAATTGTGGTAGAGTGTGTTATAATTGTTCTCAAGTATTAAAAGGAAATAAATGTCCATATTGTAGAAAAACATTCAACGATGTTTACATTTTTAAATTTATTAATTGATTTTTATTAATTGATTGTGTATAATCTAAATTGAATGTAAATCAACAATTTTATTATCTGGAACACAATAATAACGGCAAAATTCAGTATAATTGATAGCGTCGTTATTATTATTATCTTTAGCATAGTTTCTGTCAGCTATATGAGGGGCATAAATTACTTGGTCAGAGGCATCTAAATTGGTAACAGCTAATGTTCCGGGCTTATGACTCCACATACCATTTGAATCTTGACGATAAAAATGATATGTATGGTCTGGGTCAATTACTAAAGCTCCTTTATAACTATTTTTTGGGCATTTTTCTAATAATTTAGATTTTTTAATAGATGGATTATCGCGTAATATTTTATCTTCCATATCTTGACAATTATATGTGCGTTTTTTATTTTTAAGATTACCATCACGTACTAATAGATAAAAATCACCGGGTTGTGGTTTTAAATCAGCACATTTTCCACCACATTTTTTACCATCTGGACATAATTGGTCACATCTTTTTTGAAGACTTTTGATTTGATTATTTAAGAAATAAGTATAACAATTATGAGATTTTTGAATATTTTTATGACTCCAATTTTCAGGTTTATATTCTGGTTCAGAACCACTACGATATAATTTTAAAAATCCTAGACAATTTTGATGTTTTTCACAAAAATTAGTTCCGTTAATAGCAGGACGTTTACATTTATGTCCATTAACACCAGATACAATTAATAATTTTTTTTCTGGGTCAAAATCATAATCAATACATTGACATAATTTAGTTTTACTTACGTTTCCTCCCATTTGTTTATTATTTATTTTTTTTGTTAATTTTTTATGTCTTATTTTTTTTGTTAAATTTTTCTGTCTTATTTTTGATGTCGATTTTTTTGTTCTAGACATATGTTTTGTTTTTATTATTTTCCAAGAATATATTTTATTTCGTTTCTAAAAAATAAATAAAAAACAATCTATAATTTAAATAATGGAAGAATCTGAATCCCCACAAAGACATTTATATTTTCGTCTTAAAATTAAATTAACTTCTCAACGTCTAGAATCAATTGAAGAAATTAAAGATAAAAGTCGTGATATTTCTAATTCAAATGATATTTCACAATATCAATTAGATTATTTATTTCTAGACTTATTTTATAATTTAATTGAAGAATTTCTTTTCGCAAATAATATTGTATTTGATGATTTTGATGTTTCGTGTTTTACAAGTCCAGATCACGATTATTTAATTAGAATATCATATTTACGAACATCATGGAATATTATTCAAAAACTACGTGATATGACATGTATATTTCCCGAATGTTCAAAGGAAATATATCAAAATAATTTGTGTAGTTCGCATTTTCAAGAATATAAATTAAATAAAATTTCAGATGATAATTTATCAAATTATCAAAATTTACATTCAAATGATGATCAAAAATTATATCTAGAATATTTGGAAGAACAAGAATTAAAAGATTTTTATAAGAAAATCAATCAAGATATTCCATTAATTATTAATTTTCCAGTCTATGATAATTATAATTTATTTTTACCAATTCTAGACCAATCAGAACAAGAAAAAATTAAGAAATATGAATCTAATTTGGAAAATGATCAAGAAGAAACAGAAGCACCTATTTATTTAAATTTCTTCCTTGCTCTAGAATCTGAAAATTTAAATACTGATAAATTATTAGAAATTGAATTCCCAGAATCAAATGATGATGACTTATCTGATTCTTCCGATATATCAATTGATGATTTATCAGAAGTTGAATTAGATTCTGAATATATTGTTGAACAAGAACATAATACCAAAGAAGATGTTCATATTCAAGATTTACTTAATGATGATTTAAATTCAATTGAAGATTTAGAAACTCTTGAACAATCTGAAAATTCAAGTTTAGATAGTGATGATGATAGTGATATAAATTTAGAAGATGACCCTGATTTTGTAGAATTAAAAAAAGAAATCAAAGATAGTAAGTTGTAAATTTATGTTTGGCAATAAATCGGAATTTCAATCGAATAAGTCTTATGAATATAACAATCATTATCCTGAGAAGACTTGTCAATGATATCCCGAAGTTCTTGATATGTAAATTCAACAAGATCGTACGTAAAATTCTCACTAATACTACTGAACACGCTATATAGTGGATCATAATATTTAAAATCATAAGCTCGGTTATACTTAGAAATATAATATGTTTGTTCGGTTGAATCTTTTGATCTTATGTTGTTATGAATCGCAACTGTGCGAATTGATTCATCTCCATTAGTATTTGAAATTTCCCGATCCCATACAAAATCTTGAAATCGAGACTTTGTTTTGTCTGTTATCTCTTGATTCTTACGTCTCAAAAACAATGCTTGACCATCACGCTTATCGGGAAATATCCCAACTGACAAAATCAATGTGTTATCATCTCCAGATACATGATCCATCGTGGGTGTAAATAAACTTGTTGTCGTCGTTAACTAATAAACTTGTTGTCGTCGTTAACTAATAAACTTGTGTAATAAATTTATTAAATGATTATTAAATCAATTTTTTAAATATAATTTATCTAAAAATGCTATATATGTTTATTTTTCTTGTATGATATAATATAAAAAAAATCAATTAATAAAAAATCAATTAATAAAATTCAATTAATAAAATTAAAAATGTAAACATCGTTGAATATTTTTCTACAATATGGACATTTATTTCCTTTCAATACTTGAGAACATTTATAACACACTCTACCACAATTACATTCACATTGTAAAATTGTTATTATATTATCTATTTTATTATAACAAATTTCACATTCTGAAACCACATAAAAACGTTTATAATTTATTAAATATTCTTTATATGTTTTACCTTCTTGATTTTTTAAAGATTTATCAATTTCCAATGTTTCTAGATATTTTAAAATTTCATATGAAGATGTATTTTCTATAATACCAATCACACATCGATGTAATAAACTATTTCCATTATATTTGTATTCTACACTTTTTTTTCCTATATTTTTTGTTAAATTTGTTAATGAAACACCTCTAGAAATGACTTCTTTAATAATTTCTAATGAATTTGAATATCTAACCAAATAAGATAAAGATGTATTCCCATATTTATTTTGTAAATCTAAATTAGCTCCATTTTTAATAAGTTCATTAACTGTTTCTAGAGATGATGTTGTATTTAAATTACATGAAGCTAATATTAAAGCTGTCCATCCATTATCATTTTGTAAATTAAGATTAGCTCCTGATTTAATAAGTTCTTTAACTGTTTCTAGAGAAGAAATATTATTTGAATATTTAGAAGCTAACATTAAAGCTGTTAATCCTTTATTATTTTGTAAATCTAAATTAGCTCCACTTTTAATAAGTTCTTTAACTGTTTCTAGAGACGAATCATTATTTGAATATTTAGAAGCTAACATTAAAGCTGTCCAACCTTCTTTATTTTGTAAATCTAAATTAGCTCCGGATTTAATAAGTTCTTTAACTGTTTCAAGAGATGAAGTATTATTTGAATCTCTAGAAGCTAACATTAAAGCCGTCCAACCTTCTTTATTTTGTAAATCAAGATTAGCTCCACTCTTAATAAGTTCTTTAACTGTTTCTAGAGACGAATCATTGTTTGAATATTTGGAAGCTAACATTAAAGCTGTCCAACCTTCTTTATTTTGTAAATCAATATTAGCTCCTGATTTTATTAATTCTTTTATGATTTCAAGAGATGAAGTATCGTTTGAATATTTAGAAACCATTATTAATAGTGATAGTCCTTCATTATTTATTTCATTAATATCCGTTTTTGAATCGATTTTCCTTTTAACATATTGTAAAAATTCATTTTTAGTAAAACAATCTCCTTTGAATTCAATATTATTCGACATATTATAAGTTGTAAAATTATCATAAAAAATATAAAATAATGTTTATCAAATCAATTTTTGTATTACTTATTCAAAATATATTTATTTGTCTTGTATGATATAATATAAAAATTGAATCAATGTTTAATATAAAATAGATATATTATTAAAAATACAAATACATTTAGAATATGCCAATAGATAATATATTTGAGAATAACGATGATAATATAATGATGCTACAGTGTCATTTAATTGATTACCATCCAGTTCATAATTTTTTAAAAATTAATGTTCAATTATATGACGAAAATGGGGATTTAAAATTATATCATGGTTATAAATGTGCGGATTGTAATCCGAAAATTGACATATTTTTTGAAAATAATTTTATAGTTACCAGTTCAATATATATTACAGATATTAATTTATTAAATTTAAATTCGAAAGAGGAAATGAAAGAGAAGTATAAACAACATAATTTAATTAAAATCGTTGATTCAAAAGTCAATGATTTTGTAAATAAATTAGATAATTTATATGATGGTTTATCATATATACCACCATCACCAACACCATTTAATGATACTGATGACAGTTATTATAATATTTATGATAAAAAATCTTTACCGAAAGATATTCAAGAAAAATATAAGGAATTTAATAAATTGGATGATATTTTACAACATACAAGTAAAAAATTTGATGAATTAATTAATCGTAAAGGAAATATTGATGATATGCCTGAATTAATAACAGATAGTGAGGATGATGAAGAACCAGAACCAGAACCAGAACCGGAGGATGATGAAGAACCACCAACACTAAATTATATGAGTGGTAGAGTGATAATTAATCCGATTGTTAAAAATTGTCAAATAAATGATTCTGGATATGATTCGGAAGAAGATAATGATAATCAAGAATATGCTAATTTTTCTGGTTTGGGTCCGATAAAATGTTATGAAAGTAATTCTTTATTATATGCTTTACAATGGGAAGATATGATTAAATTTCATAGTAAATATAGTTGTGTTTTAAGGGAATTACTGGATTTATTTTATGGAAGTTATATTCTTCAACAGTAAGATAAATAAAAATGTAATATAGACAATCATATCTAGAATTATAAAATAAATAAATATTTTGTAAAATTTTTTTTGTTTATTATATATACTGAATAGGTAAAAAATCATACCAATTAACAAATAAATATATATGTAATGATTGATATTAAAATCCAGAAATATGGAATATGCGATTACAGAAAATGTAAAATTAATATTTTTTAGAAAATCAATTCCAGATAATTTAATAAATAAAATTGGTAAATATGGATATGAAATAGTTTGAATTGAACTATCATTTAATCCATTATGTATTACGAATGGTTTTATTGTACTATGAATGGTAAATTTATTCGCCATAACATCAATATGATGATGAATTTTCTCTGTTTGAATGAATGATAATAATTGTTTAGCACCAGTATAACGAATTAAATAATTTTGAAAGGAAACTGCAAATCCGGATTCAGATAAATTTTTGGAAATTTGACGACTTGATTTGTATTTTGTATAAAATGGTAAATTAGGTATTAAATTATGAATTGAACTGTTATAAATACTTTTATTTTTTGGGTAACAATCACCTAAACAATTTAGATTAATTAATGTAATATTATGATTATTTTTATTTAATAAATTAACTTCATTTTCCAAATTAATTATATGTTTTTTATAGTTTGGAATTAATTCGGCATCATCTTCGAAAACTAAAAGCCATTGATTATTTTTGTCAATATTATTTTTTTCGACAATATCAACAAAATGTTTCCATAAACTTAGATGAGACATAGCACCACCTATCATACCTCTATTACATAATAATGTTCTACATAATAAAGTAGTATTATTTTGAATTATTTTGTTAGTAAGTTTATTACCATCAATTGCTTTGAAACGTTTGTATTTACCGGATAAACCTTCTTTATTTAATGATTTTTGAATTGAAGTCCATCTAAGAGGTTTTCTTTCTAAATTTATGACATAAATATGTTTGAGAAATTGTGATTCATATTCCATATTATTTTTTAGTAATAAAATTATGTAAAACATTTTGACAATCATTAGTCATTTTAATACCAAACGAAATTTTACTATTCCATGATTTAATAGCTTGTTGTAATGTAATTTCGCCATATTTAACAAGATAAGATAAAACAATTAAAGATGAGAAATTAACACCAGTATTATCAATTATTAATATTTTATCTCCATTATCTAGAATATCATTAATTTTAATTAATATTTTGCGTAAATATTCCAGAGATTTTTCTTGTTCAAATTTTTTAACTTCTTCTTGAAGATGACTAGCATATCCACGCCATTTACCAATAAATCCTAAATCTTTGTCAGCATAAATAATTTCAGAAATCCGTTTTTTGTTAATAAATCGTATATCTTCTACTTTAGAATTACCAATATATAATCCGGATATAAATTCAATACAAAATGACATATTATCTTAGTGTTATTATTAAAATTATAGAAAATAAAGAAAAATAAAATTAATCTAGAAAATTAATCATTATATTTTAGTGTAGAAAGTAATTCTAGACATAATTTATCAAGTTGTTTAATTAAGTTATAATCGGTTTCAAATTCGAATATAGATTCGTGATTATATGATAAATGTGAAACTAAATAACCGGTTTTAGTTTTTGAGAATGAGAGTGGGAAATTTGGAATAAAAGTTTTATCTCCTATTAAATTTAAATTTAATATTTCACCTGATTCAAGTTTAGGTAATTTTTCTTTAAAATTATGTATAATTTCTCTAGAATTATTTTTCTTTTTAAAAATTTTAAAAATAATATTTAGTTTGTATATTTTATAATAATCTTCAAATCTTATTAATAAATTATCAGTTGCCATTGGATTTTTCATTGTATCACATAATTCAGAATTATATTCAAATGTAATGTTTATCGGATATGTATTTCCCATATTATTTATTAATTATTTATTATTATTCAATTATTTGATTATTCAATTATTTTATATTATTATCATTTACTTTCAATTTTTATTTTATTGGTCTATTTTTATTGGTCTATTTTTATTGGTCTTTTTTATTGGTCTATTTTATTAATTTGTTTGTAAGATGGAATATTGTTATAAATGTTTAGAATATCTATTATTCTTGGAATAACATAATCATTCCAATAATTGGAATATTTAATCCATTCTGATTGTTCAGATGAATGTTTAAGTGTTTTCCACATAGCAAATTTAGATTTAACAGGATCATTTACTATTAAATTAACACCTACGGCTAAATCTAAAAGTGGTTGAATTTGAATTGCCTGAATACCCTCAATAATAATTGATTTATATTTTGATGATAATAACATTAAATCTGTTAATAATTTGGATTGGTCAATTGTAAAAGGATGACGATAATCTGGTATATAATTTCCCTCATTATCTTTAATGTCGGTTAGTTGTAAATATTCAGAAGGATAATAATAATCTCTTAAATGTAATATATGAGAATTATCGGAAATAGAATTTTTAATAAATTCGATTGAACTATCACGAATTTGATTATTAGTAGATGAGATAATAATGAATCGACATGTTAAAAAATCGAATATTTCAGGATAATATAATAATTCAGATAATCTATTAACTTTGTCATTAATATTTTCAGAATTATTAATTACATAATTTAAATCTCTCCGTATTAAATCGGATTCAGGTAATTGATTTTGAAATAGATTTTCAACAGATACACCAACAATTTTTTGTTCAGAATATAATTGTTTAATAATTTGATATTCTTCATCATCTAAATCATTATTTTGGTTTATTTTACATGAAGATATCCAATAAATTGGTTTATTTGTTATATTCATTGCTTTTTCAATTAATGATGATGATTCCATATCAGTTTCTATAATTTTTATTTTATGTGATTGTTCATAAAAATTTATCATATAAACAACAGTTAATAATCGTCGTGTCCAATTAAAAGTTTCTGGAGATAAAAAGTTAAGTGTATTCGGAATTTTATGATTTATTTCATCTTTTGTATATAATTGATTAAATTTATCAACGACTTTATCTTGACTTTCTAATTGAATCCATATTTCATAATCATCATTACTTTTTTCAATATATTGACTTATTAATTTAATAACCTGTAAATTGCCATATGTAAATGGAGCAAATGTCCCCTTGTATATCCCAATTATCATTCAATATTATTAATAATTACAAAAAATAAAATCAATTTTTTTTACTTTAGATTAGTTTAGTTTAGATTAGATTAGTTTATATAATATAATATTTATGTATTTATATGTTTTTCTATATCCTACATTTTTTTTGCTAAATAGTATTTAAAAACCCATTTACACCATTGAAGATTTAAAATGTGACAATTTTTTAATTTTAATATTTTTTAGTTTTTAATATTTTTTAGTTTTTATTATTTTTTATTCAAAATCAATTTTTTCCATCTCGGATATATTCATTTTGATAAATTAAGTATTACAATAATATTTTGGTTGTTGTTCTAGATTTGGTTCAGCAATAACCAAACCATTTTTAAA
>Ga0172372_10005678_pt1 | contig 17286 bp, 11 predicted proteins | sample LakKiv5m_2_FD_114544 | JGI IMG/M metagenome (GOLD analysis project Ga0172372, IMG submission 114544) | Freshwater microbial communities from Kabuno Bay, South-Kivu, Congo - kab_092012_9.5m | ecosystem: Environmental > Aquatic > Freshwater > Lake | place: Democratic Republic of the Congo...
GCCTCAGCGCCGCCGAGGTCGCCAATCTTCACCTGGAATCCGCCAATCAGCTCTCCCCCCCGGTAATCACGGCTCAGCCCAGCCCACAGAACCTTTTTGTCGGCCAAGCTCTCCGGTTGACCGTCAATGCGGCCGGTGCCGGCCCTTTCTCCTACCAATGGCTGCGCAACGGAGCGGTGATCGCAGACGCCACCACCGCCACCTATCTGGTCGCGACTGCGACTGCCGCCGATAGCGGCACCTATTCCGCGGTGGTCGCGAATGCTTACGGCTCCGCCTACAGCACCACCGCCACGGTGACAGTTTCCGTGGCCAGTGCACCGGCCATCACCGTGGAACCGCAACCCGCGAGCGTCACCGCCGGAGCAACCGCCAGCTTCTCCGTGGAGGCCACGGGCAATCCCTCCCCCTCGTACCAGTGGTTCAAGGATGGCGCACCCCTAAGCGGTGCCACCCGCGCCGGACTGAACCTCGCGGCGGTCTCCAGCGCGAACGCCGGCACTTACACCGTTACGCTCTCGAATACCATCGGCACCGTGACTTCCGCTCCCGTTACCCTGACGGTCACCCCGCAGGTCAGCGCCCCCGTTTTCGTGACCCAACCGCGCGCCCAGACCGTCACCGCGGGCACCACCGTGGTGCTGACCGCAAGTGTGACGGGCAGCCCGGCCCCCGCCTTCCAATGGTTGCGGAACGGAGCGTTGATCCCGGGCGCCACCGGCTCTGCCTTGGTCCTTGCGGGAGTGAGCAGCGCGGAAGCAGGCGTTTATGTGGTGACCGCCGCGAATGGGGCGGGCGCGGCGACCAGTGGCGGCGCCGCTCTCGTGGTCAACCCGGAGAACGCTCTCGCCAATCTTTCGATCCGCACCGGCCTGACCGGGGGGCAAACCCTGATTGTCGGTGCGGTGATCAGCGGTGGCACCAAGTCCGTGCTCGTGCGTGCGGCGGGGCCCGCCCTGAATCGCTTCGGTCTCACGGGAATGACCGATCCCCGACTCGAACTATACGCCGGACAGGCGCTGGTCGGTTCGAACAACGACTGGCCGCTGACCTTGGCACCGACCTTTGCGCGAGTAGGTGCCTTCGCGTTCGATGCCGGCTCGCGCGACGCCGCCTTCACGCAGCCCTTGACCGGCGCCTTCACCGTACAGGCCAAGGGGACAGGAGCTGGCACGGTTCTCGTGGAGGCTTACGATGCGACCGGAGGCGTAACCCCCCGGCTGGTCAACCTCTCCGCCCGCAACTTCGTGGGCACGGGATCCGACATCCTGATCGCCGGCTTCGCTCTCGCGGGCTCCGGTACCAAGCAGGTGCTGATCCGGGCCGTGGGGCCGGCCCTGACTGCCTTCGGCGTCCCCGGGGCCTTGGCCGATCCGCGACTGGAGGTCTACGATGGTTCTGGCCGTTCCCTCGCAGCCAACGACAACTGGGGCACCCCGGTCGGCTCCGCGGCAGCGGCCACCGCGGCGACCTTCACTCAGGTCGGCGCCTTCCCGCTCGCGGCCGGCTCCCGCGACGCGGCCCTGCTCATCACCTTGAACGCCGGCGCGTCCTACACCGTCCAAGTCGCGGGCGTGAACAACACTACGGGCGAGGCCCTCATTGAGGTGTATGAGGTGTTTTGAGGCTCCAATCGCTTCGACTCTCATGCATCTCCGTTCCAACCTTTTGGCTGCCTTCCGGTTGGCTCAGGCCCTCGGTTGTGTGGCGCCCGTGGCCATTCTTGGCCAAACAAGCACCGCGGATGGATGGACCTATACTCGATCTGCCGAGGCGGTCACGCTGACGCGCTACACGGGTTCACAGCCGGAGGTGCTGATCCCATCAACCATCGATGGGCTGCCCGTGCGAGGTCTGAGCGGCACCTTCCAGGACAGCCGTGTCGTGCGCCGCGTGACGATTCCCGCGTCGGTCCAGTCTATCACCCAGAATCCCTTTTGGAGAGCCGCCAGCCTAGTGGCGATCGAGGTGGTTCCGGAGAATCCCAACTACAGCGCCCTCGACGGCGTGCTCTTCGACAAGACGCAAAGCCGGCTGATTGCCTATCCCGCGGGTAGACCCGGGGCCTACACGATCCCGAACACGGTCCGAACGCTGGCGAGCCTTTCATTCAGCTACTCCGCGGAGCTCACCGCGCTCCGGATTTCATCCAGTGTAGCCGCGATCGAGCTCGATAACCTTGGCGCTTGTCCTCAGCTCGTTGCTTATGAAGTAGACCCCGGCAGCACTTCTTTCTCCAGCCGTGACGGGGTCCTGTTCAATGCGAACCAGACTCGTCTTATTAGCTTTCCTGGAGGAAAGGCAGGGTCTTACACCGTGCCGGAAACCGTGACAGCACTTGAGCGGGGAGCCTTCTTTGAAGCGCGTCGCCTTACCGCAATCACCCTGCAACTCGGCGTCCAGTCGCTCGGCCTCTCCGTTTTCCGGGGCTGCACCGCGCTCGTCCGGGTTAAGCTACCTTCCACTCTGATTGCACTTCCAACCCAAGCTTTCATGGGCTGCACGTCTTTGGAGCACCTCGAGATTCCAGACGGATGCGCAGAAATCGGAGCCCAAGCCTTCGTCGACTGTAGCGGGTTGCGCTCAATCATTTTCCCGCGACAGGTCCGATCCATTCCGGACGGAACATTCGAAAGGGCAACCCAGCTGGAGAGCATCATTTTTCGGGGTAATCGGCCGACGATGGGCGCGCTGTTCGATGGAGCCTCGCGGGCGACCATTTATCATCTGGTGGCAGCCGCCGGATGGACCTCGCCAGTCGGCACCCGGCCGTTGGCTACATTCACCGAGTCCTCCAGCGCACTCGGCAACCTATCCGTTCGTGCCCGGCTGGACCGCGGTAGTACCCTGATTGTGGGAGCAGGCACCGCGTTCGGCCCCAAACGCGTCCTGCTGCGCGCCGCCGGACCCGCCTTGGCCGAATTCGGCCTGGAGGGAATGCCGAATCCACGTCTCGACGTCTTCTCCTCCGCCAATGCCCTGCTGGTGTCGAATGACGACTGGCCTGCGGCGCTGACGGAAACCGCCACGGCGGTTGGGGCATTCCCTTTCCGCGCAGGCTCCCGGGATGCGGCGGTCGAGCGTTCGCTCGGAGGCACTTTTACGGTTCACACTTCCGGAAATGAGCCTGGCGTGGTCTTGATCGAGGCTTACGACACCAGCGGAAGTACCGTGCCCCGCCTCTCGAATCTGTCGACCCGCAGCCTAGTGGGCACGGGTTCCGATATCCTGATCGCCGGCTTCGCGGTCTCCGGCGTGGGCACCAAACAGGTCCTGATCCGCGCCGTGGGGCCGGCCCTGACCGGCTTCGGCGTCCCCGGGGCCTTGGCCGATCCGCGACTGGAGGTCTACGATGGCTCTGGCCGTTCCCTCGCGGCCAACGACAACTGGGGCACCCCGGTCGGTTCCGCGACCGCCGCCACCACGGCGACCTTCGCGCAGGTCGGCGCCTTCCCGCTCGCGGCCGGCTCCCGCGACGCGGCCCTGCTCATCACCTTGAACGCCGGCGCGTCCTACACCGTCCAGGTCGCCGGCGTGAACAACACCACCGGCGAGGCGCTGATTGAGGTGTACGAGGTGTTTTGAGGCGGTGGGTCTCCGCGACCACTGCCCTGCCCTTCGGCTCGTCCGCCGTCTCGTCCGCCGTCTTGTCCGCCGTAGGCTCGGCGAAGGCGGAAGGCTTCCGCGAAGGAGGGGCCTGCCCGCCGTAGGCTTGGCGAAGGAGGGCCACAAAACGCGCAAAGGGACCAAACCGCGACCGGAGCCGTGCGTGGCGTCCATAGACGCCGCGGACGCGCAGGGTGGAGCCATTCAGGCAGGGCTCGAACCGTGGAGCGTCAGACCGCGAAGCCGTAAGCCTCGGAGGAGGCCTGTGGCTTTGGCTCGGAGCCCTCCCGTCCGAGCGCTCCCCTTGATCGCGTCCGCGGCGCCTATAGGCGCCACCTTCAACTCCCGCCACACCTTTGATCATTTTGCGCGTTTTGCGGCCATCGTCTGTCTGCCGGCGGCTTTCGTCCAGAATGAGGGCCGTTTCGCTGCGCCCGGGGCGGCGCGCCCCAGCTACATCGATCCGAGGCCAGCTGGTGCTCGCCCAGCCCCTTCCCGGCCCCGCAAATGCCGCTTGCGCTTGCCCGGGGGTCGTGTGCGTTTCGTGCCCCGATGTCCTCCGCCACCGCCTCCCCGCGCAAACCCGCGTGGCTCCGCGCCCGCCTCCCCGGCGGACCCGGCTACCTCGCGACCCGCCGCCTGGTCGAGGAGAACCGCCTGCACACGGTCTGCCAGAGCGCCCAATGCCCCAACCTCGGCGAATGCTGGTCCCGCGGGACCGCCACGCTGATGATCCTCGGCAACATCTGCACCCGGTCCTGCACCTTCTGCGCCATCGAGACCGGCCGACCCACCGAACTCGACCTCGGCGAACCCGCCCGCGTTGCCGACGCCGTCGCCACGATGAACCTCCGGCACTGCGTCATCACCAGCGTCGCCCGGGACGAGCTCGCCGACGGCGGCGCCTCGGTCTGGGCCGCCACGATCCGCGCCATCCGCCACCGCAACCCGGGCACCGCCATCGAAGTCCTCACGCCCGACTTCAAGGGCAACCTTGCCCACGTCGACACGGTCCTCGACGCCCGGCCCGACATCTACAACCACAACCTCGAGACGGTCGAACGCCTGCAGAAGCCGGTCCGCGTCCAGGCCCGCTACGACCGCTCGCGCTCCGTCCTGCGGCACGCGAAATCCCGCGGCTTCACCACGAAGACCGGGATTATGCTCGGGGTCGGCGAGGAGCCGGGCGAGGTGGAGCAGACGCTCCGGGACATCGCCGCGGACGGCACGGACATCCTCACGATCGGCCAGTACCTGCAGCCGACGCCGAAACACCTGCCGGTCGCCCGCTGGGCCACGCCGGAGGAGTTCGCGCGCTGGAAGGAATTCGGGCTCGGGCTCGGCATCGGGGTGGTCGAAAGCGGGCCGCTCGTTCGCTCCAGCTACCACGCGGACGAACAGTCGGCGCGCTTCACCGGCCCCGACCACCGCAACACCGCCAACGCGCTCGCGGACGCCTGAGTTTGCGCGGGGTTAATTAGGCCGAACCCCTTGCGCCTCAGCGCCGGGTTCGCCGGGCGGCGCTCGCCAGTTCCAATTGCTCAAGGGCCTCGCGGGGCCTGCCCAGGGCCCGCAACACCTGCGCGTACTGCTCGCGCCATTCGGGCAACGCGGCCGGGGATGCGAGGGCGTCCACGTAAGCGGTGACGGCCCCGGGGAGGTCCCCGGAATTGGCCAACGCGCCCGCCAGGCGGGCCCGCACCTCGGGATCCGCGGGCCGCTCGGCCGCGACCACGCGGAACTCCGCCGCCGCCTCCACCCAGCGGCCGGCGGAAAGCAGGGCATTGGCCAGGTTGAAACGGGCGGCGGTGAAGCCGGGCGCCAGTTGCAGGGCGCGGGTGAAGCACGCGCGGGCGCGGTCCAGTTCCCCATTCAGGGCGAGGGCGGTGCCAAGGTTGTTCTGCGCCTCCGCGGAGCCCGGATCCAGCTCCGCGGCGGCCTCAAAGTGGGCACGGGCCACCCCCGCGCGCCCCGCCCGCGCATTGCCCCGGGCGGCGAGGCCGCGGATGCCCGCGTGCCGCGGGGCCTCGCGCACGGCCTGCTCCAGCTCGGCCAGACCCTCTTCCGCCCGGCCCGTCAGGACGAGGCCGAAGCCCAGGCCGGCCCGCGCCTCCGCCAAGCGGGGATCGAGCTCGAGCGCCCGACGGTGCGGGCCGAGCGCCGCCTCCGGGCGACCCAGGGCCTGCAGGGCGTTGCCGAGGTTTTTTTGGAACTCCGCCCGGCCGGGCGCCAGGGCCACCGCCCGCTCCAGATGCGGCAACGCGTCCGCGGGCCGCCCTTGGAGCAGGTGGGCGCCCGCGAGGTCGTTGTGCGCCTCGAGGTTGTCCGGGTGGCGTTCAAGAACGGAGCGGAAGATCGCGATCGCCTCGTCGGTGCGGCCCTGGCGCTGGAGGGTGTCGCCGAGGTTGAGCCAGGCCATCGTCGCCCCGGGATTTTGCGCGAGGGTGCTGCGCCAGAGGGTCTCGGAGGAGACGTATTCGCGCGCCTCGCGGAAGCTGAGCGCCGCGAGGGTGACCACCGCGACCGCGGCCACCGGGCGCCAGCGCGAGAGCCACGCGCCGGCGAGGGCCAGCGGGCCGATGCTGGCGAGGTACTGGAAATGGTCCCCGACGAAGGAATAGCGGAAGAAGTAGACGTTGAAGAACCCCATCACCGGGAAGAGCAGCGCGGCGAAGTGCCCTGCCGCGAGGAAGCCCGCCGCGGCGGCCGGCCGCGCCCGGAAGCGCCACAGCAGGGCCAGCGCCGCGACCACACCTAGACCCGGCAGGTAGGAGAGCGGGTGGCCCGCCGCGAGGGACCAGCGCGGATAGATGAACACCAGGGGCTCCGGCCAGGCCAGTTTGCCGAGGTAGAACCAGACCACCCGGCCGGCGAGGATGAGTCGCTCGGCGGGCGTTTGGCTCCATTCCGGCCCCAGCGCGCCGGAGTTGTAGCGCTGTTCCCAAATCGTCCAGCCGGCGGCCGCCGCCGAGAGGGCGAGGAACGGCGCCAGCGGCCACAGGTCGGCCCAAGCCAGCGCGCGTCGCCGCCACCAGCCGATCAGCGCGAGGGTCACGGGCAGCATCACGGTCGAGGGCTTGCTCAGGATCGCCAGCGCGGCGCAGGCGAGCGCGGCGGCATAGGTGCGGCCCACCCCGGGTTGGCCGCGGGTGTCGAGCCAACGGAGGTGACAGAGGGCGGCCGCGAGGAAGAGCAGCGCGGACTGCGTGTTCTTCAATTCGCAGATCCAGGCCACCGATTCGACCTGCACCGGATGCAGCGCCCAGAGGGCGGCGCCGAGCCACGCGCCGGGGACGCCGAGGCCGAGGAGGAGGCGCCAGAGCAGGAGCGCCGCGCCGGCGTGGCAGAGGAGCGTCACCAGCCGGTAGCCGAGCGGCTCGAGGCCCCAGAGCTGGTGCTGCACCCAGAAATTCGTGAGGACGAGCGGGAAGTAATGGGCGCGGGCGGAGGTCCAGATCTCCGTCAGCCCGAGCGGGCCCACGATGGTCGGATTGGCCGTGATGTGGAGGTCGTCGTCCCAGAGGAAGTCCCCGCGGAGCGAGCCGGCATAGGCGGCGAGCAGCAGCACCCCGAGGAGGCCCGCGGCGGCAAGGGCGCGGAGGCGGGGGGAGGCGCGGACACCGGACATCCGCGGATTGCCTCGGCGGGGCCGGGCCGGGGCAACGCCAAAACGCCGACCCGATTGCCCCGCGTTTCGGGGACGCGCGGGTCTGGGCCCGGCCGGCGCGGGCCACCACGGTGCCGGCCGAAACCACCGCCCGCACTCCTCCCCGCTATGCCCTTTCTATCCTTCCGTCGCCTGACCCGGCCGCTGCTGGCTGGCGTCGGAATCGTACTGGTTCTGGCGGGTAACCTTGCGGCGCAGATTCCCCTCCCCTCCCCCGGCACCGCGCATCGGGAGGACTTCAATTTGCTCGGCTCCAGCGCCACGGCGGCGCTGCCGGCAGGTTGGCAGTTCAGCGCGGCTGGCGACCTGACCGTAAGGTGGGACGATCCGACCAACCTGCTCGCGACGAGCGCCCAGGCCAGCAGCGGGTCCCCGACGGCCGGGGGCCGCTACAATTGGGGGCAGTCGACGGTGGACCGCGCGCTGGGCGTGATGAGTTCCTCGGGACAGGCGAGCCCCGTGAGCCTCCTCGCGTGGTTCCAGAACCCCCTGGCGGTGCCGGTCGCACAGGTCGACCTGACCTTCGATTACGAACGGTACCGAATTAACACGAAGTCGGCCACGATCACCTTCCATCATTCGGCGGATGGGGTGAACTGGACGGCGGCGTCGGCGGGAGACAGCGGGACCTTTGCGCCGGGACCGAGCGCGTACGGATTCGCGACGCCAGTCTCGACCGTGGCGCGGAGCGTGAGCCTGCCCGGCCTCGACCTTGCCCCGGGTGGCTCGCTGTACCTCCGGTGGACCTTCCACACCGGAGGCCCGAATTCCCAGGGCCTCGCGCTGGATAACCTGAGTCTGACGACCACCGCGGTGCCGGAGCCGGCCGGCCTCGCCCTCGCCGGGGGCGCGGCGGCCCTGGGGGTCGCGTGGGCCCGGCGGCGGCGCCGACGGGCGGAGGGGCGGGAGGGCCCCGGAGGGGCTTTGCTTGACACTTCGAATTATGTCAGACGTTTTGGCGCGATGACCACGAACATCCGCTCCTTCCTCCGTGAATTCGCGACCTTCAAGGCCCAGGCGCGCCGGGGCGGCACGGTGCGGATCCGCGACCGCGAGGGGGAGTTCCTGTTCACGGCCGTCGGGGCGCGACGCCACCTGTTGGGCTCCGCCCGGGGCAAGATCCGTTTTGAGGGTGATCTGACGCAGCCCACGCTGCCGGACGAGGCTTGGAAGCCTTCCCTATGAAGTCCCCGCTCCGCTACCTTTTGGACACGCACGCGCTGCTCTGGGCGGCAGCGGAGGAGGAGCGGCTGGGGCCGGAGGCCGCACGGATTCTGGCCTCCACGCCGTACGAACGCCTGGCGATCTCCGATGTCAGCCTGCAGGAGATAGGCTATCTGCTGCACACGGGGAAAGTCACCTTGCGGGGATCGCCCGCAGCGGTCCTAGGGCCGGTGCTGGACTACGTCCAGGTGCTGCCCATCTCGCTGCCGGTGGCACTCGCGGCCCCGGCGCTACGCCTGCCCCACGGGGACCCGTTTGACCGCATCATTGCGGCAACCGCGAAAGTACACCGTCTGACTTTGCTCAGCCGGGACGCCACCTTGGCGGAGTCCGGGCTGGTGCCCGTGGTCTGGTAGGCGCTGAGCCGCCGGCGGGGATTGACCCCCGGAAAAGAAAGAGCCCGCCGTGTACCCCTACACGGCGGGCATTGCTTTCTTAGTTACCCCAAAACCTCCGCTAAGCGGAGGACACCTCAAGGGGACACAGCACCCTCGCCTGCGCAACTGGAATCCCGCAAGAGCGGAGGCCAGTAGCGCCACGCACCTTTGGTATTAGCGCAGGTCTTTTAACGGGCGGGCGCTACTTCCTTATCCTCCTGATCTCCATCGTATTATGATAACGAAGGAAAAGCTGCCCATCCCAGATGACGGGGTGGGCCCAAGCATCCCGGTCCTTGGCGGTGACGAACCGGAAGCGTCCTTTGAGGGCAAAAGCGGGGGCGGCCGGGTCGACGAGCAGGGCCCAGCCGTCCTCGGTGAGCACGTAGATTCGGTTGTCGGCGTGAAGGAGGGAGCCCTTGGCGAACTCGGGGTCGTTGTAGAGGGTCTCGCCGGTGCGGGCGTCGAGGGCGGTCCAGCCGCGGCCCTTGGGGTAATGGGAGCCGAAGAGCCGGCCGCCCGCGTGGACGACGCCGCCCTGGCAGGTGTCCAGTTGCCCGGACCAGACGTCCGCGACGCCGACCTTACCGCCGGGGGTCGCCGGGGGCAGGAGCCGGTGCAGGCCGGCGGGGCCGCTCATCGGCGCGGTGGAGAAGATGGCATCGCCCACGAGCACCGGCATCATCGCGATCACTGAATACGGGGTCTTGCGCTCGCGGCGCCACTGGACCTCGCCCGTGTCGGCATCGACGCAGTAGAGGTGCCGCTGGGTGCAGCCCACGAGCAGGCGGCGCTCACCGAAGCGGACCAGAATCGGGGCGGCGTAGCCGGCGCCCTCCGGGGTGTCGGGGCTCTCGGCGAGGAACTGGGGCGGGCTCTGCCAGCGGACGGCGCCGGTCTCGCGGTCGAGGGCGACGAGGGAGGCCTCGCGGCCGCCGGGGGCCGTGTAGACCAGCCGGTCATCGACCAGCAGGCAGTCGCTGAGCCCCCAGGTGATGTTCTCGCCCTTGAAGCGCTGGAGCAGGTCAACGGCCCAGAGTTCACGGCCGGTGGTGGCGTCGAGGCAGACCACGCGCCCGTGGGCGTTCTGATGGTAGAGCCGGCCACCGCGGACCGCGACGGTGCCGCGCGCGCCCTGGTACTGGTTGAGCCACGCCCCGCCGTTGGCGACGCTCCAGAGCGGCCGCCCGGTGAGGTCAAAGGCGAGGATCCGCGTCTCGGCGCCGAAGTCGCCCGTGAGGAACATCCGGCCGCCGGAGATGACCGGGGACGAGAAGCCCTTGCCGAGGCCGGTGACGGTGGCGACCAGCGGCGGGCCGTCCGCGGGCCATGCGGGGAGCAGGCCGCGTTCGTCGCTGATCCCGTCGCGGCGCGGGCCGCGGAACTGGGGCCAGCCCTCCTCGGGGGAGGCGATCAGGGTGGCGGCCGGGGCCGGGGCGGCGCCGGCGCGGGCGGGCGGCGGGGGGGTGAGGAGGCCGGCCAGCAGGGCGGCCAGGGCGAGCGCGGGGCGGGCGGGAGCCATACGGGTCGTCGCCCGACTGTGCGGCGGGCGGGCGCGAGGTCGAGCCGGCGCGGGGAGAACGGGCCGGGGGCGATTCCAACCGCCGGGGGCGACGTCGGGCGCGGCGTGGGCTCAGGCCAGCCAGTCGCGCCGCTGCGGCAGGTGGATCCAGCGGTCGGCCTCGGGGCAGCCCGGGGCCTTGAGGGCGGCGCTGTCCCAGGTGATCTCGCGGCCGACGCGGAGGGCGACGATGCCGGTCATCCCGAATTCCGCCGCGCGTGCGGCGACCTCGAAGTTCTGGAAGGTGGGCGGCCCGCCCTTGCAGGCCTCGAGGAACTCGGCGAGGTGGTTCTGGCCCGGGGTGCGCGGGTAGACCGCCGGCAGGTTGCGCTGGGCCTCGTGGTCGAGCACGCCGCGGCACTTGGGGCTCGCGTCGCCACGGAGGCGCATCACGCCCTTCTGCCCCCAGGCATCGGCGCAGAGGATGCCCTTTTCCCCGAGGAAGAGGCAGCCGTTGGTCGGGACCTTGCCGTAGGTCGCGACCAGATCGCGGGTCAGCTCCGCCGGCGGCGCCGCGCGGGGACCGTCGTGCCACCAGACGCTCACGGCTGGGTACTTTCCCCGGGCCGCGAAATCCCACCGGAAGCTGTTCTCGGCCGGATAGGAATCGAGGGCCGGCTCGGAGGACTTGACCGCCACCTTGACCGGGGCGCCGAGTTCGAGGGCCCGCAGCGGCAGGTTGTGCGCGTGGGCGCCCATATCGGCGAGGTGGCCGTCCCCGTAGTCCAGCCAGCGTCCCCACTGCAGGCAGCCGCCGAGGTAATGTTCCTTGAAGGGATGGACCGGAGAGGGGCCGCACCAGGCGTCCCAGTTCAGGTCCGCGGGCAACGGGTCGGCATCGCGGGCGACCCGGGTGCTGGGGGGGAACGTGCGGTCCATCCAGCAGTGCACCTCGCGCACAGGCCCGAGCAGGCCGGCCTGGATGATCTCCATACTGCGGCGGAATGCGTCGGTGGCGCCGCCCTGCGTGCCGACTTGGGTGACCAGCTTGGTTCCCTGCACGAGGCGGGCCATCGCGCGGGCCTCGGCCACGCTGTGGGCGAGGGGTTTCTCGCAGAACACGTGGCGCCCGGCCCCGAGGGCGGCGGCGCTCATCGGCTGGTGCCAGCGCTGGCCCACCGCAATCACGACGGCGTCAAGGTTGCGTTCCCCCTCGAGCAGGCGCCGGAAATCCCCGTATTCCCGCGCCCGGGCGATCCCGGAGGCGAAGTCCCCGCCCTTGCGCTTCTTGCCGTCGCGCGCGGGCGCCCCGGTCTTCAGCCCGCGCATCTGGGCGGCCTCGACATCACAGAGCGCCGCGATGTTCACGCCCTCCTCGAGCAGGGCCGGGATGAGGGTGCGGGAGCGGTTGCCGCAGCCGATGACGGCCACGTTGAGGCGGCGGCTCGGGGCGGTGGCGCCGCGGAGGACGCCCGAGGCGACGATCTGGGGGCCGCACCACGCGGCGGCGGCGCTCAGGCGCAGGAAGGAACGGCGGGAATGCACGGGGCGGGAGGGCATCGGCGGGGAGGGACCGGGGGTGAGGGGAACCGGGGGCAAGACGCCAGCCCGCGGCCCGGGTGACAACCGCAATGTGGGCGCGGCGGCTTTGAGTCGCCAAAGGGCCGGCGGGCCGTTTGCGTGCCCGGAAAACCCCGATGCACCGCCGCACCTTCCTCCAGACCGCCGCCCTCGCCCCGCTGGCCCGCGCCGCCGCTCCCGCCCCGTTCGGGATGACCCTCGCCCTCGTCCCCGGCAGCATCGGCGTCAGCGTGCCGAACCAGCGGGAGCTGAACGCCCTCGCGGCGCGGCACGGCTTCGAGTCGGTGGAGCCGCGCGGTACCGAACTGGCCGGCCTGGCGGCGGGGCAGGTCGACGAGGTGGTGGCGGACCTGCGGGCGAAGGGGCTGCGGTGGGCGGCGGCGGGCCTGACGGTGGATTTCCGGAAGGACGAGGCGACGTTCCGCGACGGTCTGGGCAAGCTGCCGGCGATCGCGGCCGCGCTGCGCCGGGCGGGGGCGGACCGCGTCGGCACTTGGCTCTCGCCCAGTCACGCCGAGCTCACCTACCGGGCCAACTTTGACCGCCACGCCGCGCGCCTGCGTGAGGTCGCGAAGGTCCTCGGCGAGCACGGGATCCGGCTGGGGCTCGAGTATGTGGGCACCCAGCTCCTGCTGGTCGGCCAGCGTTATCCGTTTGTCCATACCCTCGCCGAGACCCGGGAGCTGATCGCCGCGATCGGCACGGGCAACGTGGGCCTCGTGCTGGACACCTGGCACTGGTGGACCGCCGGCGACACCGCGGAGGAGTTGCGGGCGCTGCGGGCGGAGGACGTGGTGAGCGTGGACCTGAACGATGCGCCGGCGGGCGTGCCGAAGGCGTTGCAGAAGGACAACGAGCGCGAGTTGCCGCTGGCGACGGGGGTGATCCCGGCGGCGCCGTTCGTGGGGGCCCTGCGGGCGATGGGTTATGCCGGGCCGGCGCGGTGCGAGCCTTTCAACGCCAAGCTGAACGCGCTGGACAACGACGCGGCGTGCGCGGCCGTGCTGCCCACCCTGCGGGCCGCCCGCGCGCTGGCCGGCTGAGCGCCGCGGCGCGCGCGGATTTGCCTTGGGGGCCGCCCGGGGCTTCGCTTCACCCTTTCGTATGTCCCTCTCCCGCACCCTCGTCAAAGACGCCCTCCTCGCGACCGGCCCGGCCGACGCGATCCTGCTGCAGGGCTGGGTCCGCACCCGGCGCGATGCCAAGGGCTTCTCGTTTGTGGAGCTGAATGACGGTTCCTCACTCAAGGGCATCCAGGTGATCGCCCCGGCGACCCTGCCGAACTACGCGGCGGACCTGCCGCGGGCCTCGACCGGCGCGGCCGTGGAGGTGCGCGGGCGGCTGGTGGCGTCGCAGGGGGCGGGCCAGAAGTGGGAGGTGGTGGCCGAGACGCTGACCATCGTGGGCGAGGCGGACGCGACCTACCCGCTGCAGAAGAAGGGCCACACCTTGGAGTTCCTGCGCGGGATCGCGCACCTGCGGCCGCGCTCCAACCTGTTCGGGGCCGTGTTCCGGATCCGCAGCCGCCTGGCGTACGCGGTGCACCAGTTCTTCCAGGAGCGGAGCTTCGCGTACGTGCACGCCCCGATCATCACCACCAGCGACTGCGAGGGCGCGGGGGAGCTGTTCCGCGTGACCACCCTCGACGCCTCGCACCCGCCGATGACCGAGGCGGGGGACGTCGACTTCCGCCAGGACTTCTTCGCGCGGAAGGCGTACCTGACCGTGAGCGGCCAGCTGGAGGCGGAGGTGTTCGCGTGCGCGCTGTCGAACGTCTACACCTTCGGCCCGACCTTCCGGGCGGAGAACTCGAACACCTCGCGGCACGCGGCGGAGTTCTGGATGATCGAGCCGGAGATGGCCTTCTGCGACCTAGAGGGCAATATGGCGCTGGCGGAGGAGTTCGTGAAGCACCTGATCCGGGACGTCCGCCAGCACTGCGCGGGCGACCTGGAGTTCCTGGGCAAGTTCGTCGACCAGGGCCTGCTCGCGCGGCTCGACTTCGTGCTCGAGCGGCCGTTCCAGCGCTGCAGTTACACCGAGGCGATCGAGCTGCTGGCCAAGTCGGGCCGGCCGTGGGAGCACCCGGTGGCCTGGGGTGACAACCTGCAGAGCGAGCACGAGCGGTACCTGGCGGAGGAGCACTTCAAGTGCCCGGTGACCGTCTACAATTACCCGCGGACCCTGAAGCCGTTCTATATGCGGGTGAACGAGGACGGGCGCACCGTCCGGGCGATGGACCTGCTGGTGCCGGGGATCGGCGAGATCATCGGTGGGAGCCAGCGCGAGGAGCGCCTGGAGGTGCTGCGGGAGAACCTCGCCCACCATCAGCTGCCGGAGAAGGAATACTGGTGGTACCTTGACCTGCGGCGCTACGGCACCGTGCCGCACGCGGGCTTCGGTCTGGGCTTCGAGCGGATGCTGATGTTTGTGACCGGCGTGGCCAACATCCGGGACGTGATCCCGTTCGCCCGCACGCCCGGTTCGGCCGACTTTTGAACTTTATGGAAACCCGTTCCCTTGCCGCCCGGCTTGGCGCCTGCTGGCCCGGCCTGACCCTTGCCCTGCTCACGGTCCTGTTCGGCCAGGCCATTGGCATCGCCTTCGGGGCGGCCGAGGACGCGATGAAGGCGCGGCTCCGGGAGGACGCGGCGGCCGTGACCGCGACCCTGTATAAGGGTGATCCCGCGCTGGCCAAGCCGGTCGTGGACAAGGCGTGGGTGTACGTGCAGCGGGCGCACCTGCACGCCGGGGCGATGGGGACGACCGCGCTGGTCCTGATCGTCCTGTTGGCGGCCTTGGACGCGCCGCGGGGCCCGACGCGCCTGGTCGCGTGGGCGCTGGGGGCGGGCGGGCTGGCGTATTCCCTGTATTGGCTGTGGGCGGGGTTCCTCGCGCCGGGATTGGGCAGCACCGGGGCGGCGAAGGCGCGCCTCGCGTGGCTGGCCTTGCCGTCGTCGGGCGCGTACGTCGTGGCCACCGCGGCGGCCCTCGCGCTGCTGATCGCGACCAGCCGCCGTCAGGCCCGCGCCGGGGGTTGAGGGAGGGCCTCAGGCGGGAGCGAGGGCGGCGAGATAGTCGGGCAGGTTAGCCACAGTACGGTTTCCCCCGAGCGCTGACTGCCGGACCCGACAGATCAGAGAGGTACGGTCGGCGCCGACCATTTTCGCAACCTCGGCCAACCGGGCGAGGTCCTCGGGGGCTGGATTGGAGGTTAGCTTGACCTCAACCACCTCGCGGGAACGGCCGCTTTCCAAAACCAGATCCGCCTCGAACCCGTCGTGCGTCCGGAAATAGGAGGCGTCGACCACACGACCCTGATTAGCGTGTGCCGTCAGGATCTGTTCGATGACGAAGCCTTCCCAGCTGGCGCCCACCCAAGGCTGGGCGAAGAGGTCGTCCTCCGGCGCGAGGCGGAGCAGCGAGTGGAGCAGGCCGGGGTCACGCCAGTAGAGCCGCGGCGCCTTCACCAGCCGCTTGCGCAAGTTGGCGTGAAAAGCGGGGAGCCGGCGAACGAGAAACGCCCCCTCAAGATGCTCGAGATAGGCGTCGACGGTATGGTAGGACAGACCGAGACTTTGGCCCAACTTGGACAAGTTCAGGATGGCACCGTGTTCCGCCGCCGCCATCCGGAGGAGCCGTTGCGTAGTCTGCGGCTTGGCCGGCAAGCCCCAGGAGGGCAGATCCCGCTCCGCCATCGCGCGCAGGTAGCTATCCTGCCAGACCGGGAAGGCACCGTCGTCCCCGAGCACCCCACCGTCCGGGAAGCCACCGTGGCGCCAAAGTCGCTGGAGATCCGCCACTTCGCCGAGAGCAAAAGGGGCTAGTTCCAGCACGGCCATCCGACCGGCGAGCGACTCCCCTACGTTCCGCATCAAAGCCGGCGCGATGGAGCCGAGCAGGATGAACCGGCCGTTCCGGCGGCGCTGCTCGTCGATTTCGCCCCGCAGGCGCGAGAAGAGTTCAGGCCAGTGCTGCGCTTCGTCGAAGACCACCGGTCCGGCAGTGGCCATCACCTCCGCCCACTGCGCGTCGAGGCGGGTCCGCTCCTCCGCCGCCTCCAGGTTGTAGTATCGGGTGGCGAACCCTCGGGCGAGGGTCGTCTTCCCGCACTGCCGGGGCCCGACCAGCGTGACCGCCGGAAAGCGCGCCAAGCGCGCGCGCAGGAGGGGCAGAAGCGTGCGGGACAGCATTTTTGAATATTAGAAGTTGGTTTCTGTTTTTCAAGAAGCATTCCCCGGACCCCGGCCGGAAAGCGGCCGGGGCGTTTCCCACCGCCGATTCCCGGCTGGATTTCGCCCGGGCTCCCGTTGCATCCTCCCGCCCCCTCTTGACCCCCACCCCTTTCCCTATGCGCCTGCCCCTCCCGCTCCTCGCCGCCCTGATCGGCCTGCTGCCCACCCTGCCCGCCGCCGCCGCGGCCCCCCGCCTCCTGCTCGAGGCGGAGAGCTTTCGTAACGCCGGCGGCTGGTCGCTCGATACCCAGTTCATCGAGATTATGGGCTCGCCGTACCTGCTCGCCCACGGCCTGGGCCAGCCCGTCGCGGACGCCACCACCACCGCCACGCTGCCCGCGGCCGGCAAGTACCGCGTGTGGGTGCGCACCAAGGACTGGGTGGCCCACTGGGGCGCGCCGGGCACGCCCGGGCGCTTCCAGGTGCTGGTCAACGGCCAGCCCCTCGCCGAGACCTTCGGGACCAAGGGCAAGGCCTGGTCCTGGCACGACGGCGGCGTGATCGAGGCGACCGGCACCAGCCTCGCGGTGGCCCTGCGGGACCTGACGGGCTTCAACGGCCGCTGTGATGCCATCTACTTCACGCAGGATCTGAAGGAGACGCCGCCGGACGACACCGCGCCGCTCTCCGCGTGGCGCAAGGCCGCCCTCGGCCTCCCGGCCGCGCCGGAGGATATGGGGGAGTTTGATCTCGTGGTGGTCGGCGGCGGCTACGGCGGCCTCGGCAGCGCGATTTCGGCGGCCCGCCAAGGCCTCAAGGTCGCCCTGATCCAGAACCGCCCCGTGCTGGGCGGCAACGGCAGCTCGGAGGTCCGCGTGTGGTCCAAGGGCCTGATCCGCCGCGGCAAGTACCCGCTGATCGGGGAAATGGTGGAAGAGTTTGCCGACCGCGCGAAGAATTCCCCCGGGCTGTACGAGGAGTTCGGCGATGCCGAGAAGGAGGCGCACGTCCGCAAGGAGAAGAACATCAGCTTGTTCCTGAACGAGCACGTCCACGCGGCCGAGAGCCGCGACGGGCGCATCATTGCGGTCACTTCCCTCAACACCGCCACCAGCCGGGAGAAGCGCTTCCGCGGCAAGCTGTTCGCCGATTGCA
>Ga0172372_10005679_pt1 | contig 17285 bp, 15 predicted proteins | sample LakKiv5m_2_FD_114544 | JGI IMG/M metagenome (GOLD analysis project Ga0172372, IMG submission 114544) | Freshwater microbial communities from Kabuno Bay, South-Kivu, Congo - kab_092012_9.5m | ecosystem: Environmental > Aquatic > Freshwater > Lake | place: Democratic Republic of the Congo...
CCATTAACAGGTAAAGGGGTGGCAGTAAAAGATGATGTTTGCATACAGCCCTGACAATCAACACTATTATTAATTGTAAATGAAAAATTTCCTGAACCAGTTGCACTATTTCCTGAAATTTGAATATAATACCTTGTGCCTGGAATTAATTGACCAACAGAAAGAGTTGCTGAACCATTATTAGCTCCTACGGTACAACCTCCTACTCCTCCGCCTAAACTACCGCATGTGCCACTCCAAACTGCAATATTTGGATTTGCAACCGTACCTGTTAAATTAATATTAACCTGAAAACCAGATGCTACAAATGTATACCAAACTTCATTTGCTAAAGTAGCCATTGATGTTGAATTTCCTGTACATCCTGTTGTGTAAACATAAGGAGATGCTGAAGTGGCACCGTTTAAGGAACCATTAATTGTCAAATTTGCTCCCGTGTTTATTCCTGTTGAGAACGGCCCGCATGATTGAGGAGTTGGTAAAGTACCAATAGCTTGAGCATTTGCGCAATTGTCGTTAGCGGGTTGAGCAAAAGCTGTTAAACTTAAAATTATGCCCAAAATAAAAAGTAAATTTTTTTTCATTTTATTTTCAGTTCTTTAGTTGGTTTAAACGGCTCATGAATTTCAATAATTTTACCTGTATCTGATAATCGGTAAATTGGTGCTTTATAATTCACCAATTCTTCTTCTTTGGTTAAACAAGTTGTATTTATTTTAAACTCTGTTTTTATAATTTCAATAGCGGGTAACAATTCAAAAACAATTCCATTTTCAAAAGCTATTTCGCGTGGTTTGGTTTTCATTCTGTAGCAGTCCCATTTTGCTTCCTCAAAAGCTATTATGTGCTTCTTGATTTCAGAATGATCTTTGCCTTTTTTTACAATAAAAGTTGCACTCTCTTTTTCTTGAGAATAAAAATTTAAATTGGTAAGTAAAAAAAATAAAATAAAAATTTGTTTCATGAGGATAATTGATTTTGTTTTAAAATAGTTATCTAAAATTTATTATTTAATTTATAAGCTAGTAATTGTTTATTAAAATATTTGAATAAATATTAATTAATATCCTTATAATTTATATTTGTATATATTATTCTAGTTTCTAAAAAAGCTAAAAAAAAATCGGTAGTGTTTTTACACCCCGATTTATTTTTAATATCCTCTTCGCTCAACTTATAATTAGGATTTAAATTTCCTGATTCTGTTGTGATAATTTCATTTGAAAGTTCTCTTGAGAACAACGAGTAACAATAAGATTCTTCAAACTTTTTTTCTTTGAAAAGCTCAATAGCTTTTAATTGACAGAATACTGCTTTGGATAAATTTCCTTCGGCTTGTTTTTTTTCTTTTGATAACAGTAGTTTTTGTGCACTGAATACTGCAAGTGTGCTAGTTTTTAAAACCGGCTCTAATTGATCAGGATTTAAGTTTTGAGAATAAGAAAATATGCAAAGCAGAAAGGAAGAAAAAAATAGGATAATACTTTTTTTCATTTCATTAATTTTAAAATTAACAACTCGTTTTTCATAAATCAATTTACCAAACATAAATTATTAAAGTAAAAAAAACAAGTAATTGATTAAAAATAATTTCGTTTTACTTAATTTGATGCTTTGAACTAGTTTAAAAAAACGAAAGTTTAAGATGAATCTTAATTTAATTCAAAGAATTAGTAATTTTAAAGTCATAAAACACTATTATTTTTTTCAAAAAAATCATCATGAGTGAACAAAACAAATTAGATAAAATTTTATTTTTAGACATAGAAACAGTTCCGGTTACATACAAGTATGACGAATTAAATGAAGAAACAAAAGCAATTTGGAATAAAAAATGGCTGTACAATGAAACGGAAACCCCTGAGAAACGCTACGAAAAGGCTGGAGTTTATGCAGAATTTGCAAAAGTAGTTTGTATATCAATGGGCAATTTTTATAATGGAAAATTTTATATAAAATCTTTTGTTTCAACTGACGAAAAAGAAATTTTAACTCAATTCTCAGAACATCTTTCTAAATTCTATAATTCTGATGAAAATAACCTTTGTGCCCACAACGGAAAAGAATTTGATTTTCCTTTTTTATGCAGAAGATTTTTAATAAACAGAATGAAATTGCCAAAAATTCTTTCAATCTCAGGCAAAAAACCTTGGGAAGTAAAACTATTAGATACGATGGAAATGTGGAAGTTTGGCGACTATAAAAATTACACCTCTCTGAATCTTTTAGCTCATGTTTTTAACCTTCCATCTCCAAAAGATGAAATTGATGGAAGCGATGTTGCCCGAGTATTCTGGGAAGAAAAAGATTTAGAAAAAATTAAAAAATATTGCGGAAAAGATGTAGTAACACTTGCAAGCGTATATTGTATGCTAAATACACTCGATCCTATTTCTGCGGATCTTGTAGTTTATGCAAATTAAATAATAAATAGAGTGAACAAAACTGAAAATTTAAAAATAGCTGTTATTGGAAGCGGGAGCTGGGCAACAGCACTGGTTAAAATTCTGCTAAATTCGGTGAATGGAATTACTTGGTTTACCAGAAAACAAGAGGATGTAGAATACATCAAAAAATACAAACATAATCCACGTTATTTGAGTTCGGTAGAATTTGATACTGATAAAATTCAACTTACTACTGACATAAATGTAGCTATCAAAGAAAATGACATTATCATTTTAGCTATTCCTTCAGCTTTTTGCCACTCTACATTAGTTAATTTAAACAAAGACGTTCTAAGTTCTAAAATTATCTTTTCTGCGATAAAAGGAATAATTCCCGAATTTAATTTGATCGTTGGTGAATACTTGAATACATTTTGGAATGTACCATTAAATCAAATCGGCGTTATTACAGGGCCTTGCCACGCAGAAGAAGTAGCTATGGAAAAACTATCATATCTCACTATCGCTTGTAATGAAATTGACAAGGCAGACAACCTTGCATCCTTAATGCGTTGCCGATATATAAAAGTTACTTCAAGCGATGATATTTATGGAACTGAAATTTCTGCTGTATTAAAAAATGTAATTGCTGTTGCAGGTGGCATTTGTCATGGCTTAGGTTATGGAGATAACTTTTTAAGTGTATTAGTTTCAAATGCAATACAGGAAATTGAACGTTTTGTAGCGAAAGTTCATCCTATTGATAGAGATATCAAAGCATCTGCATATCTTGGTGATTTACTGGTTACAGCATATTCTCAGTTTAGTCGAAACAGGATGTTCGGCACAATGTTAGGAAAAGGTTACTCCGTTAAAATGGCTCAGTTGGAAATGAATATGATTGCTGAAGGTTATTACGCAGTCAAATGTGTTCATGAAATAAATCAAAAATACAATGTTAATATGCCAATTGTAGAAGCCGTGTACAACATTGTTTATGAAAAAATTGCCCCTGCTATAGAAATTCGTTTGCTAACTGACAAGTTAAGTTAATCGATAAAATAAATTGGAATAAAATCATTGATAAGAACTTCTGTAATTTTTCCATTTCTCAATCAGTTGCCTCATGTCTTCGGGAATTTCACTATCGAATTTTAATTTTTTTCCTGACCTAGGATGTGTAATTTCTAAAGATTTGGCGTGCAATGCCTGTCGAGGGCAAAGTTCAAAACAATTTTCCACAAACTGCTTGTACTTTGCAAATGTTGTTCCCTTAACAATCCTGTCCCCGCCATATTCATTATCATTAAAAAGAGGGTGACCTAAATGTTTCATGTGTACCCTGATTTGATGTGTCCTTCCTGTTTCCAGCTTACATTCAATAAGAGTTACGTAACCTAATCGTACTAATACTTTGTAATGAGTTATTGCTAACTTACCATGCTCTTCGTTTTCAAAAACATCCATTACTTTTCTGTTTTTTAAATTTCTTCCAACATACGTTTTAATGGTTCCTTCATCTTGTTCAAAATCACCCCATGCTAATGCTACATATCTTCTATCAAGATTATGATGAAAAAAATCGGATGATAAACGCTGCATGGCCAAATCAGTTTTAGCAACGATTAATATGCCCGATGTATTTTTGTCGATTCGATGTAATAATCCTGGTCTAGGAATTTCTTGCCCATTAATTAATTGAGTTTTATCTGCTAATTGTTTAATATGAAAAGCAAGTGCATTAACCAATGTACCGCTATAATGACCATAGGATGGGTGAACCACCATTCCGGGTTTTTTATTTACTACTACTACATCATCATCTTCATACACAATGGTAATTGGAATATCTTCAGGTATAAGTTCAGTTTCTTTTGGTGGATGAGCATAAAAAATAGTGATTACATCAAAAGGCTTTATTTTATAATTTGCCTTGATCGGCTTTTCATTCACCTTAACATTTCCTAAATCTATTGCTTGCTGAACTTTATTACGTGTTGCGTTTTGTATGCGATTAACAATGAATTTATCAATCCGCATCATAATTTGTCCTTTATCTACTACAATGCGATGATGCTCATATAATTCTTGCTCGTCATCTTCAATTAAAGTGTTATCCGAAATTTGATTGTTATTCATTTCGACTAATGATTAATTGTTTTACATCAAGCAGCTTTTTACCGGAAAATATTTTTAAAAGATAAAACCCATTATCTATTTTAGAAATATTGTACTGGTTGTTGATATTAGCCATTGATTCAAAAACAACTTTACCTGTAGCATCAATCAACTCAACAGAGGTAATAGAATTATTGAATGCAGTTAACGTAAAAAAATTACTTACAGGATTTGGGTAAACATTAATTTGATTGTTTAAACTAAAATTGTTTTTTATTCCAACTGCACGTGCTGAATCCCCAAAAACAGGCCTTAACATTAGAGAACCTTTAAACGAAGAATTTGACCAGAATCCATTAGTATTGTAAAATAATTTATTCTGTGAATTTGTATTCTGATCAAATCCAATATTCAATGTTTGTTGATCATCTTGTTTTAATCCAATATATGAAATTCCACTACTGAGCACCAAAGGATAATTGAGGTAATATCTTGCGAAAACATTATTACCCCATGAATGAAAAATGGGTTGACGATTCATGCTGTTTCCATCATCATAAATTAAACTTCCGGGTGAACCTCCACCATCGTTCCAAACACGTAAACCAAATAATAAAGTTGAAATTGAATTTATATTACTAACCGGATTAAAAAAGATATCAATTGCCCGCAAGGTATCTGGTTGAAATACTTGAAACTGAACTGCTGTTTCTGCACCGTAGGTTCCTTGTAAACCCCATGCCAATTCAGCACTTCCATCATCGTAAGAAAAATAATTATTAAATTGTTGTTTCAAAATTAATGTATCGTTGGTTTTGTTTCTATCGCCTGCAGAAGTGCGCATGTAATGTTTTACTAAATAGGTAATACTATCCGATAATGGATTTCCATTGTTAAATGAAAAATTAGCAACATCAGGGCTAACTGTTGAATTTAAAAAATCAATTATGTCAGGATTGTTTACATAACCGCTTGCGAAAAAGGGTTGCGCATTATCAGAACCTGTTGTATCATATAATGAAATGGCAGAATTGTAATCACTGATCTTTATAAAACCTGTAAAGTTTGTTGCATATTGATCGTTATTTCGAATTTTCAAATAAGAATGTTCTGCCATTTGATTGGATCCTGCATATTGATTAAATGGCATGGCAGTGTAATCCTTTAAAAGTGATTGCCCCGGATAAACATAACTTAAATCATTAAAAGAAGTATCGGCAATTGTTCTATCTCTTCCCAGATATATATTGTCGATGTGCCAATGATTTACACTACCTGAACCAGTATTTTTATTTCTAAATCTAAACCGAAATTGTTTTTTAAAATAGTCAGGATTGGTTATTGGTATCATTACTCGAGTGAATAGTGTGTCTTTTGCAGAATTTCCACTACGCGCAAGATTTAGAATGGTTACCCAGGAACGGGTTGTTGGATTATAAAAATCAAGCGATAGTGTATGTGTATTTAATGGTGTGTGTCCGAAACCTTTTGGCTGATAGTAAAAACTAAAATACACACTATCTAACGGTGTTATTGCAACAGGAGGAAATGTAATAGAATCTAATCGTATGAATTTTGAGGTTAAGGTATCTGCATTTCCTGCACCGCTGTTTACAAGTGGACGATAGGGATACCCATTTGATTTTAATCCGTCGAATGTTGCAACACCAATAGTAGGTGGATTTCGTCCGAAAGTTCTATTGATAAAAACATCTTTTGAATTCAACCATTTTGAAGTGTCAGGATAGTAAGACACGTTTGAAAAATCGTCAAGGAAAGGTAGTTCAATGGTATCATTAACAAAAGTGTTAACACCAAATCTTAATTGTTCAGACTGTGCATGCTTAACTAATACCGCATTTGTAGTTAAAGGTAGTAGTGTGTCTTTTTGTGCAAAAAAATCAAATGATAAAAGCAAAAGGACATTTAAAAAAAATAACTTATTCATCTTCTTCAGTAATTTCGTTAGCAGTTTGTTCATTCTGTTTTTTTGTGGCAGAAGTATCTGCTTTCTCTTTATTGTTTTTATCTCCTTTGCCAACAACTAAATCAATTTGAGATCCTTTTTTTACGGGCGTTCCTGATTGTATTTCTGCACCATCAATTAATTGTTTGAGAATACAGTTTACACATGGATCATTGATAAAGTTAACTCTGCCAATTTTAAGCCCATAACTTTCAATCATTGAAGTTGCCTGCCTTAATGAACGATCAATAAGTTTAGGCATCATAATCTGCGGCGGTACAGTTGAACTTACATATAGATAAATTTTTCTGTTTTTTTTCACTTTGCCATTTACCAATGGATCTTGATTAACGACAACGCCAGGTTGCTGATCGGGAAGATACAAGGAATCAATTATTTTATAAATAATCTCTTTACCTTCAATAAATTTATCTAATTCAGTAATTGATTTCCCTTTAAAATCAGGCACAACTACTTCTTGATTATGGTTGGTATATAAGTTCATAATTTGAAAAAATAACCATAAGAAAATAATTGCGCTTATTGAAGCCAAAACTCCATGAAGCCAGAATTTTTTTGTTTTTATAAATTCAATAAGTTTTTTCATTTTGTAATTTAAATCAGTCCCTTTTTAAAGTTAAAAATTACATGTCAAAAGGATCTTTATCAATTGTACTTTCGTCAAACACTTCTCTTGTTTCATCGTCATACTTCGAGCAATCCAGCTCTATTTCGGTCATTTTTTGAGGTTTATAAAAATCTCCTTTTTTAGTTTTTATTGTTTTATCAGCATAAACTTTCTGGAAAAATTTTCCCCAAATTGGTAGCGCCATGCTTGCTCCTTGACCTTCTGCCGTTGAATTAAAATGTACACTTCTGTCTTCGCCACCAACCCAGCAACCTGCCACTAAATCAGGTGTTAATCCCATAAACCAACCATCAGAATTGTTTTGTGTTGTTCCTGTTTTACCGGCAATTGGGTTGGTTAATTTATATTTACCTCTTAAGCGCGAACCTGTTCCAAATTGAACAACGCCCTGCATCAATTGAGTCATAACATACGCTTTTTCTTCACTCATTACCTCTTCGCTTTTTGATACAAATTCTTCTAACACTTTACCATTTCTATCTTCTATTCTGGTAACAAATGTTGGTTCAATCCATTGCCCTCTATTTGCAAAAGTGCTATTGGCACCAACCATTTCAAACACAGAAATATCAGCTGTGCCGAGGCAAATGGAAGGAACAGGATCAATTTCAGCAGTGATTCCCATTTTTTTAATAAGATTAATTACTGCTTCCGGCCCATAACGTTTCATGAGTGCAGCAGTAACATAATTAACCGAAAGAGCCAGTGCTTTTTTAAGTGTAATGTTTACACCTGTGCCTTTACTTCCATCAGAATTATCCGGACACCAATCTGGTTGTCCTTCACCCAAACTTATACATGTTCTAACATTAGGTATTCGCTCACAAGGAGAAGAACCTTCCTGAATAGCTAACGCATAAATAAATGGTTTAAATGTAGATCCTACCTGTCTTCGCGCATTTTTATTTACGTGATCGTATTTAAAATGTTTGTGATTTATACCACCTACCCATGCTTTTATGTAGCCTGTTTCCGGCTCCAATGCCATAAATCCAGTTTGCAAAAAACCTTTGTAATAACGTATGGAATCCCAGGGTGAAATTAAAGTGTCTATTTCACCTTTATTGGAATAAATCGTCATGTTTATTGGTGTTTTAAACACTTTTTTAATTTCTTCTTCCGAAAGCCCATCTTCTTTTAAATTCCTCCATCTATCGCTTCTTTTCATAGCAGAAGTTAGAATGGTATTAATTTCTTCTTTTGTAACATTCCAGGCAAACGGTGCGTTTTTTTTACGTTTACAATCTTTAATAAATAAATCTTGTAATGCATGTATGTGTTCATCAACAGCCTCTTCTGCATATTGCTGCATGCGGGAATCAATAGTAGTATATATTTTTAATCCATCCTGATAAATGTTATACGGCTTTTCGGTTTCTGGGTTGATGTGGTTTTTACACCACTCTTTTAAAAATGCAGTACGCAGATGTTCTCTAAAGTAGGGGGCCAAACCTTCATTATGACTTTCAGCAACAAAGTGCAGTGCAATTGGCGTTACTTTTAATGAATCAAAAACTTGCTGAGTAATGAAGTTGTATTTCAACATCTGATTTAGAACTACATTTCTTCTTTGCTGACTTGCCTCTTTTCGTTTTGGATTAACCGGATTAAATAATGACGGATTTTTTGCCATCCCAACAAGCATGGCGCATTCTTCCAATTTTAACTTATCAGGAGTTGTATTAAAATAAATTTGTGCCGCTGATTTTATTCCAACAGCTTGATTTAAAAAATCAAACTTATTTAAATACATGGTAAGTATTTCTTCCTTGGTATATAGTTTTTCTAGTTTAATGGCGATAACCCACTCTTTAAATTTTCTGAAGAAAAACTGAAACTTATTCATTTTTTCTCGTGGAAACTGCATTTTAGCTAATTGTTGCGTAATTGTACTTCCACCACCGCTACTGGAATTACCTACTAAAAAGCCGGTAACAGATCGAAATAATGCTTTTAAATCTACTCCACTGTGTTCTTTAAAACGAACATCCTCTGTTGCAATTAAGGCATTAACTAAGAATGGACTTAATTCTTCATACTTTACATTTACTCTGTTTTCCTTGTAATATTTACCTATTATTTTTCCATCGCTACTGTAAATTACTGTTGCCAAATTACTTTTGGGGTTTTGTAATTCTTCAACATCCGGTAGATCACCAAAAACATTTAATACTGTGAATAAAAAAATGAGTAGTAAACCAAAAACAGGGGCAAAAACAAAAATCCATAAACGGATAATATATTTATTGTTTTCACTTTTTGGTTTTTGAGAGGTTGAATTTAATTCTTCATTCGCCATGATACGAAATTAGGAAATCCCTTTTAATAAATGTCCTAAAAGATTTATAAAATTAGTAATTTAGCCCATTAAAATTTTTTAAATGAAAATGGACGGTCATATAGAAGGATTTAAAAAACAATTGCAAGAGGCGGTTGAAATTGCCAATCATGCTGTATTAAGCAAAAAAAACAACATAAATCATGTAGTAGTAACCGGTTTGGGTGGTTCAGGAATTGGTGGCTCTGTTGTAAATGAGTTGGTTCAGGATAACTGTAGCGTCCCAATTATAGTTAATAAAGATTATTTTTTACCGGGTTTTATAAATGAAAAAACATTGGTTGTTATTTCTTCTTACTCCGGAAATACCGAAGAAACATTAAACTGCTTTGAGCAAGCAATAGCTAAAAAAGCTCAAATTATTTGCGTTACGAGTGGAGGAAAGGTTGCTGAATTAGCAAAAAACAATGGCTTTGATTTAGTAATTGTACCCGGAGGAAATCCACCAAGAACATGTTTAGGTTACTCTGTAGTACAACTCTTGAACATTTTAAATTATAATGGGTTTATTTCGTTAGAAGTAAGCAAAGTCATTGGTGATGTTGCGCAATTATTGGAACAAGAAAAAAGCGATATCAGAGAAAAAGCAAAGCAAATTGCTGCTACTTTAAAAGGAAAAATCCCAGTAATTTACTCATTAGGAAATACAGAAAGCATAGCTGTTCGTTTTAGGCAACAAATTAACGAAAACAGTAAAATGTTGTGTTGGCATAATGTTATTCCCGAAATGAATCACAACGAAATAGTTGGTTGGAGAAATGCGAATAATGATTTAGCAGTAATGGTTTTAAGAACTGATTACGAGTTTGAAAAAAACATTAAACGTTTGTCGTTTTGTAAAAAGGTAATTTCAAAATATACAAGCAACTATACCGAACTAAATGCAAAAGGTAAAAATAGATTTGAGCAATTGTTTTATCTTATCCATTTAACTGATTGGATCAGCTATGAATTAGCGCTTATAAACAATGTAGATCCTATAGAGGTGCATGTAATTGATGAACTCAAAAACGCATTGGCTGTTTAATTTTTTTTGACTCGTTTTTTTATACTTTTTAAATTAGTTAGTTTTTAAAAACACACTAATTAAATGCATTTAAAATAATCAAAGGGCTCAAGACAATCATTACATTTATATAAAGCTTTGCAAGCAGTACTTCCAAATTGACTTATTATCTGAGTTGTTAAAGAATTACACCTAGGGCATTTAACTTTTCGTTCTTTCCCTAGTAAAACCGCCTTATCTAATGAACTATGAACGGGTGGAGCAATCCCATAATTATTCAATTTTAATTTTGCATCTTCAGTTATCCAGTCTGTTGTCCACGGTGGGTTATAAATAGTATTTATTTTTATTTCTAAAAAGCCTACTTCGTTTAATTTAGAACGAATGTCATCTTCCATTTGTTTCATAGCCGGACAACCAGAGTAGGTTGGAGTAATAGTAATTTCAATTGATGTAGCATTAAGTAGTTTAATTGCCCGAATAACTCCTAATTCTACAATATCAATTACTGGAATTTCAGGATCAGGTATTTGATGTAACAATTTCCAAACTTGCTCTTCGTCTAGTTTCAACATAGATTTGTTTTGATTTAGTATATTAAAATACTCTTGGAACTGAATAAATCCAAAATAGCATTAGTTTAAAAGTAAAAAATTTCAACTAAAATCTAAAGAATAATTAAAAATAAAAAAGCTAGTCAATTAAATTGAAACCATATTGAAGTGATCTTCTATCTTTTTTAGTTGGTCTTCCACTGCCTTTTGACCTAGAGATATTTGGCGAAAAAAAAGCATCTTGTTCCATTTTTTTTCTCTCGTAAGGAGGTGAATGATCAATGTAAAATTCTTTTGCAACTTGAGCACTTCCCCTTTTATCCGTTAATTGTGTTACTTCAATAATTTTAGTATAGTCTGCATTTATTTTTACAAGGTAAGAATCTCCTATTTTTATAGTGTACGAAGACTTTACTGTCTGAGAGTTACAAATTACTTTTCCTTTTGAGCAGGCTTCAGAAGCTAAACTCCTGGTTTTAAAAATTCTAATCGCCCAAAGGTATTTGTCTATTCTTATTTTTGTTTTTTCTATCAAAATAAAAATAAATTTATTTTTTAATTTGCAAACTCACTCATGAATTTAATGCGCATTAATCGAATTTCTTCTTCTGAATATTCATCTTCACCGAGTTCTTTTAATGCCACATCTATTGAGTCAGATTCACTTTCTTTAAAGTAATCGTATATCTCATCTTGTTTATCTGCATCAACCATTTCGTCAATATAGTAATTGATGTTTACTTTAGTTCCGGATAATACTATAGTTTCAATTTCTGTAATAATTTCATTGATGCTAATTTGTTTTCCCTTCGCTATGCTTTCTAAACTAACTTTTCTGTCTATATTTTGTATGATGTGAACTTTTAATCCTGATTTGTTGACAACAGATTTTACCACCATATCAAGTGGACGCTCAATCTCATTTTCATCAACATATTTTTTTATTAAACCAATAATACTAGCACCGTATTTTGTTGCTTTCCCTGAACCAACACCCGAGATTCGTGTTAATTCATCCATGGTTATTGGATACTGAGTTGACATTTCTTCAAGTGAGGTTTCTTGAAAAATTACATAGGGTGGAAGTTTTTTTGCCTTGGCAATTTTCTTTACTTCATCTTTTAAAAGTGCATATAATGTCTCGTCAGCTGCGCCTGCACCTTTTCCTCCGGCAATTATAATGTCATCATCATCGGATTCTGCGTCACCAGCGTAATCGTGATCTTTTGTTACTAAAATTTCATGAGGGTTTTTCAGGTATTTTTTTCCTTCTGCAGTAACTTTAAGTAAACCATAATTTTCAATATCTTTACTTAGTAAGCCATTTACTAATGCTTGTCTAATAATAGCATTCCAGTATTTTTCATTTTTATCATCCTCATCACCTTTTCCGAAACAATCTAACTCATTATGCTTATATGTTTTTCCTGTTGCAGTTAATAATCCTAACAACGCATTTACAACATCTTTAGCTTTATGTCTTTCTTTTAATTCTAAAACAGAATTAATCAATAAACTAATGTCAGTACTTCCATCTAATTTTTGTTTAGGATTTCTGCAATTATCACACATAGCATTGCAGTTTTTTTCTTCAAAGTTTTCTCCGAAATAATGCAGTAAAAATTTTCTTCTACAAGATGAGTTTTCAGCGAAAGAAACCGTTTCATTTAAAAGTTGTTTGCCAATTTCCTGTTCTGCAACGGGCTTACTTTTCATGAATTTTTCAAATTTAATAATATCATCGTAATTGTAAAAGGTAACACAATTTCCTTCACCACCGTCTCTACCTGCTCTTCCTGTTTCCTGGTAATAACTTTCAAGTGACTTAGGAATATCGTGATGTATTACATAACGAACATCAGGTTTATCTATGCCCATTCCGAAAGCAATTGTTGCAACTATAACATCAATTTCTTCCATCAAAAACATATCCTGTGTTCTTGCTCTCTCTTTTGCATCTAAACCTGCATGGTAAGCGTGAGATTTAACACCATTTACTCTTAATACTTCTGCTAATTCCTCTACTTTTTTGCGGCTTAAACAATAAATGATTCCTGATTTACCCGTGTTTAGCTTTACATACTTTATTATTTCTTTCACTACATTCACTTTCGGCCTAACTTCATAAAATAAATTAGATCGATTAAATGAAGATTTGTAAAGTGTAGCTTTTGTCATTCCTAAATTCTTCTGAATATCCAACTGAACTTTTGGTGTTGCAGTTGCTGTTAAAGCCATTACCGGGGCTTTACCAATTTTATCCATTATTGGTCGTAGTCTACGGTATTCCGGTCTAAAATCATGACCCCACTCAGAAATACAGTGAGCTTCATCGATAGCATAAAACGATATCTTAAATTCAGAAAAGAATTTAATATTGTCCTCTTTGGTTAATGTTTCAGGCGCAACATAAAGCAATTTAGTTTTTCCACTAATTACATCTTTTTTAACTTGTGTTGTTTCGCTTTTATTGAGCGATGAATTAAGGAAATGTGCAATTCCCTCATCACTGCTAAATCCTCTGATTGCATCTACCTGATTTTTCATTAGTGCAATTAAAGGAGAAACAACAATAGCTGTACCCTCACTAAGTATTGCTGGTAGCTGATAACATAACGATTTACCACCGCCTGTTGGCATAATAACGAATGTATCATTGCCATTCAAGATATTGTTTATTATTTTTTCTTGATTTCCTTTGAAGGCATTGAAACCGAAAAACTTTTGTAATGTTTCCATCAGCGGAAACTCCATAACTAAACTCATAAGTATAATTTTTAGTTAGTAAATTAGTTTAACTTACTTAGGTAAGAATTTATTAACATATTGTTAGTGTAAAATTAAAATAATTTTTTGTTTGACCAAGCTTTTCGAAAATAAAATTGCCCTATTCAATTAAAAATTGATTGAAAAAAAAACCTGACTATAAACAAAAAAGAAATAATTCAATAAAATATCAGTAAACTTTACCTTAGTTTATTTTCTCAATAAGAGCGACAGCGTATGCATTTACTCCTTTTTCACTACCTACGTAGCCCAAGGTTTCATTTGTTGTAGCTTTAATAGAAACACAATCACTATCCACTTTTAATAAAGGGGCAATTGTTGCTTGCATTTGAGGTATATGTGGATTGATTTTTGGTTTTTCCAAACATAAAGTAGCGTCAATATTGCCTATTCTGTATCCATTTTGTTCGAGTAGCTGAACAACTTCTTTTAATAATATTTTACTGTCAATATTTTTATATTTTGGATTGGTATTGGAAAAATGAAAACCAATATCTCTAAGATTTGCAGCACCAAGTAATGCATCACATATAGCATGTAATAAAACGTCTGCGTCACTATGTCCATCTGCGCCTAAATGATAATCTAGTTTAACGCCACCCAACCACAATTCTCTTCCTTCTTTTAACTGATGAACATCGAATCCAAAACCAATACGTATTTTCATTGTAAAATTAATTTATATCAAAAAAGTTTTTCAAATCATTTACTCCAAGTGCCGCTGTTTTTTTAATATGAATTATACCATTCGATTGGTTCAAATTAAAATCTTTTGGGTCTATTAGAATTTTTTTTGTTTGTGGTGAAACATAATTTAAAATACCTGCTGCCGGATAAACATTTAAGGAAGTTCCAACGATGATAAAGAAATCTGCTTGATGAAGTAAGTCAATAGCAACAACCATATTGGGCACAGCTTCATTAAACCATACGATATGCGGACGAAGTTGTGAGCCCTTTTCACATTTGTCACCCAATTTAATTTCCCAACTTGTTAAATTGTAAACTAACGAATGATTGAATGTTGATCTTGCTTTCATGATTTCACCATGTAAGTGAAGCACTTTGGTAGAACCTGCTCGCTCGTGTAGATTATCAATGTTTTGAGTTATAATTTGAACATCGTAATTGTCTTCTAGCAATGCAAAGAAATAGTGGGCATTGTTTGGTTGCGCTTCGATGATTTGCTTCCTTCTTTGATTATAAAAATCCAAAACTAATGCAGGATTTTTTTGCCATGCTTCTGGCGTTGCTACATCTTCTATTTTATAATTTTCCCATAATCCGCCGGAGTCACGAAAGGTTTGAATGCCACTTTCAGCACTTATTCCGGCACCTGAAAAAACAATTATTTTTTTTTTTCTTTTCGACATTAAGTTTAAAATCTGAATCTTAAAAATCCTGTACTTAATGAAAGTGTAGGGCCGTTTTGGGTAAAGAAAGTTACTGCATCGCGTGATGCGATTCCTGCTTCGTATGTGCCGTTTTTACCAATGAAAATTATTCCAAGTGGTACTGAATAATTATAATTGCCCCCAACAATGTAACCTGCCTGTAGTTTCAACCATTTTACCGGATAAACATCACCACCAAAACCTATTAATGGTTTATTGTATTTTCCGGGAACATCGGTTGCAGAAAAAATACAATCGAAACCAATCTCTGCTATTCTACCAATCATTAAACTGCCTCCAAAACGAACTAAGCCGGGTAGTTTAACCACTATTTCTTTTTTACCTTCCATTTTTAGCAAACCTTTTGCTCCAAAAATATCTTTAAACTGTCCGAAAACATTATAGTTTTGAAGACCAGTACTCGTTGATGTAAAAAGTACAGTATCTTTTACAGAGTAAACATTTCCATCCCATTTAATTGAACCGGCATTAATAAAAGCCGCTCCTAGTTTTAATCTGTTTTTAATGATAACATTAAGGCCAAAATCAAAGCCAAAACCTTTACCTACAGGAGTTGGCAACGAACCTGATTGTTTAATTAAATTAGCTTGATTGATGGCATTACCGTAATCAATATTAAATGCAGGAGATAATGAACTGTATCCTGTTAATTTATTGTTTTCTGATTTTACGTTCACCAAAGCCAAGCCCTGAAAATATTTAACACCGATTCCACCAAACAACGCAAATGTACTATCCCCAAAAATTCTTCTTCCATAAGAGAAATTATATTCTCTTGTCCAGCTGTAAGTCATTTCTGTTCCATTTAAAATTTTAGATATTTCTTTTGGAGCTGAACTGTATCCACTAACAACCAAATTAACACTATCGGGGCTCATGTTAGGATTGTTTGGGATGGTCACAGTTGCGCCGGTTGTAGAGTTTACCAAATAGGTTAAGGAATCAAAAACATTAGATGTTTTTCCCAAAAAAATTAGATCAGCTGCTTGATCACCTAATTTACAATACGCCTGATAGCTGTCGTTTACACGAAATCCAAATCCACCAATATGTTTCGTTATAAAAGCTGCACCAAATGAACCTAAGTTTGCATTTACAGAAAAACCGGTTTTTGTAAATTCTTTTGCTGCATTTCGTTTTTGATCGATGGAAAAATCTTGCGCCCCACCATCAATCATGTCTTTCACTAATTGACGAAGATCATTTTTTGATAGCGCCTCTGAATAAATGGAACTAGTTAACTCGGCATAACCCATAGTGAATTTTTTCTTTGCATATCTGTAATCCCAACCAAGGTTTGCAGGATTAATGCCCGTTGCTTGATAGTCAGTTGCGTAAGTAGTTGCGCCACCATGACCGGTGTTACAAAATGAACTTAATTCGTATTGAGCATTAATAACGGTTGAATAAATAAGTAATGTTAAAAGAAAAAGTATTGCTTTTTTCATGAAGATTGATTTAAGAAATTGTAGTTCGAAGGTAGTAAAATTAAACGATAAATCTAGTTGAATTTCCTGAAAACCGGTTTAATGCTTCTACCAACCAAATAATCGTTGATGTCGCCTTTAAGTGCTTTTTTGTAAACTTCTAAAGATTTATAAATTGCGTGCAAGGTAATTTCTAATTCTTTTTCCTGATGAGCAAAACTTAGTGCAACCCACGGAATTAATACTCCATGTTTAATCATCTCCTGAGAAAATAACGTTCTGAAATCTAATGAAATTTCTTTATTCACATTTTTAGTAATATAAATCGGCGAACAAGCATAACCACCAAATTCAAAATATTCGCTAATCTCTAAACGTTTCGCAATTTCGTTTGCGCCCTCAATTAATTTTTTTCCGTAGTTCCAAAGCTGATCAGTAACATTATTTTTTTTGTAAACCTCAACCGTTTTAATAAATGCTCCAAGAGCAGTCATTTCAGAGCCATGGGTTGTACTTATTAAAAATAAACGTTCTGCACCTTCTTTATTAATTGATCCTAATTCCATAATTTCTCGTTTACCAATTAATGCGGCAAGAGGGAAACCATTAGCCATGCCTTTTCCAAAGGTTGCTAAATC
>Ga0172372_10005680_pt1 | contig 17285 bp, 17 predicted proteins | sample LakKiv5m_2_FD_114544 | JGI IMG/M metagenome (GOLD analysis project Ga0172372, IMG submission 114544) | Freshwater microbial communities from Kabuno Bay, South-Kivu, Congo - kab_092012_9.5m | ecosystem: Environmental > Aquatic > Freshwater > Lake | place: Democratic Republic of the Congo...
CCCGAAAATTAAGCCCCGAAAATTAAGCCCCGAAAATTAAGCTATTAAACCCGCAAAGCAACCATTTTTTCCACTGCTTCCACCACCTGTTCTGGTTGGACAATGGTTAACCTTTCTAAGTTACCGTTGTAAGGTGTGGGAATATCTTGGGAAGAGAGACGCAATACAGGTGCATCCAGTTCATCAAACAATCTGTCATTGATAGAGGCGGTTAGTTCTGCTCCAATTCCTCCCGTCCTCATACACTCTTCCACCACTATCACCCGGTGAGTTTTGCGAATTGATGCACCAATGGTATCAAAGTCAAGAGGCTTCAAAGAAATTAAATCAATAACTTCTGGATCATATCCCTGTTTCTCCAAAGTTTTCACCGCTTGCATTACATGATAGCGCATCCGTGAATATGTGAGAATAGTTACATCTTTTCCTTTACGAACTATCTCCGCTTTATCTAGGGGGAGGATGTATTCTTCCCTAGGCAAATCCTCTTTCAAGTTGTAAAGCAAAACGTGTTCAAAAAATAACACTGGGTTATCATCCCGGATTGCGGCTTTTAATAGACCCTTAGCGTTATAGGGTGTGGAGCAAGCAACAATTTTTAAGCCTGGAACTGCTTGGAAGTAGGCTTCCAGTCTTTGGGAGTGTTCTGCTCCCAGTTGTCTACCCACTCCACCTGGACCACGAATAACCATGGGGATTTTAAAGTTACCACCGGATGTGTACCGTAACATTCCCGCATTGTTGGAAATTTGGTTGAATGCTAGGAGCAAAAAGCCCATGTTCATACCTTCGATTATAGGTCTTAATCCCGTCATGGCTGCACCTACAGCTAATCCGGTAAAGCTATTTTCAGCGATGGGGGTATCCAAGACTCGCAGATCACCATACTTTTTACACAGGTCTTTGGTAACTTTATAGGAACCGCCGTAGTGTCCCACGTCCTCGCCTAGTACAAACACGCTAGGATCGCGGGACATTTCTTCGTCAATTGCTTCCCGCAGAGCGTTGAAAAATAGTGTTTCTGCCATTAGACCTTTATCAAAATTTATTCCTTTCAAATTCTATCGCGCCTCCGTCTATAATAACGTCGGCGATTGCACTATTGATTTGTAATCATGGTCAATCTCCGATTGTATCCTCAATCCATCAATTTGTCAATCGGTCTGAGGTTGGTTGGCGTTCAATTGCTAGTTGAATCAATTGGTCAACTAGTTGGGGAAAGCTAATTCCGGTATTTGCCCAAAGTTGGGGATACATGCTTGTGGATGTAAATCCTGGCAAGGTGTTAATTTCGTTGATTAATATTTCTCCGGTGGACTCCACATAGAAGAAATCTACCCTGGCTAAACCAGCAGCATCAACTGCTGCAAAGGCTTTTAGAGACATTTCTTGAATTTGTTCAACTACTGTTTGTGGTAGAGGTGCGGGTATTAACAGGTCAGCTTTTCCCTGGGTGTATTTGGTTTCATAATCGTAAAAATCACTATTAAAAGTGATTTCACCAACCACAGAGGCTTGGGGATGGTCATTACCCAAAACTGCGCATTCTACTTCTCTAGCAACTACTCCAGCTTCAACTATAATTCGTCTATCATAGGTAGCAGCATTATCTAGAGCCGTTTCTAGTTCTTGATGGGAGCGTACTTTAGCGATACCTACAGATGAACCTAGATTAGCTGGCTTGACAAAGCAAGGATAACCCAATGTAGTCTCAATTTGGTCGCACAGTTTAGGGAACACACAGGGATTTGACCAAATTTGCGCTCTAGTAACGGTTTGGTATTGGACTTGGGGTAGACCAGCTTGGGCAAAGGCTGTTTTCATAGCAATTTTATCCATTCCCATGGCTGATCCCAAAACTCCAGACCCCACAAAAGGCACTTGCATCAAGGTGAGTAATCCCTGAATAGTTCCATCCTCTCCATTGGGTCCGTGCAATATGGGAAACCACAAATCAATTTGGGGAGATTTCTGAGGAAATTGCCATAAATTGACTGTGTTGGGGGTATTTTCTTCGGCTGAACCTGATTCTAAGACTTTTCTGGCTATTTCCTCCCCTTGCCATACTCCGTTCTTTTGAATGTAAAATGGACATACCTCATATTTTTGGCTATTCTCTCCCGTAGTCAAGGCCTTGGCAATTGCTCCTGCGGAAACTATGGAAACTTCATGTTCTCCAGAACGTCCACCAAATAATAACCCCACCCTCAGTTTTGACATTTTCTTTTCCTCAAGAATTTTCCAAGGTGATAGATTAACATATTGATTAATACTATTGCCAATTTTTCTAAATATGTCTGAAACTCTACTGATATCGTTACGATTTTAGTAAGCATTCAGGATTTTGGCTAAGGTATTGCTATAATCTCAATTTTTTTAGTAAGTTATTCATTCATTTCTAGTGGTAGAAATAGATGATGAATGATAAACTGGCGAGGTAGTATATGTGTTGTCTCTTTAATTTGTGGATGATTTTCTCTGATAGAGGATTGACTTAAACCACTTGGCGGACTAATTCGCAGTTCTTTACACTGAGTTTTTATTTGCTTGTCTACTGCTTTAATGGCAGTTCTTGAATCACTATTCATAATGTAACCAATCATCCCCCCACAAAGAAGACCATAAGCATATTGTAATGTGATGTATCTCATCATTCCATCTACTACATAATCTTTAGCTAGAGATTTGCGTTTTCCATTTTTTGAAACTATATTAAGTCGTTTACATTCAAAAGAAAAATAAACATCTTCACTTATTCTTTGAAGTGATGTAAAAACTAGGTCAATACGTCCTTTTTCGTTGCCTTCTGAGTCATCCTGTGGGATTTCGCGGTCAATCTTTACAGGTAATCTTACCAAATCCCTTTGCTGTCTTAGTGTAGCTCTGAAACGCTTAGTTATAGGCACTTCATGGTCATTAATTTTAGGTTTACTAAAAACTTCCCATGCAGATAATACCAAGTCTAGAATATCTGGAATAAGATCATCAGGAAAAGTATCTGCCCAAAGACTACTATTACCAATTATTACCATAAGCTTTTCTCATATTTGCTAGTGAGAATTGCTCCGGCGATTTCGTCTGCATCGTTCAAGGCAGAAGTCTTAGTCCAAAAGCGAAGAGCTAATGGTTTAAAAATATACAGTTTGTCTTGATCGAAAACTTTGAGATTTCGTAAAAAAGTCATGCTTCCTTGTTGACTTGGTAAAAGGCGAATAATTCGTTGGAGAACATAATCTAACTCCTGTGTAGAATCCTGTTCAATATCTACCCATTTTTGCTCTACCTTAATTTTTCTGTCTAAAACAATTATTGCTGCACCCATATTAGTGGAAACTATTATGTTACCAATTATAGTATACTGACTGTTATTCGCCCAATTATTAAGAACATCACACAAAAGTTTTAGATATTCTTTGCGGTTCTGGGATTCGCTCCTAACCAATGTAGGAATAGGCCAAGTCCCCCGATTTGGCTGAATACTTGGTATGGAGATATTGATAGTGTCATCTATTAATATTTGTTCATATTCATCAATATCATAATATTCATAGACATATTTAAGTAACTCGTCTTTCTCATTTTGTATTATCTCCTGACGATTTGATAAAAAGTTTTGGCGTTGCTCAAGGGTGAGATGATTTACCCCAATTTCCAACGATTTTTCAATGGTTTCGGAGACCAGTTCATCCTGCAAACATGCAGCACCAAAGTTTTGACTAATCTGGTTTTTTAGATGTCTAATTTTTTCAGCAACTTGTTCAATAATTTCTTTTGCTTTAGAAGTATCTTGAGTCATTTCAGGTAATGTAAATGGGAATCTTAGCAGTTCTGTTCCACTTATATCACCTCGTTCGATTCCCCAAGTAGATGCTGTATGAAATAAGAAATACTTAGCCAAAACGGAGTTGAGAGCAACAGTTAAGAAAATCATAATTTCGGTATCTTCTGGTTTACCATGAATACCTCTAAGTGCATCTTTAAAAACAACATCAAAGTCAGAAAATGCTACTTTTAAACTTTTGCTTACAATAATATGTGGATGAGTAAATATATCTTGGTTGGGCAGTCTAAAAAGCTTTTTAAACCGATTGCCGATGTGAGTGCAATCATTTTGAAAAACAATTAAATCAAGATCTTTATTTCTTGCATCTAAAAACCATTTTTCTGGAGTCCAAGGTGATAATATTCTCCCGTTTGGTTGAAATCCTCGACCCATTAACCACCGCTTCGTTCTCCCTTTATATCGTAGGTCTTCTAATGTATCTACTAAATCATTTAGTCCTGGTAGAGCAGATAATCTTTCTAAAAACTTCCTGTCTCTGGGTGTTCCCCAAAAAGATTGTTTCCAAACTAGCGCAGTTTCTTTATTGTTAAGGTCATATAATACTTCTCTAAGTCTAACTTTCTTTTGATCATCTGGAGAAATAGATAGAATTTCGGCTCTAATAGTCTCCAATTCAGTTTTAGGAGTTAGGTAGTCAATACTGCCCCGTTTTATATCAGGTTCTTCTTTCCGATACCTAACAATAACTGTAGGACGATCAGCACCATCAAACAGATAAAATCTCATGTCAGCTAAATTAATTACCTGCTCAATTGTATATGTTGATAACCACTCATTTTGAAATTCTAGTGCTTTATCTTGATGGTTAAATAAAACTCCTGCTGGTAGTAAAAAACAAATACGTCCTTTATTTCGTAAGTGCCGAGGAGCTTTCCATACAAACCCACAAGCTAACTGTCTTTGGGCAATTGTATTCTTTTCTTTTTCACACCACTGCTCCATAAGACTTTTTTTTCCAGTTACTTTTGCCCAAGGAGGATTACCTACTATGACATCAAGTTCATTTACAGCGACAGGTAAATTCCGATCAAAAAAATCTTTGCAAATAATGTTGTTACCTACTAATTTTGGAAGTGCATTTCCCTTTTTTTGAAGGTTTTGAATATCTCTGGGATCAAGCTGATCTAAAAATGCAAGATATAAACTAAACGCTGCAATGCGACAAGCAGTTTCACTAGAATCTGCATCTATGCCAAAAATATTTTGTTTGAGAATATTAATTAGGGCTGGTGCTAGATCTTCATTATCATTACTACTATTTCTGTGCTTGATACGCCATTCTTCCGCTAATCTGTTAAAAATTGCTACCAAGAAGATACCTGAACCACACGCTGGGTCAAGAAAACGTTTTTCTAATAAGGAAGTCCATCCATCTAATGCTATATCAAGAACTATCTCAGCTAAAAATCTTGGTGTGTAGTATATACCGCCTTTTCGCTTCTCACTTTCTCGCTTTTCTTGTGTTTCCAAGAAGTGTTCGTAAATACTACTTATAGTTTCAATAGGAACAACGCTAAAATCATAAACCCAAAATCCCAGTGAAAGTTGACCACTATTTAGGTCATCACCGCGAAGAAATTTTTTTAATATATTAATATGTCCATCTTCAATAAGTTGACTTTCTGTTTGAAGGTCAAGATCGAATAAGTCACCATTAAAATCTAATTTAAGTTGTTGAAATAAAGCATATAACAAATGTTTTGCTTGCCTAGGTTCGGTTTTTTCTAAAATGTCAATTATTCTGTGACAATCTGCTGCACCTATTTTCTGAAAATACGAACAGTCAATAATTTTTCTATCAACTAGATAACAGGTAAATATTGTGCGCCACAGTAAAGCATTGATAGTCCTGATATCTATAGTTTGAACAGGTTCTTCTGCCAATAAACTACGACGTGCATCGGCAAGATTTTTTAGAAGGTAACGATCAACACGCAAATCTGGATTAAAAGATTTTGGCTTTTCCCTAAATAACTCACCTAGTTCTACTGCTCTAATCAATTGCCTAAGTTCAATTTCATCAGCTACTCTATCTAATATTTTAACCAGTCTGTTTTGTTGAGAAACTTTTTGTTCCTCTTTAGCAGGAAGCGCAAGACCAGAATAAATTTGAACTTCAGTTGGACTAACCACTACAAGTAAGGCAATACCCTGATTCCAAATATGGCGATGCAGTTCACGCATCTGCACAGAATATATACCAGATACTTCTTTGAAATAGATATAAGGTGCATTGTTGGCACATAAAATACCATCTAGTTCTAAATCTTTCCAAACCTTGCGCATAGCATGTGCTTGTGTAATAGATTTAGTACATGTGTTGATTGCTTCAAGACTATGAAAGAATTCAGGCGGTCTTCTTTCACTAAGTCCAAGTTGTTCTCTCCAATCTGAAATCAGCGATTTATTCATAAGTAGTCGTGCAAAATAGAGCTGTCAACCGCCCCACCCACAAGGGGATGGGGTTTTACGCTCGATCAATAAAATTATAGTCAATTTCTTTTGAGCGATCGCATAGCTGGTGATAAGACCAAAACTTCCAGATTTACCAGTGGAATAGGCTGATTTAACAGCAACTAGGTAGAAAAGGTATTTATTGATTTGTTAATTTTTTATCGCCAGTGTTAATCCATCTGCGATGGGGACTAGACTGAGGGTGATTCTTGAGTCTCGGTGTACTTTTTCATTAAATGCACGAATTTTGCTGGTTTGGTTGTCTTGTACTTCTGGATCTGCTACTCTTCCTGACCAAAGCACATTGTCTACCGCAATTAATCCACCAGGTCTAATTAATTCTAGCGATCGCTCATAATAATTTTCATAGTTCGCCTTGTCTGCATCTATAAAGGCAAAATCAAAGGTTCCTGCTTCCCCTGCTGCTAATAGTTTATCTAGAGTTTCTAATGCTGGAGCTAGTTGCAGGTCAATTTTATCTGCGACTCCCGCCCTTTGCCAGTATATTCGAGCCATACTAGTGTACTCTTCGCTGATATCACAGGCAATGATTTTGCCATCATCAGGTAAAGACAAAGCCACTACCAGGGAACTGTAACCTGTGAATACTCCTATATCCAAGGTCTTTTTTGCTCCTAAGATTTTAATTAGCAGTGCCATAAATTGTCCCTGCTCTGGGGAGATCTGCATTATGGACATTGGCAGCTTGGCAGTTTCTTGACGTAATTCGCTGAGAATTTCCTCTTCGCGCAGGGAGTTTGTCAGGAGGTAATTATATAAATCCGTTCCTAAACCCAAGGTTTGCTTTATCATGGTATGGTGTGAGAGTGATTTTTGACCATTATATCTTTTGTTCACTGGGAGCAGAATATGTTGAGAAATGTTGCGGTGATGCAAAAAATTGATCTTGGTTCCCAGGTTTAAACTTATAATCTAAAAAATGTTCTTGGAGAGCCAGGTGTTATTATGTGATATCATCAGCGGTTTGTATTTAAGGGGGTAAAGATGAGTCGTCCAATTATTCTTGGTATTGTCGGTGATAGCGCTGCAGGAAAAACTACCCTCACTAGGGGTATAGCCCAGGTGCTAGGACCAGAAAATGTAACTCTCATCTGTACTGATGATTATCACCGGTATGACCGTCAGCAAAGGGCAGAAACTGGCATTACTGCTCTCCATCCAGACTGTAACCATCTGGACATTATGCAACAACATTTGGCTCTTTTACGCACGGGTCAACCTATTCTCAAACCAGTCTATAGTCATAAAACGGGAACCTTTGAACCACCTCAATACATTAAACCCAATAAGTTTGTCATTATTGAAGGGTTACTGGGCTATTCTACCCGTGCTGCACGTGACGCTTATGATGTCAAAGTCTATCTAGCTCCTCCAGAATCTCTACGAGCTGATTGGAAGATTAAAAGGGATACCCAAAAGCGGGGTTATACCAAAGAACAAGTGTTAGCAGAATTAGAAAAGCGGGAACCAGATTCAGAACAGTTTATTCGTCCTCAACGTCAATGGTCTGATATTGTAGTTACCTTCTATCCCCCCAATGACAATGAAACAGAAAATGGTGGACATCTTAATGTCCGGTTAATCTTGCGCCCCACTATTCCCCATCCTGATTTTACTCAAATTCTTCATCCAGATAATGATGACTCAGAATCACCTGTGCGTTTGGGACTGGATAGGGATATGGGTAAACCAGTTGACGTGTTAGAAGTTGATGGACACGCGACTTTAGAACAGGTTAATAAAATAGAGCATGTTATGTGTAATGATATGCCCCATCTTAGAAATGTGTGCGATCGCGAAATTAATCCTGAACTGGGTAAGATTGCTGGCACAACTGGGGAAACTTTGCAAAGTTATCCATTGGCAATAACACAATTGATAGTTACCTATCACATGTTGAAGGCGACCCAAGGGCATTCTTAAAGGAAGGAGCGAGGGTGTGATGAGACAAAAAGTCATACCAATCATCTAAGCCTGCACCAGTGGTAGCAGAAACTTGATAAACCCGAATGTGGGGATTAACCTTTTTCGCATAGTCAATACATTTTTCCACATCAAACTGTAAATAGGGCAATAAATCTATTTTAGTCAGGATCATAACATCACTGAGACGAAAGATGTGGGGGTATTTCATGGGTTTATCTTCCCCTTCTGTAACCGAGAGAATAACAACTTTAGTCTGCTCCCCCAGGTCAAACAATGCGGGACAGACTAAATTGCCCACATTCTCTATCATCAATACAGAATCCAAGGGAGGTTGAAGTTCCTGTATTCCCCTTTCTATCATAGCTGCATCTAAATGACAACCTGTACCCGTATTTATTTGTATTACCTTGCAACCTGTGGATTGAATTTTTTGTGCATCGTTAGTGGTTTCCTGATCTCCTTCGATCACACTAATATTTAACTTGTGTTTTAAGTCATTAATTGTGCGAGTTAACAGAGTAGTTTTACCTGCACCTGGAGAACTCATCAGGTTGAGAGCTAGGATATTTCGCCCTTTAAACCACCCTCTATTTTGAGCAGCTATTAAATTATTTTTGCCTAGAATTTCCTGTTCTAATGATATAGTTGTGTGGTGAATTTTAGCATGAATATTTGCTGGAGATTGGTCATGTTGGTGAGGATGTTCATGAATATGGGAATGGCTAATTAGGGTTCCATCAGCTAGGGTATGGGTATGATAATCCCCACTTACAGGAGGGGTATTCATATTAGTAATTCTGGCTTCTTGATTGCTATCACATCCACAGGTTACACACATAATTCCTCCACTTCTATTTCCTTAATTTTTAATTCTTGACCTGTAATTAAATCCAACTGTACACTACCACAGCGACAGATTCCAAAAGGTTTATCTACCGTAAATGTGACACCACATTGTTGACATCTAGCCATTCCAGGGATCTCTATAATTTCTAATTTTGCTCCTTCAACTATTGTACCCTGGGCACAGATATCGAAACAGAATTCTATCGCATCTGGCATTATGGCAGATAATTTACCTATTTCCAACGTCACCCGCTTAACTCGATGCTTGTGGGCATTTTCGTTGACCAGGGCAATAATGTTACGAGTTATTCCCAATTCGTGCATATTTTATATATCCTAATATCCCGAATACTATTAGATTAACATATTCTCGGTAGCTGCTCTCCCACCAACATATCTACTATTCTTTCTGCACCAAAAACAGTTTTTAAAAAAACTATTCCAGGTAGTTGCTCAACTACTTGTCCAATAATTGCTGCTTGTTTTCCCAAGGGATGATCTTGCATGGTGGATAATACCAGTTCCGCTTGCTCCTGGGGAACAACAATTACTATTTTACCTTCGTTGGCTAAATACAACGGATCTAAACCAAGTATTTCACACATTCCAGTCACCTCCTCTCTAATGGGAATGGTCTGTTCATTGATTTTTATCCCTAGATTTGCTGTTTGGGCAAATTCGTTTAATACGGTCGCCAAACCTCCCCTAGTTACATCTCTCATAGCATGAATATCAGGACAGACCTTGATAATTTCAGCTACTAGTTCATGCAATGGTTGACTGTCGCTTTCTATATCTGTTTCTAATTCTAATTCTCCTCTAGCTATTAAAATTGCCGCACCGTGATTCCCTATTTCTCCATTAATAATTACCATATCCCCCGGTTGAATATGGCGAGGTGAAATTTTAATTCCCTGGGGTATTATCCCTATCCCAGCAGTGTTAATAAATAATTTATCCGCAGAACCACGATGCACTACCTTGGTGTCTCCTGTAACTATTTGCACTCCCGCTTTTTCAGCAGCATGTTGCATACTCCCCACTACTTTTCTTAATGTTTCTAATGGCAAACCCTCTTCTAAGATCATGCTACAACTTAAATATAGGGGTTTAGCACCCCCAACTGCCAAATCATTAATTGTGCCATTAACAGCTAAATCACCAATATTGCCACCGGGGAAAAACAAGGGATCTACTACATAAGAATCGGTGGTAAATGCTAATCTATCTCCCAGTTTTCCCAGGGTTGATAAATCAAAACTTGCCTGATCTTCTAATTGTGATAAAATCTCATTATGGAAATTTTTCACAAATACATCATGAATTAAATCGCTCATAGCTTTACCACCACTACCATGGGATAGATTAATATGGCTATCTTTAACTTCATGGGAGCGACGACGTACCTGTGCTATTTTTTGAAATAGGGGATTTTGATTTTTCTGATTTTTATCTATTGCCATACAATTGCTATACAAGAACTGATAATCTGCCATATTTATAATATGCTGCACAAGCACCTTCAGAAGAAACCATACAAGTTCCTATGGGTGTTTCTGGTGTGCAAGCTGTGCCAAATACTTTACATTCCCAAGGTTTTAAAACTCCTTTAAGAATTTCTCCACATTGACAGGCTTTATGATCTGGCACTTTCAAATTGGGAATAGTAAATTTGGCTTCCGCATCAAATTGAGCATATTCAGGACGTATTTTTAAACCGGAATTTGGAATTTCTCCCAACCCCCGCCATTCAAATTTCTCGCGAACTGTAAAAACCTGATTCATAGCTTGAATGGCATTTTGATTTCCCCCTTTCTCAACTAACCGATTATATTGGTTTTCTACTTCACACCGATTTTCTTCTATTTGTTTTAACAACATCCATATAGATTGGAAAATATCCAATGGTTCAAAGCCAGAAATGACAATTGGCTTGTGATATCTTTGGGGAATAAACTGATATGGCTCCGTTCCGATAACCATACTTACATGACCTGGACCAACAAAACCGTCTAATTGTAAATCTGGGTTTGCTAATAATGCTTCCAGTGCTGGTATAACTAATACATGATTAGAAAATAAACTAAAGTTAGAAATGTTTTCTGCTGCTGCTTGTAATATGGTAAATGCAGTGCTAGGAGCAGTGGTTTCAAATCCTAAACCAAAAAATACTATCTCTTTTGTGGGGTTTTCCTTGGCAATCTTTAAACTATCCAGAGGAGAATAGACCATTCTAATGTCTGCTCCCTCAGCTTTTGCTTGTAACAAGCTGGTTTTAGAACCTGGAACCCTCATAGCATCCCCAAAGGTGGTGAAAATAATCTGCTGGTTCTCACAAAGGGCGATCGCATCATCTATTCTACCTTTTGGCATGACACATACCGGACATCCAGGTCCATGAATCAGTTCAATGTTATCTGGTAATATTTCCTCAATGCCATATTTAAAAATTGCATGGGTGTGTCCACCACATACTTCCATTATTTTGAGGTGTTTGTTTTTGTGGGAATTTTTTGAGATTTGAAGACTCAGTTGTGCAATTTCTTTTTGCAAACCTTGAGCTTTTTCGGGGTTACGGAATTCATCTACATATTTCATAATTTTACCAAGGTGTTATAAATTGCTCCTTTGCAGGTCTTTAGTATCACCATAACTGTTAGCTATTTCCTGTAAAAGGGCTAAGGTTTCTGCTGCTTCCTGTTCATTAATTCTGTTCATAGCAAAACCGACATGAACTAAAACCCAATCTCCCAGACATTTTTCGGGTGGGTGTTCCTCATCAACAATACATGCTATATTGACTTGGCGCTTAACTCCTCCAACCTTAACTATTGCTAGTTTATGTTCTGGATTGGTGATTTCTATTATTTGTCCAGGTATTCCTAAACACATTTTTATCCCCTTTCTAGTTGAAGTTTAACATGATAGATTAATACATTTAAAGTCTAACATACATCTTGGGAAAGAAAATGTTTGTTAATATCTATAATTAACCCGATGTGAAATAAGCCATCAGGTTTGTAAAGAAATGTAAACTCACAGCTATATCCCCTTGACTTATGCAACAAATGTGATTCTGCTCTATTCTGGTTAGCAATTCTGTCTCATTCATGGCAACATCTGATCTTTTTATTGATGTCAACAAAATCTGATTAAAAACCTTATGGGATAAGGCTTTTGAGTTTTATTCTTGAGGATTTTTTGGGAGTATTGCGATCGCACTAACTACCAGCTTGAAAAATCTGGTTAGCAGTCAAAGACAATTCTGGGAAAGTTGGCGATACTATTCGGTCATCACCTCTGAACTGATTAATTTGGTATTCCCCATCTATCAGTTCATGGATAAAGATAGTTGGTTGTTTAGGAATACCGATAAACCGTCTACCACCTAAAGCCAAGTAATCGGCAATCCAATATTCAGGAATACCGATTTCCTCATAATCTTTAACCTTAGTCAAGTAATCAACACGCCAGTTTGTGCTAACAACTTCAATCACTAAGGGTATTGATGTACCCTGAGTAACTGTAGATTCTTTTTTCCACAAAGGTTCATTAACCAAGTTAGGACGGTTCAGTAATAAAACATCTGGTAAGTAACCTGATTCGCTATTAAGTGGTTTGACTAGTGCTTGATTAGGTATAAAGTAAGGCAGATTTAATCGTCTGTATTCAAAGGCTAACTCAGTAGTTAAAAAACCTTTAACTCCTTCATGTCCTCCAAGTGGCTGTGACATCTCAATAATTACCCCATCATGCAGTTCATACCGTTCATCCTCTGGTTTCCATTGGGTAAACTCTTCAAAGGTTATTGTTTTAGTTTTAGATAAGGCTTGAACCATAATTTATCTACCTTAGTCATGTTTTTGGCGTTGTTGGTTGGCGGTAGTTAGCGATCGCACTTCATAAACTTCAAAAACTAAGCCGCATAGCTACCGCGATTTCTATCGCGTAAATATTCCCAAATACGCCTAATTTATGCTTGCCATGCTTCTCTATCTTGTTTAGCTTGCACTCTGTCTTGTTCGACGTGTTCGATAGAGTGCATTAGGATATCCAAAGTTTCTCTTACATCAGTTCTCAATTCAGATATGGCTTGTGTGTTTACGGCTTGTTGTTCTGCTACTTGATTAAGCTTAGTGGCTGTTTGGAACAGCAAGGCTTCTATTTGTTCTAGTTTGGTTGGTTCAGTTGTCATAGTTTTATTGATTTACTGATAATAAGCATTGAAAAACAACACTCTAGATTTATCAGTATTGGATTGTGTATAAGCTTCATCTGGATTACCCCACCCAATCTCTAAACCAACTGGGTACAGATAACCATTTTGGGCATAAGGTGTATCAGACATATCATCAGTTTCTACCCATTCACAACGTGCTGCTAGTGCCAGGATTTCATTAGAGGTAATAGGTTTACCTTCATTACTTGTTGCTTGTACCAATCTCAATCCATGTGTTTGGTTTAGCCACTGCTGTATAGTTTCAATACTGGTTGCTACTGTCATCGTCGTAATACTCCTTTCTACATTGTTCTAGTAACTCTTTTTCAGTTTCCCAACCTTGCTGGTAGATATGCTCAATGTCTTCCTCTTGATGTCAACAAAATTGATAAAAGCCTTATGGGATAAGGCTTTTAATTTTTACTATCAAGGGTAAAAATTGCGATCGCTCTAACTTAGCTGAACTACTTCAGCTTTTCGCAACTCTTGATTAACCTGAATCCTTGGTAATTCCCTTAAAGGTGAATCTATCGGAGCGTACTGACAATAACAGATGACCACTGACTCAAAATCACTGATAGGTAAATCAGGTATATATTCCTCAACCCGTGTAACCTCCCAATCACCAGTTCTACAGTGTGTACTTGCACCTGGAAATCGAGGATCTATATATTCCTCAACCCTGTGAAATTCTTTGAGTCTGTAACCAGGTTGGGGCATTGGTTTTTTAGAGCCGTCGTAATGTTCAGCGAGAATGTTGGTACAAGCTCCACTGTGAGCTAACAGCATCTTTTCCCAGTTTTCTAGTTGTCCTTTGTCAGCCTTGAAAATTATGTACTTAGTCATCTTCTGATTCCTCATGGTAATTAGGAAACTGCGTTTCACCTTCAAACACGCAGTCAACTTGAAGGATATCATTGTCAGTGGGTTCTACTCTTAGTAGCTCCCAGCCGTACTTGTCAGCCATTTCCTGACATTTATCTCTGTCTGTGGCCGCGTGTCGGCTCTCCTTTGGTTCACTCATATTCAATTTTCATGGTTCGGTTGTGGGAGTAGGGGCGATCGCAAAGTTAATTAATTTGCTTTTTTGAAGTCGGGGTCATGTTCTGTTACGTAACTTTCTACAAACTCAGTAACGACTTCTGCCATTATAGCGACTATCTTTAACAATGTCAACTATAGCTATAGTTAGGAGATAAGCTTTACTATTTACCATGGAGTTGTCTTATTTTCTTCTATTTTCGAGCGATCGCCTGCTTTTAAATGGTTTGATTACCTAAAATCGATAGGTATTGTGTCCACATCTAGCTGCAACAATCATAGCTTGTCCTAAGGATATTCCTCCATCGTTTGGAGGTACTTTGCTGTGAGTAAGAACTTCCATGCCCATATTTTGCAGGAATTTAGTTGTTTGCTGTAAAAGAATTCGGTTTTGAAATACTCCCCCGGTTAGTGCTACTTGATTGGTTTTATATTCTTGACTCAATTGTTTAACTGTTTCTATAATCAAATTGGCTAAAGTTAGGTGAAACTTGGCAGCTATTTCCCCTATTCCAACTTGTTGGTTTATATCTTCCAAGATTCCCTTCCACATAGAAGCTGTGTTTACATAGTACATTCCATCTAATTTTTCAATATTTTGATGTGATGGATAACTGGATATATCATTTAGTATTTCAGGACTAATACAGGACTCCATTTCTATAGCTGCTTGTCCCTCGTAGGTACATTCTTCTCGACAAATGCCAATTGCTGCTGCTACCGCATCAAATAACCTACCAACAGATGATACAAGGGGTGAGTTAATATTTTTTTCCACCATTTGATCTAGCAATTTCAAAGGTTGTTTTTGTAGAAACTGCACAATTTCTAGAGATGGATATTGTTCTTGAACCTCTTGCCAATTTAAAGCACTATTGAGGTGAGCATAAGTATTTCTCCAGGGTTGATAAATAGATTGTTTTCCCCCTATCATAGGTACTGGTTTAAAGGTAGCCAGTCTTTGGTAATTAGAATAATCAGCCAGGAAAAATTCTCCTCCCCAGAATTTACCGTCTTCTCCATATCCTAAACCATCCAAAGCTACACCTAATACTGGCTGGCTATTTAAAGGTATTTTGTTTTCCCCCAAACAAGCTGCAATGTGAGCATGATGATGTGGAATTTCATAAAGTTGAATTTCATTATTGACTGCTAATTGTTTACCTAGTTTTGATGATAAATATTCCGGATGTTTGTCAATGGCAATAATTGCTGGTTTATGGGCGAATAAATTGAGGTATAAATTCAAAGTTTCCTGATAATTAGTAAAAGCAGAGGCGTTTTCTAAATCTCCTAAATGTTGTGATAAAATAGCCTCTCCCGATCTCAATAAACAAAAGGTGTTTTTCAATTCTCCACCCATAGCTAAAATGGGTGGTGTCTTCTCAAAACCTTGTGGTAAAATAATAGGTGCTGGTGCATATCCCCTAGCGCGTCTGAGAATTTGGATTTTTTGATTAACTACTCTCACTACTGAATCATCTACTCGGTTAATAATATCTCGATTATGTAATAAAAAATAATCAGCTATTGGAGCTAACTTTTTTTTAGCATCTGAATTATCAATACATTGAGGTTCCTCGGCAATATTACCACTGGTAAGAACTATGGGAACATTCATCCTTCTGAGAATTAAATGATGTAAAGGAGTATAGGGTAACATAAAACCCAGAGTGTTTTGACCAGGTGCGATCGCCCTGGCTATGGGATTCCCTATTTGGGATTTGACTGAGTTAGGTGGCAAGTTATTTTGGGGATTAATTTTTAATAAAACAATTGGTGCAGCAGGACTAGTTAATAAATCTTTTTCTAAATCAGAAATCTGACAATATTGAGATATTATATTGATATCTCTAGCCATTAAAGCAAAAGGTTTATGATAACGTTTTTTTCGCTGTCGTAATTTTTCAACTACAGTTTCTTGGGTAGCATCACAAGCTAAATGGAAACCGCCTAACCCTTTAATAGCAACGATTTCACCTTTTTGTAATAAAGTACAAACTGCATCAACCTCATCCAACATAGAAAACATATCTCCAGTGATAGGTTGACCATCAGCACGTTCTAACCATGCGCGGGGACCACAACGAAAACAAGCTACAGGTTGAGCGTGGAAACGTCTATTATTCACATCTTCATATTCCTGGTTACATTCTCCACACATAGGAAAATCTACCATGCTAGTATTATTTCTATCGTAGGGAATGGCCTGCATAATACTTAACCGTGGTCCACAATGGGTACAGTTAGTAAAGGGATAGCGAAAATAACGACTAAAGGGATCAAAAATTTCCTTTTGACATTCATCACAGGTTGCAGCATCGGGAACAATTTCCGTTTTCACTGGTGTTTCCATACTGGGAGAAATGATAAATTCTGTGAGTTCATCACCATGGAAATCATTAGACCCAGAAAGTGGACTCCTGATTAGTTCATGAATTTGAGCTAGGGGTGGACAGTGGTCATACAGTTGCTGCACAAAAGCAGTTATCTTTTCCTCACTCCCTACAATCCGGATTAAAACTCCATCCCCATCATTACATACATCTCCTTTTAAACCAGCATTTTTAGCCAAGCGGTAAACCGTGGGACGAAAACCTACACCCTGAACAGTACCCCTAACTCTTATTTGCTCTGTTCTCATGTTTTTACTGCAAAAGCATATTCATATTATATTCTAATTCTAATAGGGTTGGTGGAATATTCAAGGGGAGGTTAGAAAATGCGATCGCTCTTATGAACGGGATTGTCGATCCGAATATCAAATATTGATGGTTGAAAGAAGACCTTATATGGGCACACAGATTCCCATGATGAAAATATATCATTGTCAAGTCAAGTAGTCAACCCCCTAATGCAAAATTTTCTGGCGCGTAATACAGGGTTGGTGGAATATTTGAGGGGGGATTAAAAAATGCGATCGCTCTTATGAAC
>Ga0172372_10005682_pt1 | contig 17284 bp, 16 predicted proteins | sample LakKiv5m_2_FD_114544 | JGI IMG/M metagenome (GOLD analysis project Ga0172372, IMG submission 114544) | Freshwater microbial communities from Kabuno Bay, South-Kivu, Congo - kab_092012_9.5m | ecosystem: Environmental > Aquatic > Freshwater > Lake | place: Democratic Republic of the Congo...
CTTTACAACATCAATCAAATGATAGGAATGAGCGAGGATGGTGGGAAAACTTTTAAAACCATCATTCCTTACAGTGGTATTCATCCAGATCACCATGCCTGGTGGATCCATCCTACCCAACCCTCCCTTATCATTGACGGAAATGACGGTGGCATCGGTATTTCCCGCGACCGCGGCAAAACCTGGCAGTTTGATGAGAAATTGCCACTCGGTCAATTTTACCACATCAATACCGATAATAAAATTCCTTACAATGTAATGGGTGGATTGCAAGACAATGGCAGTTGGCATGGTCCGGCCTATGTATGGATTAGAAGTGGCATCAGGAACGCTTATTGGCAGGGTGTAGGTGGAGGTGACGGATTTGATGTTGCTTCAGATCCCGCCAATCCGGATTGGGTTTATTCTATGAGCCAGGGAGGCGCACTTAGCAGATACAACATTGCAACGGGCGAAGACTGGAGCATACGTCCACCCAGACCCAACCTCAGCACACGCCATCGTTTCAACTGGAATGCAGCATTTGCGCAAGACCCCTTCGACAAAGCAACCATTTATTATGGTAGTCAGTTTCTCAACAAAAGTACGGATCGCGGTACCTCCTGGCAGGTTATCTCACCCGATCTAACCACCAACGACAGCATCAAAATTGATCAAAGCAACAATGGAGGCCTCTCTGTAGATATCACCGGTGCAGAAAATTATTGTACCATTCTAACCATTGCTCCTTCACCTATTCAAAAAGATGTTATATGGATTGGTACAGATGATGGCAATGTTCAACTTACAACAGATGGTGGCAAAACTTGGACCAACTTCAGAAATAAGTTACCCGGACTCCCGGCCGGAGCCTGGATTCCGCAAATCAGGGCATCGAAGCACATGGCTGGCGAAGCCTTTGTAGTTGCCAACGATTACAGAAGAGGAAACCATGCCGTACTGCTGTTCCGTACCGTTGATTTCGGAAAAACATGGACCAGAATGGCAGACGAAAAAAAACTCACAGGATATGTCCTTTGCATGATACAAGATCCTGTTGAACCCAACCTGATTTTTGTAGGTACTGAACAGGGTCTTTGGGTAAGTATGGACAATGGCAACCAGTTTCAGCAATTTAAAAATGGTTATCCTTCTGTTTCTACTTATGACCTCGATATCCAGGAAAGAGAAGCAGATTTGGTGATTGCTACTTTTGGTCGGGCAATCTGGATTTTAGATGATATCCGGCCCCTCAGAAAACTGGCAGCAGCCAAAGGTCAGTTGCCTACCAGTCCTTTAACAGCTTTCCAACCTCCAACTGCTTATCAGGCAAACATCAAAAATGCCTCCGGTATTGAATATAGTACCTGGGGTACTTATGAGGGTGAGAATAAAAAAATAGGGGCCCCCATTAGTTTCTTCGTGAATAAAGTGGGAAGAGACACGGGCAAAAACAAACTCCCGGATACCGCCCAAATTAAAATTTTCGATGCCTCCCAACAACAGGTCAGAACATTGAAAGCTAAAGCAGACAGCGGATTCAACAAATTTTATTGGGGTATGGAGGGCAAGGGTACTCGCCAGCCGGGCATGGGCGGAAGAGGAGGAGGCGGTGGAAGAATGGGTGGAAGAGGAAACAACGACGAGCCCGGGGGCTTGCCTGTTGACCCCGGAACTTATAAAATAGTGATTTCACTGGGTAAGGGCATCAGCGATAGTTGTATGATTACAGTTCAAGACGATCCCAACGCGCCATTAGACCCCGCCGTACGCCTTGCCATTCGGGAGGCAAACAAAGAAATGGATCAGCTCTCACTGAAATTGGTAGATCTGATTGATAGAATGAATGAGGCTGATGAAATAATCAAGAAGGTTGAAGCAGGCTACAAAGACATGGAAGCAGGTAAAACAGATACACTTAAAAAAGTTACCAAATCTATGCAAGACAGCCTCAAAACCATCAGAGAAACCTTGAATGGAAAACCCCAGGAAAAACAGGGCTATGGCAATGTGCCTCAGACAACCGTGAATTCTCTTCTCGGCGAAGTACGCATGGCTGTACTTGGAAAAAAATCCATCCCCGGTACACAAGAAAAGAGACTCATGCAGGATGCCTCCGATGCCGTGAATAAAGTGTTACAAAAAGCCAACCTCTTCTTTGAAGGTCCATGGAAAAATTATCGAAGCCTTGTTGAAAGCATTCCGGTAAAATGGTTCAGGGACTATGCCCCGCTGAAGTAAATGAGGAAGGCCTGATTAATTCTTATTGAGCAGGAACACAAAAGGTTTCATGGGCTTTTCTTGCAAAATCTGCTGTATCTGCCAGGGCTTTCGGATGATTTTGTATCGATTGATATCGATGATTTCATGCACGGCACAAAAGGATTCCCATCGCTCTGCATGTTGCAATAATCGGTGCAATAATCTGACTTCCCGCTCATAATCCTCTTTATTATTGATGCCGGGACGAGATACAACAACTAAATCGCGACGTGAAAAATCCATATGCCTCCCTTCATTTTATTTTCGGACAACCACAAAATTTAGTACCATGGTTTCTTCTCTGTATGCTACAGGAAGAAGTCATCAAAGATAAAACTAACAAAAAAACGATGAATTGGTTGATTCGGGTCCTCATACAATTCCGCTAAATTAGTGCAATCAATATGAAAATCTCATCTTACCCTTTTGAACAACGTTAGACAAAATATAAAAATAATGGTCGCCCCCCTCGATTGGGGACTGGGGCACGCTACCCGCTGTATCCCCATCATCAGGTCTCTGGTGCAGGCCGGTTATGAAGTTCTGTTGGCAGGTGAGGGCAAACAAGCCATCCTGCTCTCCAACGAATTTCCCCAACTTACGCTGCTTCCTCTACGGCGTTACGATGTTACCTATAGCCGACATGCCTGGCAACTCCCCTTCAAATTGGCTGCTCAGCTCCCCGGGATCCTGCGTGCTATCCGAAATGAAAAGAAGTGGTTGCAAGAACAAGTGAAGAAGTGGGATATCAATATGGTGATATCAGATAACCGATATGGACTCTATCATCCTTCCATTCCCTGCATCATTCTTACCCATCAACTCACCATCATCACACCTTTCCGTATTCTTCAACGTGTTGTGCAACAACTACATTACCGAATGTTGAATCACTTTAATGAAATTTGGGTCCCGGATACCGAAGGTTTTCCTTCAGCCGCAGGAATTTTATCTCATCCTCAAAAAATGCCCAGAGTACCGGTTCGTTACATAGGTTGGCTCAGCCGATTTCACCCATCTCAAATCCCCACCAATTATCATATCGTTGTATTGCTCTCCGGACCTGAACCCCAAAGATCAATCCTGGAGAATAAAATACTCCAGGAGTTAAATGGAGTGAAGGAAAAAATTCTCCTGATCCGGGGGTTGCCGGGTGAAAAAGCTTTACCGAAGATCGAACCACCCTTCACTTTTCGAAATCATCTATCAAGTAAGGAATTACAAGAAGTTATGCAGCAAGCTGAATGGATCATCTGTCGAAGCGGTTATTCAACCATCATGGAATTATTGTCGTTGCAGAAAAAAGCCATCCTCATTCCAACCCCCGGTCAAACAGAACAAATATACCTTGCTAAAAGACTCAGCAAACTAAAATGGGCATACAGCATTGATCAAAATGAATTTAAAGGAAGTGATGTTGTTTCTGCTGCAAGTCAATTCGGCCTTTGCTTACCACAAGCTGCATATTCGGTTGAGCATCCCTGGCTGCCTTTGATGAAGAAGTTATTATCGCCTGATGTAGTTTTGCCGCAATGAAAAAAAACCTGCAAGCCCATCTGGCAGTTATCGGTGCTAACATTATTTTTGGTGCCAGTTATTCAATCGTTAAGGTAGTCACACCTTCCTATATGCCGGCATTAGCCCTAAACGCCGCTCGTGTGATTGTTGCTCTCGTGTTTTTCTTCTGCAGCTTTTGGTTGGTAGGAGGAAGTACCTGGCCTGCAAAAAAAGATTGGCCCAGATTGGCTATTTGCTCGCTGACAGGAATCGTAATCAATCAATTGTTCTTTATCAAAGGAGTTTCTTTGACTTCACCAATTCACAGCTCGTTGCTGTCGTTGGCAACACCCATTTTCATCACTGGTATCGCAGCCTGGTTGTTGCGGGAAAAATTCACCTGGATAAAAGCACTGGGATTACTGCTCGGATTATCCGGCGCAGGAATGTTGATTTTGCTTAAAGGCAGCGGCAATCACTCGCCTGATAGCCTGACAGGTGATATCATGGTATTGCTGAATGCCATTTCCTACTCATTCTACCTGGTACTGATCAAACCACTGATGACCAAATACAAGGGAACCGATATTTTACGCTGGTTGTTTTTATTGGGGGCCATAGTAATTCTTCCACTTGGACTACCGGAGTTAACAACGCTTCAATTCAACCATTGGCCTGCAGGTGCTTTGGCAGCACTTTTATTTGTAACCATCGGGGCAACTTTTCTCGCTTACTTATTCAACATTTATGGTATTTCAAAGTTGGGAGCTGCTGCCATCGGGAGTTATATTTATACCCAACCCATTTTTGCTACGCTCATTGCTTGTCTCTTCTTTGGGGAAGAACTGACCCTGCAAAGGATACTGGCAGCCCTGCTCATTGTTGGAGGGGTTTTTCTGTCTAATTACAACAAGACGCCCCCTTCTTTGGGATGATCAAAAAAGAAAAAATAGCGGGTGGAATCCTCAAAATCAGTCCAATGTCTAATATCAGCAGCAACGGCGAAAATACCACAGGTTGGAAGGTGATCAATCTTTACGTCAGTCAACTGGTTGACAAAGTCGGTGAGTCCGGGATTGTGGGCAAAAATGGCAACTGTTTTTTCCCTATCTGAAAACTGACGAATGCTTTGAAAAATAGCTCCGGGATCGGCAAGATAGAGAGAGGGAATGACCTGAACCGATGATGGCTTAAGTTGATAGGCAGCAGCAAAAAAAGTAGCAGTTGCAAATGCCCTTTGGGCAGGACTGCTATAAAAACCATCAATCACTATGTCGCGATCGATGAGGCGTTGGGCCATTTTGGGGGCATCCTGCTCACCTCTTTCGTTCAACATCCGATCGAAATCTTTTTGTCCCTGTTTCGCCGGATGCGTTTTTGCATGACGAATAACCAATAATCTTTTCACGGAGTTAAGTTACAAAAATCTCCGCTTACATTTGTAAACATGGCAATTCAACGGCAGCATATTGAACCATTCATGGAATTAGCACTGTTGCATCCTGTTTTAGATGTACGAAGTCCAGCCGAATATGAAAAAGGACATATTCCGGGTGCAATTTCATTTCCCCTTTTTTCCGACGAGGAAAGAAAAATAGTGGGTACCGCCTACAAACAACAGAGCAGAGAGATTGCCATTAAATTAGGCCTTCAGTTTTTTGGTCCTAAAATGGTATCAATGGTGGAAGAAGCCGAACGAATTTTGCATGAGCATGCGAAAAAGAATAAAAGCAAATCGGAAAGAGCCGGGAATCGTTCTGTTGTATTGGTTCATTGCTGGAGAGGGGGTATGCGCAGTGCCGGCATAGCCTGGTTACTCGATCTGTATGGCTTCGAAGTACATACCCTCAACGGAGGATACAAAGCTTACAGAAACAGCGTGTTACAAGTGTTCTCGCAACCATTTCCCTTTCATATGATCGGAGGTTGTACCGGCAGCGGAAAAACATTGCTCATACAATACCTGATCAATAATAATGATTGTGCCATTGATCTGGAGGGATTGGCTTCTCACCGCGGATCAGCTTTTGGCAACCTGGGTTTGCCTGCCCAACCTACACAGGAAATGTTTGAAAATCTTCTGGCAGCAAAACTAACAACATTGTTGCAAGTTTCCGACCCCCCTGCCATGATTTGGCTGGAGGATGAAAGCCAGCGCATAGGCAATGTAAACATTCCCGGCGCACTGTTTCAACAAATGCGCAACAGTCCGCTCTATTTTTTAGACATTCCATTTGAAGAAAGATTGCAACAAATTTTAAAAGATTATGGCAGTCACTCCAAAGAGCAGATCATTGCTACCATATTACGCATTCGAAAAAGATTGGGCGGCCTCGAAACAAAGACGGCAGTTCAAGCTATGTTAGAAGATGATACGCAAAATTGTTTTCGTATCCTTCTGAAGTATTACGATAAGTATTACCTCGGGAGTTTAGAAAATTTTCGTCCAAATGCAGCGGCTTATATTAAGAAAATTCCGGTTGATCGGGTGAATACCGAATTATCTTATGCTGCACTCAAAAGTTCAGTGGAAGAGCGTGCCATTTAACCACTCTCTAACAGCACCCATTCCCATCCAACCCATAACACCAACAACCAGCCACCCTGCCAACTGCATCCAGATTGGGTGATGGTAGCCCTTCATCAGAGAAGGCTTGTTACCGGCAATGAGCAGGGTTCCTAAAGCAATGGGTAAGATAAGACCATTGATCATTCCTGCGAGTAAAAGCAACTGAGTTGGTTTTCCAACGGCAACGAAAACAACAGTAGAGAAAATGATGAAGGCTGAAATAAAACTTCTTTCGTGCCTGGCTATAAAAGGATGAAATGTTTTCATGAAAGAAACAGATGTATAGGCAGCGCCGATGACTGAGGAAAGTGCTGCAGCCCACAACACAATGCCAAAAATCCGCAATCCCCAATTACCTGCCACGAATCCAAAAACAGTAGCTGCCGGATTATTTTTATCCGGTACACAACCCTGCTGCACTGCTCCAAGAACCGCTAAAAAAAGAACAAAGCGCATCAGACCTGAAATAAATATTCCTGCCATTGCGCTTTTATCGGTTTTGTGCAATTGATCCCTTCCCTTGATGCCGGCATCCATCAATCGGTGCGCTCCCGAAAAAGTAATATAGCCTCCCACAGTACCTCCAACTATCGTCACTATGGCCTGTGTGCTGATGGTTGAAGGAATAAAACTGTGATGTACTGCCTGCATCAAGGGGGGGTGAGCTGCCCATGCAATGATCAATGTCAACAGTATTTTAGCCATACCTGCAATGCGGGTAAACCGATCCAGCATTGGTCCGATTTCCCTGTACCAAAACAAAAGCAAAGCTGCCACACAACTTACTATTGCACCGGTTGTAAAATCCATACCTGTTAAAACATTCATACCCAAGCCACAACCGGCAATATTGGCGATGTTGAATGCAAATCCACCTGCTACAACCAAAAAGGAAATACAATAACCCCAACCCGGTAACAAGTGGTTGGATAAATCCTGTGCCCTCATTTCACTCATGGTAATGATTCGCCAGGTATTCAGCTGAGCTCCTATATCGAGCAAAAGTGAAACCAAAATTACAAACCCGAAACTGCTTAATAGCTGGTAGGTAAATACAGTAGTCTGTGTAAGAAAACCCGGACCAATAGAGGAGTTCGCCATTAAGAACGCTGCTCCCAATCCGGCTCCGCTGAACCAACTGTATTTATTTTTTTTGTAGTCCGATTGCATGTGCTGTGAGAAAATGAAACAATTGAGCCGCCAGCGCTGCTGCACCGGCTGCATCGCCATGAATACAAATGGTTTCAGCTGCAACAGGCAAAATCTTCCCCGAAACTGTGGTCACTGAATTATCTCTGACCATTTGCAATACTTGACCGCAAGCCACCTCTGTTTTACTTATCATCGCTTCCGGATGAAGGCGGCTTAGAAGTTGTCCATTGTCGTCATATCTTCTATCCGCAAATACTTCCTGCCGCGTTTCCAGTCCGGCTTCCCGCGCAGCGGTAATTGAAAAAGATCCGCTTAGTCCATATAAACACAAACCCGAATCTACATCTCTTATTGCTTGGGCAATGGTTGCAGCCACATCCGGAGATCGGGCAGATAAGTTATAAAGGGCACCATGTGGTTTAACATGTTCCAGCAATCCACCTGATTCCTCCGTTATCTTTTTAATCCTTTGTACCTGTGTTGTTATTAAATCATACAACTCATCAGCTCCCAATGCTTGTTCTTTTCTGCCAAAGTTGATTCGGTCATTGTATCCGGGGTGTGCCCCTATGCGCAGACCGTGGTGCATAGATGATTCAATGGTAGAACGCATGATATCAGGATCCCCCGCATGACCACCACAGGCTATGTTGGCACTGCTGATGTAGGGCATCAGTAATTGATCATCGGGGAAACCTTCGCCAAGATCACAATTAATATCGATGTATAACATGGTAGTGCTATCATGAACTACCGGTAAGATACGACACCATTCGCAAGTGCAATGCTTTTTCCAATCGGGTAAGATAAGCATGTTGTTCCAGCAAAGATTTTTCTGCCTTTTCCCGTGTTACCCAATCAAAAAAAATGGGTTTTTGTAAAGGCCACTGGGCCAATCTTCCTCTGTCTGCTGCAGCCACCTGGGCTATGCGCGGATATCCGCCTGTAGTTGGATGATCGGCCATAAAAATCTGTAATTGTCCATCCGGCAACCATTGAAGACTGCCCCACATTACTGCTGAAGAAATCATTTCCTTGTGCTGTCCGGTCAGTAAACGACCCGTCAATGAATAAGACATCCGATTGCTGTTGGGATGCAACAAAAAGGGAGTAGAGGTTAAGTGCAGCATGGATTCTTGTGAAAGCAACGACAACTGGCTATCCGGCATCAATCGAATGGGTTCATTGGTATCCGGTGGAACCTCGTGTTTCCAGGGCAAGGGGCGAATCGACGCTCTCGCTGGAACAAAAGGCAGCTTCAATGATTCACGAAAAGGAATTGCATCATTTTTTTGTAAAGCCCTTCCCTGCCATCCACTTTCAGCAACACCCCAGCAAGTACTATAACTTCCCAACCAGGGTGTCAGTTGCCATCCACCACGAATGGCTAAATAGGAAATCCTTCCAATAGAAGTTGGCTGCCAGGATAAGATAGTCCCGGCTCCCACTACGGTTGGTCGGTTAAACTCTATCTCTATGCCGTCGGAGGAAACCACAGAACCTGCTCCGGTAATGGCAATGAGTGCGTTGGATGTAAATTGAAGTATCGGTCCTGGAAGAAAAATTTCCAATACAGCTTCCTGAGGAGAATTTCCTACCAACAAGTTGGCCAATTTTGCTGAAATGGGATCCATGTAACCTCCCACAGGAATGCCAAGGTGCTGCCAACCGGTTCTTCCATTGTCCTGAATGGTATCCAAGGTTCCTTTTTTAATAACAAGCATACTCATGATACAGGCCATTGGTGAAACGCATCAAGCGATATTGGATACATCATTACCTCATCACCTGGATGAAGCAAACAGGGGGGAAGTAAATTGGGAGTGAACAATTGCATAGGAGTTTTTCCTATCAACTGCCATCACCCGGGGGAATCAATTGGATAGATCCCCGTTTGTGAGCCGGCAATACCAACACTTCCGGCGGGCACTTTTTGTCTTGGATGAGCGAGTCTGGGCGCTGCGATGCGGGCATCTACGGGTCCCATATAGGCAAACCCGGGTAAAAACCCCAACATGAAAACCCGATAGGTAGGGCTGCAATGCAAGCTGATCAATTCTTCTGTATCCATTTGAAGTTCTGCGGCAAGAGCCTTCAAATCGGGTGCCAGTGATGGATGATAACATACGGGTAGTCGTATCCTTCTTTTCTCTTTCTGCTCCGTTGTATCATCCGCCTCTAAATGGCAAAGCACTTCATCTAGAACCATTTTTCCATTCATATCCCCCGGAATAGGGGGATGGAGTGCAGCAGGATCAAATACAATGGTAAGGGTATGATAAGCGGGAATAATATCTGTAACATATTGTAAAGATGCCTTGCTGAGCCGCAGAAAAATATACCTGATCAATGAATGGATAGCTGTATCAATTACAGCCGGTGCTGTCAGCGTAAAAGCAGTTTCTCCCTGCCATTCAACTGTAATAGGCACGGCAGAACCATCGGGCGCAGTGACCTGCAGAATATGAGTGGAATCAGATAGCAGATCCATTGGTTATTTCAGCCTGTTCCCTTTGAAGGAAACGTTGGTATAAGATATCGGTTACCTTTCCATCCATTGGCACCATCACATCATCAATACGGGAAACCGGTATGATTCGTTTGGTAGTGCTGCTGATGAAGGCCTCCCTTAGGAGGGGAATTTCCTTTACATGCAGATCCCGCAACTCAACATCCACGCCTATTTCCCGGGCGATTTCTAAGATGGTTGCTCTGGTAATTCCATGTAAGATATGCTTATCCGTTGTTATCAGTTGGCCTGCCCGGTTCACCGCAAAAAAATTACATCGGGGACACTCACTGATGAATCCATCCTGATGATACAATACATCATTCGCCCCTAGATTGTCCACCATTGGACGAAGCCACAACTCCATAGCATAATCAGTAGTCTTTGCTTTTGTAAATTGACGCCGAAAAGAATGTGTTATCAGGTGAAAGCCCGCTGCTGGCAAGTGATTGGCAGGTGGAACCAGGTTCTCATGAACAATGAATAAACGGGGTATGCCCAGGTGAACCCCATCAGGCGAACTGCCTCCGGTTAGCATGAGTCGGATGCCGGCATCCTGCAGTTGATTGAAGTCAATGATTTGATGCACCATTTTTTGAATCTCGACCGGACTGAAAGGAATGCCCAATCGCATTTCTGTTGCACTGGTAAAAAATCTATCAACATGCTTAGACAAGAAAAGTGGGACGCCTGCAGTAACCCGAAGAAAATCGAAGACTGCATATCCCCTGCGCAAACCCAAATCGGAAAGTGGCAGTCCGGCATCCCGAAGGGGAACCCATTGATCACCTGCAAAACAAACCGCTTCCATCTTGTTATTTTTTTGTTCTTCGGATAGCAGCATTTCTTCCTACAGCATAATGAGGCTTGAGATCGTCATACACTTTTTGAAATTCTTTGTGACCCGCTTCAGCAGCCCCTCTTGCATGAATAAAAAATCCCCGGGTTTGCTTCATGATGCGGTTTCCCAGAAAAACCCTGGCATCTTCCAGTTTTTCCTGTAGTTGCTCCAATTCCTTGATCACCTCAGCACATTGATGATACAAATGCAAGTCGTTGTTGCAGGCAGCCATGTCAATAAAAGAAGGTAATTCCGAAGAATGTTGCCGCATATAGTTAAATGACTTTTGTACAAACTCCTGCCGCTTGGCATTTAGCTTGAACAGGCTTCTTCTTTCAGCAGCTGTTAAGTGTATTTGATTGGGTACGATCTGCCGGATGCCAGCTATGTGTTGCTTTACCAGCATCAGTTCGGAGCCAACCAACGAACGGAGTGAAGGCATAAGTTTATTTTATTACTTAAACGCTGTTGGAAATAAGAAAATTGCTCATTCAACGTTGAGTTGAATGCTTTTTTTAAACACGTAAACTTCAACATTCACGGGTGTGGGTCGCTTTAATGAGCCCATTTGTCTGATTATCACACGGATTTGTTATCTTGTTGTAAAGAACCCGGCTTGCCTTATGCGATTGATATGGACTTTCCTGTTATGGATCACAGGTTGGAAAATACGTGGACAATACCCTTATCACCTGAAAAAACTGGTCATCATTGTAGCACCCCATACGAGTGCATGGGATTTTGTATTGGGGTTGGCGGTTCGATCGAAGCTACGCCTGGGCCACGTTCGTTTTCTCGGTAAAAAGGAATTATTTGATGGCCCTTTTGGGTTTTTCTTTCGCTGGCTGGGAGGAATTCCGGTTGATCGCTCTTCGGCACACAACCTGGTAGATCAGGTGGTTGAACGCTTCAATGCTGCTGAGTCTTTTTCATTGGTGCTTTCACCTGAGGGAACCCGAAAAAGAGTGGAAAGACTCAAAACAGGTTTCTATCACATTGCCCACCAGGCACAAGTACCACTGGTTATGGTGGGGTTTGATTTTGGAAGAAAAGAAGTAGCCATCGCAGAACCTTTTGATACCACCAACCATACAGAAGCTGATTTTCAGAAGATCATTCAATTTTTTGGCAGAATGCAAGGAAAAAATCCCGATTGGGACGTGAAACATTTATTACATCCTTAAAATTATTTCTCATGCAAAAGCGACTTCCGCTGCTCATAGAAAAATTTTGTCAGTACGAGGCAGCACAACCACAAGACTTATTTTTATCGGAACCTGTTCAGGGTGTTTACAAAGAATTCACCTGGCAGCAGGCCGGCCGGGAAATCAGAAGCATGGCAGCTGCCCTCAGGTCCATGGGATTGGGCAAAGGAGACAAGGTAGCCATCCTGAGTAAAAACTGTGCCCATTGGGTAATGTCCGATCTGGCGATTACCCTGGCAGGTTGTATCGGTGTACCATTGTATCCCAATATCACACCTGATGCTGTAAGAGAAATCATAAATCATAGTGAGACGAGGGCGATTTTTATTGGAAAACTCGATCAGCCAACCGAACTGAGAAAAGGCGTACCTGAAAACCTCATACAGATTACATTCCCCTTTTATCCCAATGAAGGTTGCCTGAATTGGAATGATCTGGTAGCGGGCCATGCCCCTTTGGAAGGCGAACCGGAAGTAGATCCGGATTCACTGGCCAGCATCGTCTATACTTCCGGCACAACCGGCCAACCCAAGGGTGTAATGCACAACCATGCAGCTACTGCATTTGCAGTGGATGCTTTCCTGCAAAGCTATGCCCACTTGAAAAAAGAAACTTTTTTTTCCTACCTTCCTCTTTGCCATGTTGCAGAAAGAATGTTGGTAGAATGTGGTGCCATTTTTACCGGAAGCAAAATTTATTTTGTGGAATCGATGGATACCTTCGCTACCAATCTGGCACATACACAACCAACCGTCTTTCTGGCGGTTCCCCGCATCTGGGAAAAATTACAGGAGGGCGTTTTGAAAAAAATACCTCAACAAAAACTAAACCGCCTATTATCAATTCCTATTGTCTCGTCTGTTATTAAAGCGGGCATCCGAAAAAAAATCGGTCTGTCACGCTATAAACACGCTTTTACCGGCGCATCACCCATTAATCCGGCCTTGTTGTTTTGGTTTCAGCGGCTAGGCATTGTAATTCAAGAAGCGTATGGCATGACAGAAAACCTTGCCTTGTCTCATTCCAACAGAAAGGAGGCTGTAAAATTCGGAACTGTAGGCACCTCCTATCCGGGTGTTGTTGTTCGATTGGGAAAAGACAATGAAGTGCAGGTAAAAAGTGAAGCCTCTATGCTGGGTTATTTTAAAGAACCTGAAATGACCGCCGAATCTTTTGAAGATGGCTACCTCAAAACAGGAGATGAAGGTTCAATAGATGCGGAAGGGTTCCTTACCATCACCGGCAGAATTAAAGATCAATTCAAAACCAGCAAAGGAAAATATGTAATGCCCGCTGTAATTGAGTCAAAGTTGCTTCAGGCGGGAATGCTCTCACAGGTTTGTGTGATTGGTTCCGGACTGCCAAATGCAATGGTCATCTGCACCCTGGCAGAATCGTTAAAATCTGACCCCGAAGAACAAAAAACCTCTGCACTGCAACAGTTGCTGGAAGAGACCAACAAACAACTAGAGCACCATGAAAGGTTATCGAAAGTAATTGTGGTGGGTGAAGAGTGGACAATCGCCAACGGTTTGCTGACACCTACACTGAAAATAAAAAGAAAAGCAGTAGATGCATCCTTCGGCGACCAGTATCTTCCCTGGAGCCAGGAAGACAAACAAGTGATCTGGGCAGAATGAATACCTGCAGCCAATTACAAAACAACAGGATGAACCTATTATCATTCCATGAAACGGCAGCCGCCTCTTAATGAAATGATAAAATGTCAGGGGGAAATCGCATTTGGCATGAATTCTGCAATTTTCAGTAATTTTGAACCCAATTCTAAGCCCATGAAACAAAGAAATATTTTACTAGTAGCATTGATTGCAGTTTTCGGTACCTCCTGTGTAAGCACCAAAACTTTTGAAGCTGAAAAAGCGAAATATGCCCAACTGAGCGGAGACTATTTGGCCATGCAGGCAAAATACCGTGATCTGCAGGATGAACTAAAAAAATGCAATTTCGCCATCGAAAAATCTGAGGGACAAGTAAAAGATTTGAACAGCAAGAAGGCCATTCTTGAAGGACAAATTGCTGATCTCAACAAACAGATTGACTACCTGCGCGATAACAACAATACCGTTTTGAATCAGCTGAAAGATCTTTCTGTTGTTACAGGTTCACAGGCTGAAAGCATTAAAAAATCACTGGAGAACATAGGTTTCAAAGACATTTATATCAGAGATCTTCAAGGATCTATTGCCAGAAAAGATTCGCTGAACATGGCACTGGTAATGAACTTAAAGGGCGCAATCGGAAACCTGGATGACAAAGACATCAACATCAAGGTTGACAAAGGTGTTGTGTATGTTGACATTTCTGATAAGTTGCTCTTCAAGAGCGGAAGTTATTCCATCACTGATCGTGCCAAAGAAGTACTTGGAAAAGTTGCCAAAGTACTCAATGCTCAACCTGAAATCGAATTCATGGTAGAAGGCCATACCGATAGCGTTCCCATCAGCAGCCAGGGAATACAAGACAATTGGGACCTGAGTGTGAAAAGGGCAACAACTGTAGTAAGGTTATTGCAGGAAAGTTATGGCCTCGATCCTAAGCGCATGACTGCTGCCGGAAGGGGTGAATACTTGCCATTGATGGACAATACCAGTGCTGAAGGTCGCGCTGCGAATCGTCGCACCCGCATCGTAATTCTGCCCCAGCTAGACCAATTCTTCAAATTGCTCGAAACAAAGAAATAATTACCTGATTGTACTTACTCAATAAAAAAAGAGCAGCTCAGTAGTTGCTCTTTTTTTATGCTCTCGATGTAGTAAATTTATTTCTTCTCAGACCAGGCAGCCAGCACCTCCTCTGTATGATTGGCGGTATCTGGTTTATTAATGATTTTTACAATTTGGCCGTTTTCATCAATTAAAAATGTTGTACGGGTTGTTCCCATATAAGTTCTGCCCATGAACTTTTTTTCACCCCATAACTGGTATTTGTTCACGATGGCTTTGTCTGCATCGGAAACTAGTGGGAAAGGAAGATCATATTTGGTTTCAAACTTCTTGTGGCTTTTCACATCATCGGTGCTCACACCAATTACCTGGTACCCCTTTTTCAGCAAAGCCTTGTAATTATCCCTTAGGTTGCATGCCTGTGCCGTACAACCCGGTGTATCATCTTTGGGATAGAAGTAAAGAATTACCTTCTTGCCTTTGAAGTCAGACAATGAAATGGTCTGCCCGTTTTGGTCCACCGCTTTGAATGCCGGGGCCTTGCTTCCCTCTTTTAATTCGGCCATAAAATCAGTTTAAAATGAATGATGTAAGGTTAAATAACATTCCTCTCCTTATTTTGTTGAAAACCCCGGTAAGTCGAACAAAAATCAAGTATAGATTGGCAGCAGCTTCTTACATTTGCCTGACCTTACAAACATGCCAAAAGACAACTCCATCCGCTCCGTTCTGATCATTGGTTCTGGTCCGATCATCATCGGACAGGCCTGTGAATTCGATTATTCCGGTTCTCAAGCCGCACGAAGTTTGCGGGAAGAGGGCATAGAAGTAATCCTCATCAACAGCAATCCGGCAACCATCATGACCGACCCTATGATGGCTGATAAGGTTTACCTGCTCCCTTTGACAACCGACAGCATTGAAAAGATTCTTACCGAAAATAAGATTGACGCAGTATTGCCTACCATGGGTGGTCAGACAGCATTGAATCTCTGCATGGAAGCAGACGAACTGGGTATCTGGGAAAAATATGGTGTTCGGCTGATAGGTGTAGATATTGCCGCCATCGAAACAGCGGAAGACAGAGAAAAATTCCGACAGCTGATGATAAAAATTGGCATTGCGGTTGCTCCCAGCCGTGTTGCCAATAGTTTTCTGGAGGGAAAAGAATTTGCTCAGGCAATTGGGTTTCCTCTGGTGATACGGCCCTCCTTCACTTTGGGGGGTACCGGGGGTGGATTTGTTCACGGGAAAGAAGATCTGGACGCTGCATTGGAAAGGGGACTGACCGCCTCCCCCATTCATGAAGTTTTGGTGGAAAAAGCCGTTTTAGGATGGAAAGAATTTGAACTGGAACTGTTGCGAGACAAGGCAGATAACGTGGTCATTATTTGCACAGTAGAAAACCTCGATCCGATGGGGGTACATACCGGTGACTCTATAACGGTAGCACCAGCCATGACACTAAGTGATACTTCATTTCAGGATATGCGCAACAAAGCCATCCTGATGATGCGCTCTTTGGGAAATTTCGCCGGGGGCTGTAACGTACAATTTGCACAAAACCCTGAAACGGAAGAACTCATTGCCGTAGAAATCAATCCCCGTGTTAGTCGCTCCTCTGCATTGGCATCCAAAGCAACCGGATATCCCATTGCAAAAATTGCAGCCAAGCTAGCCATTGGATATACACTAGATGAATTAAAAAATCAGATCACACAAACTACGTCTGCATATTTCGAACCGGCTCTGGACTATGTTATCGTGAAAATACCGCGTTGGAATTTCGATAAATTCAAGGGAGCGAATGACACCCTTGGTCTTCAGATGAAAAGTGTAGGTGAAGTGATGGGAATAGGACGCAGCTTTACCGAAGCCGTTCAGAAAGCCTGCCAAAGTCTTGAAAACGAGGCGGTCGGATTAGGGTATTATGGAAAGAGTCTGATGAAGAATGAAGAGCTTACTGAATACATCAAAACTCCCAAATGGGATCGCATCTTCCGCATTAAAGATGCCTTGATGCAAGGCACTACCATTAAATCCATCGTACAATCTACCGGAATCGACCGCTGGTTCATTTACCAGATACAACTGCTTTGCCGAATTGAAAAAGAACTTGCCGCCTGCTCAATCGATACCCTTCCGGAAGGCTTGTTAAGGGAAGCAAAAGTGAATGGCTTTTCTGATATTCAAATTGCCCGGATACTACAAGGCAACTGTACAGATGAAGATGTACTCACCAAAAGAAATGACTTGGGAATAAAGAGAGTTTATAAAATGGTAGATACCTGTAGTGCTGAGTTTGAGGCCAAAACTCCATATTTCTACAGCACCTTTGAAGGATAATTCCAGTACAACGAGACCATAATCATCCTCATCATAAACTCTTTTTCTCACCATCTATTTAACCCGATAAATCAGCCAAATGTCATTAAAAGAAATTCAGGTACTCAATGAAAAAGAAACCCGCGCCGGTTTTGGTGAGGGAATTTATGAGGCTGGCAAGGCCAATGACCAGGTTGTAGTTCTTACCGCTGATCTGGCAGGCTCTTTGAAGCTGGGACCCTTCATGAAAGATTTTCCTGA